>OIBX01000248.1_pt1 | contig 21914 bp, 15 predicted proteins | sample 1581151 | NCBI WGS metagenome assembly OIBX01 (sample SAMEA3882527, study PRJEB24775) | human gut metagenome | biome: human-associated habitat; feature: intestine environment; material: feces | place: Netherlands | collected 2009/2010 | reverse complement strand
GCGCACGCCGGGCGTCACGGTCAGAAAGTCCGCGCCGCAGCGCGCATGGATGCTGCCCGCCTCCAGCGGGGAGCAGACCACGCCGTCAAGACCGGCATCGCGCGCATTGCGCGCATAGTGCAGCACGACCTCGTCGATCGGCGCGTGGATGAGCAGCTCCCGGTCCATGCGCTCCTGGTCCGTGGAGGTCAGCTGCGTCACGGCGATGAGCAGCGGGCGCGTGCCGTCCGGCCGGGTCAGTCCCTCGAGCGCGGCGCTCATCATGGCCTTCGTGCCGGCAGCGTGGAGGTTGATGATATCCACATCCAGCGCCGAGAGCGCGGCCATCGCCTTTTTCACCGTGTTCGGGATGTCGTGCAGTTTGAGGTCGAGAAAGATCCTGTGGCCGCGCGCGTGGATCTGGCGCACGATGTCCGGCCCTTCGGCATAAAACAGCTCCATGCCGATCTTCACAAACGGCTTCTCGTCCTGAAAGAGGTCGAGAAATGCGAGCGTCTTTTCCCGGCTGTCAAAATCCAGCGCAATGATAACGTCCTTACCCATGATGTGCTCCTCCTATGATGTCCCTGAGATTGTCGATGCCGAAGCGCGCCATCGCGTCCGGCAGAGTTTCAATGATGTGCTTGCAGGCATACGGCTCGACCAGGTTTGCCGCGCCCACACCGACCGCCGTCGCGCCCGCGAGCATCAGCTCCAGAACGTCCTGCGCGCTCGTCACGCCGCCCATGCCCACAATGGGGATGTGCACCGCCTCGTACACCTGATAGACCATGCGCACGGCCAGCGGGAACATACCGGGGCCGGACATGCCGCCGGTCCGGTTGGCCAGCAGCGGGCGGCGGCGCGCAAGGTCGATGCGCATACCCGGCAGGGTGTTGATGAGGCTCACGCCGTCCGCGCCCGCGTCCTCACAGGCCTTGGCAACGGCGGCAATGTCCGCCGCCGTCGGCGAGAGCTTGAGGATGATCGGCTTTTTCGTCACGGCGCGCACCGCGCGCGTCACCTCCGCCGCGGCCGACGGCTCCGCGCCGAAGGCAGCGCCGCCGCCGTGGACGTTCGGGCAGGAGATGTTGACCTCCAGCCAGCCGACCTGCGGCTGCGCGTCAAGCCTGGCGCAGACCTCGGCATATTCTTCCACGCTGAAGCCGCTCACATTCGCCATGACCGGCTTGTGAAACACCTTTTTCAGCTCCGGCAGCTCGTGCGCGATGACCGCGTCCACGCCGGGGTTCTGCAGCCCCACCGCGTTGAGCATTCCGCCGGCATACTCGGCGATGCGCGGCGTGGGGTTGCCGAAGCGCGGCGCGCGCGTCGTCCCCTTGAAGGAGAACGTGCCGAGCATATTGATGTCATACAGCTGCGCAAACTCCTGCCCGTAGCCAAACGTGCCGCTGGCCGGGATGATGGGGTTTTCCAGCTCGATCCCACAGAGCGTTACGGCTGTTGCGGCCATACGATCTCCTCCTTTGTGAACACGGGCCCGTCCTTGCAGACGCGCTTGCTGCCGTGCGTCGTTTCGCAGGTGCAGCCCATGCACGCGCCGAAGCCGCAGCCCATGCGCGCCTCGATGCTCAGCTGACCGTCAAGCGGCGTCGCGCTGCACAGTGCCTGCAGCATAGGCATCGGCCCGCAGGCATACACATAGGTGCAGCCCTCGGGCAGCGCGTCGGTCACGAAGCCGCGCGCGCCCATGGTGCCGTCCTCGGTCACGACCGTGACGGGGATGCCGAGCGCACAAAACGCATCGGCAAGCAGCACTTCCGCCGCCGTGCGAAAGCCGAGCACGGCCAGCGGGCTGCGCCCCTCGGCCACGAGCTGCTGCGCCAGACCGTACAGCGGGGACGCGCCCACGCCGCCGCCGACCAGCAGCGGCCGCGCACCGGCGGGTGCGGTGTCAAAGCCGTTGCCGAGACCGACCAGCAGGTCCAGCTCCGTACCCGGCCCCAGCGTGCTCAGCTGCGCCGTGCCTGCGCCCGCCACTTTATAATACAGCGTCAGCGCGCCGTCACTCCAGCTGCACACCGACACGGGGCGGCGCAGAAAATATCCGGCGAGCCGGATGTCCGCAAACTGCCCCGGCGCGGTGATCGCGGCAGTGTCCCCCGCGAGACGCAGACGATACGTCCCGCGGGCGACGGGCGCGTTTTCCGCAATGGTGAAACGTTTCTGCTGCATGGCTTACTCCGCGTGGATCGTGGACACGGCCAGCGTCGTCTCCTCGAGCACGTCGAGCAGCACGCGCACCGTATCGAGCGAGGTAAAGACGGTCACGCCGTTTTCAACCGCGCAGCGCCGGATCGCGGCGCCGTCCTGCGCGTGGACGCTCGAATGGATGGAGCGGGTGTTGATGATGTAGCTGACGTAGCCGCTGCGGATGGAATCGAGGATCTCGTGGCTGCCGTCGCTGATCTTGCCGCGCACGCGCGTGCGGATGCCGAAGGACTTGAGGTAGGCAGCCGTGCCTGCGGTCGCCTCGATGTTAAAGCCCATCTCATAGAACCGGCGCACGAGCGGCAGGCCCTCGGGCTTGTCCTCATCGGCCAGCGTCACGAACACGGTGCCGTAGTTCTGCACGTTCATGCCGGAGGCCTGCAGCGCCTTGTACATGGCGCGCGAGAGCTTCTTGTCGTAGCCGATGGCCTCGCCCGTGGACTTCATCTCCGGGGAGAGGTAGGCGTCCAGCCCGTGGAGCTTGGCGAAGGAGAACACCGGCGCCTTGACATAGCAGCGCTCTTTTTCCGGCGGATACAGGTCGAAGATGCCCTGCTCCTTGAGGCTCGTGCCGAGGATGACGTTCGTGGCGATGTCCGCGAGCTGATAGCCCGTAGCCTTCGACAAAAACGGCACCGTGCGCGACGAGCGGGGGTTGACCTCGATGATGTAGACATGGTCGCTCTTATCGACGATGAACTGGATGTTATACAGTCCGACGATGCCGATGCCCAGACCGAGCTTCTTGGCATAGGTCAGGATCGTGCCCTTGACCTTGTCGGAGATGGAAAACGGCGGGTAGACGCTGATGGAGTCGCCGGAGTGGACACCGGTGCGCTCGACCAGCTCCATGATGCCGGGCACGAACACGTCTCTGCCGTCGCAGATGGCGTCGACCTCGACCTCGCGGCCGGAGATGTACTTATCGACCAGCACGGGCTTGCCCTCGCCGGTGCGCACGGCATTCTGCAGATAGTGGCGCAGCATCTCGTCGTCGGCCACGATCTCCATGGCGCGGCCGCCCAACACGAACGACGGGCGCACCAGCACCGGATAGCCCACCGTGTGCGCCGCCTTGAGACCGTCGTCCAGATTCGTCACCGCCGCGCCCATCGGCTGCGGGATGTTCAGCTCGAGCAGCAGCTTTTCAAAGCAGTCGCGGTTCTCCGCGCGCTCGATCGCAGCGCAGTCCGTGCCGATGATCTGCACGCCGCGCGTCATGAGCGGCTGTGCCAGATTGATGGCCGTCTGGCCGCCGAGGCTGGCGATCACCTGATCGGCCTGCTCCTCATGCAGGATGTTCATGACATCCTCGGGCGTGAGGGGCTCGAAATACAGCTTGTCGCTGGTGGTGTAATCGGTCGAGACGGTCTCGGGGTTGTTGTTGATGATGATGGCCTCGTAGCCCGCGCGCCGGATGGTCTGCACCGCGTGGACGGTGGAGTAGTCAAACTCCACGCCCTGACCGATGCGGATCGGGCCTGCGCCGAGCACGACGACCTTCTGCTTGTCCGAGCGGCGCGCCTCGCTCTTTGCGCCGGGGGCATAGGTGGAGTAGAAATAGGGGATGTAAGCGCCGGTGTGGCTGGTGTCCACCATCTTGTAGGCGGGGTAGAGCCCCAGCTGCACGCGCTGGGCATACACATCCTCCTCGCGCACACCCCAGAGCCGCGCGATGTAGGGGTCACAGAAGCCCATCTGCTTGGCCTGCTTGAGCGTCTCTCCGTCGCCCTTGTGCGCGCAGAGCGTCTGCTCCATGTCCACGATGCCGCGGATGGTCTCGAGGAAGTAGGGCGTGATCATCGTCAGTGCAGCGACCTCGTCCACGCTCGCGCCCAGACGCAGCAGCTGCGCGACGGCAAAGAGCCCGTCATCGCGGAACTGGTGCAGGTACTCGGTCAGCTCCGCCTTGGTCATGTTCTGGAACTTCGGCAGCCAGAGGTGCTGCGCGCCGATCTCCAGCGAGCGGACGGACTTGAGCAGGCACTCCTCGAGCGTGCTGCCGATGCCCATGACCTCGCCCGTGGCCTTCATCTGCGTGCCGAGCGTGTTGGCGGCGGTCGAGAACTTATCGAACGGGAAGCGCGGCAGCTTTGCGACCACGTAATCCAGCGACGGCTCGAACGCGGCCGTCGTGTTGGCGACGGCGATCTCGTCGAGGTTCATGCCGACGGCGACCTTCGCCGTGACGCGCGCGATGGGATAGCCGCTGGCCTTGCTCGCCAGCGCCGACGAGCGGGAGACGCGGGGGTTGATCTCAATGAGGAAGTACTCCGAGGTCTTGGGGTTGAGCGCAAACTGCACGTTGCAGCCGCCCTGGATCTTCAGCGCGCGGATGATCTTGATCGCGCTGTCGTTGAGCATCTTCATGTCATGGTCGCTGAGCGTCATGATCGGCGCGACGACGGCGGAGTCGCCGGTGTGCACGCCCACGGGGTCGATGTTCTCCATGCCGCAGATGGTGATGGCGCGGTCGGACGCATCGCGCATGACCTCAAACTCGATCTCCTTATAGCCCTTGACGCTCTTTTCGATCAGCACCTGATGGATGGGCGAGAGCTTGAACGCCTGCATGCCCAGCTCGACGAGCTGCGCCTCGTCGTCGGCAAAGCCGCCGCCCGTGCCGCCGAGCGTGAACGCCGGGCGCAGCACGACCGGATAGCCGATGGCCGCGGCCGCGGCCTTGGCCTCCTCGAGGCCGTAGGTGATCTGCGACGGGATGACCGGCTCGCCGATGCTCTGGCAGAGCTCCTTGAACTGCTCGCGGTCCTCGGCACGGCGGATGCTGTCGCTGTCCGTACCGAGAAGCTCGACCTGGCACTCCTTGAGCACGCCCTTCTGCTCGAGCTGCATCGCCAGATTCAGGCCGGTCTGGCCGCCGATGCCCGGGACGATCGCGTCCGGGCGCTCCTTGCGCAGGATACGCGCCACATACTCCAGCGTCAGCGGCTCCATGTACACCTTGTCCGCGACGGAGGTATCCGTCATGATCGTGGCGGGGTTGGAGTTGACGAGAATGACCTCGTACCCCTCCTCCTTGAGCGACAGGCACGCCTGCGTGCCGGCATAGTCAAACTCAGCGGCCTGACCGATGACGATCGGGCCGGAGCCGATGATCATAATTTTCTTCAGATCCGTTCTCTTGGGCATGTGATTTCCTCCTCAGTACGTAAAAAGTCCTGTATGTCATATATTTAATATGTAAATGAAGGGCGCTCAGTCCTGCGCGTCCTGCCAGACGACGGCGCCGCCGCAGACGTTGCGCACGCACCGCCCGTAGACCGTCTGTCCGGCGAAGGGCGTGCTCTTTCCCATGGAGCAAAACTGCGCCGGGTCGATGCGGTACTCCGTGTTCAGGTCCCAGACGGCATAATCGTCCGCACGCAGCGGGAAGCCGAAGCGCTTTCTGGGGTTGACCGCCATGAGCTCCACGAGCTTGTCGAGCGTCAGCACGCCGGTGCGCACAAGGTGGGTATAGAGCACGGGAAACGCCGTCTCAAGGCCGACGATGCCCATGGCGCTCCCGGCGAGGCCCCTGGCCTTTTCCTGCGCGCTGTGCGGCGCGTGGTCGGTCGCAATCATGTCCACCGTGCCGTCGAGGATGCCCTCGATGAGCGCCTGCCGGTCGGCCTGCGTGCGCAGGGGCGGGTTCATCTTGAAGCTGCCGTCCTCGCGCAGGTCGTCCTCGGTCAGCACGAGGTAGTGCGGTGCGGTCTCGCAGGTGACGTCCAGCCCCTGCGCCTTCGCCCGGCGGATGAGCGCCACACTCTCCTTGGTGGACACGTGGCACATATGATAGGCGCAGCCCGTCTCGCGCACCAGCTCAAGATCGCGCGCGAGCTGCCGCCACTCACTCTCGCTGCTGATGCCCTTGTGCCCGTGGGCGCGGGCATACGCGCCGTCGTGGATATAGCCGCCGTGCAGGAGGGTGTTGTCCTCGCAGTGCGCGGCGATGAGCTTGCCGAGGCTTGCCGCCTTGCGCATCGCGGCGCGCATCACGTCCGCATCCTGCACGCCGCTGCCGTCGTCGGAAAAGCCGGCGACATAGGGCGCGAGCTGCTCCATGTCCGCGAGCTCCCTGCCGCCGCGGTGCGCGGTGATCGCGCCGTAGGGCGTCACATCGATGACCGCATCCGTGCGGATGCGCTCCAGCTGGGGGGCAAGCGTCTGCAAACTGTCCGGCGCCGGATCCAGATTGGGCATGGCACACACGCGGCTGTATCCGCCGCGCGCCGCAGCAAGCGTGCCGGACGAAATGGTCTCCTTATAAGAAAAACCTGGCTCACGGAGATGTACATGCACATCTACGAAACCAGGTAATACCACGAAAGAAGAAATATCAAGTTCGTCACCGGCAATGCTGCCGCTGCCAAGAAAAACAGAATCACGGTTGCCGGAAAAAAGATCCCACCCAAATGCCTGCATATTCTCTGCGGCCGCAACCATTTTTCCTCGCCTCATTTCTGCCGAATCGCAAATTTTTGATATGATATCACATAATCGTCCGGTCTGTCAACAAATCCGGCGGCTTTGCGCGCCGTCTTTTTGCACGAAAAATTCCGTCATTTTCCGTCCCGCGTTGACACGCATCTCTGCGCCAAGAACCGGATACAGACAGGCTCAGCGGCGCGCCCGTTTGGGCGCGCCGCCGTGTGCTTCAGAGCAGCTTCAGCACCCCGTCGCCGTAGTCGGCGCAGGTCGCGCCGTCCGGCCGGCCGGTGATGACGGCCGGGCAGGCATCGAGCGCCGCCTCGAGCCGGTCGGCCGCAGCCGCGCGGCCAATGTGCCGCAGCAGCATGACCTCTGCGCGCAGGATGCTCTGGGGGTTGGCGTAGTCGCCCATGCCGCGCTCGATCATGCGCGGGGCCGAGCCGTGGATGGCCTCGAACATGGCGTAGCGGTCACCGATGTTGGCGCTGCCCGCCGTGCCGACACCGCCCTGCAGCTGTGCAGCCTCGTCGGTGATGATGTCGCCGTAGAGGTTCGGCAGCAGCAGCACCTGAAACTGCCCGCGCACCCGCTCGTTGACGAGGTTCGCCGCCATGATATCAATATAGTAGTCATCGACGGTGATCTCGGGATAATCGGCGGCCACCTCGTGGCAGAGGGCGGTGAACTTGCCGTCCGTCTTTTTGAGGATGTTCGCCTTCGTGACGACGGTCACGCGCGTCTTGCCGTTGCGCCGGGCATAGTCGAACGCCGCGCGGGCGATGCGGCGTGTGCCGGGGTCGGTCGTGACCTTGAAGTCCACGGCCATGCCGGGCAGCTCCACGCCGCGGCTGCCGAGGGCGTACTCGCCCTCCGTGTTCTCGCGGAAGAACGTCCAGTCGATGCCCTGCTCGGGGATGGTCACGGGGCGGACGTTCGCGTAGAGGTCGAGCGCGCGGCGCAGCTTCACGTTCGCGCTCTCGAGCCCGCCGCCCATGGGCGTCGTCGTCGGACCCTTGAGCAGCACGTCGCAGGTCAGGATCTCCGCGAGCACATCGTCCGGCACGGCCTGATTGCAGGCCAGCCGGTTTTCGATCGTGAGGCCGCGGATGCGCCGCAGGGCGATGCTGCCGCGCGCGATCTCATCGGCGAGCAGCACCTCGAGCACGCGCACCGCCTGCTCCATGATGATCGGGCCGATGCCGTCGCCGTCCACAAGGCCGATGGTCACGGTCGCTTTTTTCGTATAGTCCACCCGCTCGGCGGTCATGCCCGCAACGCGGGCCTGCTGCTCAGTCAGCAGCGTGCGAAACGCCGCACAGGCGCGGTCAATATCGTTCATAGTGCATGCTCCTTTGTGTAGTTGAGCAGTCCGCCGGCGAGCAGGATGGCCTGCTGCCGCTCGGTAAGGCTGCACACGACGGGATAGGACTTGCCCGCCGCCGTGTCCGTGAGCGTCAGTTTCCCCGCTGCCATGCCGGTGCGGATATCGTCGATGCGCAGCCGCGCGCCGGGCTGCAGCGCGTCGTAATCGGCCGGGTTTTCAAACGTCAGCGGCAGGATGCCGGCGTTGATGAGGTTGGCCGCATGGATGCGCGCGAAGCTCTTGGCCACGACGCAGCGGATGCCGAGATACATCGGCACGAGCGCCGCGTGCTCGCGCGACGAGCCCTGCCCGTAGTTGCTGCCGCCGACGATGATGCCGTCCCCGGCCGCTCTGGCGCGCGCCGGAAAGGTCGGGTCGCAGACCGTGAAGCAAAACTCCGACAGCTTCGGGATGTTCGAGCGATACGGCAGGATCTTCGCCCCCGCCGGCATGATGTGGTCGGTCGTGATGTTGTCGCCCACCTTGAGCACGAGCTCCGCCGTGAGCGTGTCGGCAAAGGGCCTGCTCTGCGGGAAGGGCCGGATGTTCGGCCCGCGCAGCACCCCCACCGCGTCCGCCTCGTCCGCCGGGGCGGGCGGCAGCACGGCGCTGTCGTCGATGCGAAACTGCTCCGGCAGCGTGACGGCCGGCATGGGGCCGAGCGTCTGCGGGTCGGTGATCGTGCCGGTGAGCGCGGCGGCGACGGCCGTCTCCGGGGACACGAGGTAGACCTGCGCGTCCTTCGTGCCGCTGCGGCCGAGGAAGTTGCGGTTGAACGTGCGCAGGCTCACGCCGCCGGAGTTGGGCGAGAAGCCCATGCCGATGCACGGGCCGCACGCGCACTCGAGCAGGCGCGCGCCGCTGGCGAGGATGTCCGTGAGCGCGCCGCAGTCGGCCAGCATGGTCAGCACCTGCTTCGACCCCGGCGAGATGGACAGGCTCACGCCCGGGGCGATGGTCCTGCCCTTGAGCAGGGCTGCGACCTTGAGCATATCGAACAGGGACGAATTCGTGCACGAGCCGATGCAGACCTGATCGACCTTCGTGCCCGCGAGCGTTTCCACGGGGACGACGTTGTCCGGGCTGTGCGGGCAGGCGATCATGGGCTGCAGCGTGTTGAGGTCGATGTCAATGATGCGGTCATAGCGCGCGTCCGGGTCGCTCGCAAGGGGGATAAAGTCCGCCTCGCGCCCCTCGGCGGCGAGGAAGGCGCGCGTCACGTCGTCCGACGGGAAGATGGACGTCGTCGCGCCGAGCTCGGTGCCCATGTTCGTGATCGTGGCGCGCTCGGGCACGGACAGCGCCGCGATACCCGGCCCGCCCCACTCGATGATAGCGCCGACGCCGCCCTTGACCGACAGGATGCGCAGCAGCTCGAGGCTGATGTCTTTGGCCGTGACGTAGGGCCGCAGCGTGCCGGTGAGGTTGACCTTGAACATTTTCGGCATCGTGATGTAGTACGCGCCGCCGCCCATGGCGACCGCGACGTCCATGCCCCCCGCGCCGAAGGCCAGCATGCCGATGCCGCCGCCGGTGGGCGTGTGGCTGTCCGAGCCGATGAGCGTCTTGCCCGGCTTGCCGAAGCGCTCGAGCTGCACCTGGTGGCAGATACCGTTGCCCGGGCGGGAGAACCAGACGCCGTGCTTTTTGGCCACGGTCTGGAGGTAGCGGTGGTCGTCCGCGTTTTCAAAGCCGGACTGCAGCGTGTTGTGGTCGACATAGGCCACGCTCAGCTCGGTCTTCACGCGCGGGATGCCCATCGTCTCAAACTCCAGATAGGCCATCGTGCCGGTCGCGTCCTGCGTGAGCGTCTGGTCGATGCGCAGCGCGATCTCGCTGCCGGGCGTCATGTCGCCGTGCAGCAGGTGCGCGCGGATGATCTTCTGAGCAAGCGTTTCACCCATGATTTTTCAGCCTCCCAATCATACTTTCTTTTGCGTGGATGGTGTGCTCGGTCGTGAGCGCGGCGGCGCGGTCGGCGTCTCCAGCGGCGATGGCGTCGAAGATGGCGCGGTGCTCTTTGACCACCTGCGCCGTGCGCTTGGTGTCGGCAATGGACGCCTTGCGGTAGCGGCGGGTCTTGCGGTGCAGCGGGACGAGTGTGTCGCTGATGACGGCGTGGCCGCTCATGTCGCAGATGACGTCGTGGAACTGGTCGTCCATCTCGCGCAGGTGCTCGGCGTCGTGCTTTTCAAAGTAAAATTCCTGCAGGTCCAGAATGTGCCGCAGGCGCGCAAGCCCCTCGGGCGAGACGTTTTTCGCCGCGTAGTAGGACGAGAGCCCCTCGATACGGCAGCGGATGTCCATGATGTCCACCAGATCCTCGGCCGTGATGCCGAGCACGACGGAGCCCTTGCCGGTGTCGGCGATGAGGTGCTCCTGCTCGAGGCGGCGCAGCGCCTCGCGGATGGGCGTGCGGCTGACGTTGAGCTGCTCGACGAGCTTCAGCTCCGTGAGCACCTCGCCGCGCGGGTACACGCCCTGAATGATATCGGATTCCAGCCGCTCAAACACCTGATCGGCCAGCGTAACGGTACGGAAATCTTTCATACTGCGCCTCCTGTCAGACCTGCGCGAAGCGGCCGGGCGCCAGCTCCGCGATCTTGGCTTTGAGTTCCTTGACGGACAAGACGGTCTGGCGGCCGTCCTCGTATTCCGCATCCACCCAGCCCTTGAGCGCGAGCACGAGCGGGTCGTGCTTGTCGATCTGTTTTTCGCCGGTCAGGTGGTAGTTCTGGTTGATCCAGTAGGCGATGCCCGCAAGGCCGGACGTCTTGCCGACCTGCACGGACGCCGGGCGGTTCAGCAGCTTTTCCGTATTGAAAATGTTGTAGATCTCCTCGTCCTTCAAAAGCCCGTCAGCGTGGATGCCTGCACGGGTGACGTTGAAGTTCCGACCCACAAAGGGCGTCATGGGGGGGATGTGATAGCCGATCTCGTGCTCGAAGTAGTCGGCGATCTCGGTGATGACCGTCGGGTCCATGCCGTCGAGCGAGCCGCGCAGCGACGCATACTCGAACACCATCGCCTCGAGCGGGATGTTGCCCGTGCGCTCGCCGATGCCCAGCAGTGAGCAGTTGACCGCGCACGCACCGTAGAGCCACGCGGTCGAGGCGTTGACGACGGCCTTGTAAAAGTCGTTGTGCCCGTGCCACTCGAGGCACTCGCTCGGCACGTCGGAGTACTGCTGCAGGCCGTAGATGATGCCGGCCACGCTGCGCGGCAGCGCCGCCTCCGTGTAGGGGATGCCGTAGCCCATGGTGTCGCACGCGCGGATCTTGACCGGGATGCCCGCCTGACGCGAGAGCTTTTGCAGCTCGTTGACAAACGGCACGACAAAGCCGTAAAAGTCGGCGCGCGTGATGTCCTCGAGGTGGCAGCGCGGGACGACCCCGGCCTCAAACGCATCGGCCACGGTGGCAAGGTAGTAGTCCATGGCCTGCTTTCTGGTCATTTTCATCTTCTTGAAGATGTGGTAGTCGCTGCAGCTGACGAGGATGCCCGTCTCGCGGATGCCGAGGTCGCGCACGAGGCGAAAGTCCTCCTTTGTCGCGCGGATCCACGTCGTGATCTCCGGGAACTTCAGCCCCAGCTCCATGCACTTTTCGAGCGCCTCGCGGTCTTTTTTGCTGTAGATGAAAAACTCCGTCTGCCGGATGATGCCATACGGCCCACCGAGCCGGGACAGGTACTTATAAATGTTGACGATCTGGTCGACCGTGTACGGCTCCACGGACTGCTGCCCGTCGCGCAGGGACGTGTCCGTGATCCAGATCTCCTCGGGCATGTTCATCGGCACGCGCCGGTGGTTGAACGGTACCTTCGGCACCATTCCCTGCGTGTAGATGTCGCGCTGGAGGTTCGGCTCCGCCACGTCCTGGAGCGAATATTTATACGCATTCTGCTCCAGTAAATTCGTCTTTCCGGATATTTCAAGCATGGCAGTGGGGCTCCTTTCTGTTGCTTTGTATTATTGTATACAATTATACACATGATCGTGCCGTTGTCAACGCACAAATGTTCACAATTTTCCGCTTGCTTTCCGGGCGGAAGCTGGTATAATACAAAATCGTTCAAAATTGAACTATTTGGGGAGGCGACCATCGTGCTCAACGCATCTCAGGTCTATACCTACACGCGCCGCATCCTCGACGCTTACGCCGCCGTCATGCAGCCGCTGAGTGCGGAGCTGGACATGGCGCAAAATGCCGTGGACATTCTGCTCTTTCTGGCCAACAATCCGGGGCTGGACACCGCGCGCGACATCTGCACGTACCGGAAGCTCAAGCCGGGCATCGTGTCGTTCCACGTGGACAATCTCGTGCGCGGGGGCTACCTGCTGCGCACGCGCGACCCCGGCGACCGCCGCCGCTGCCGGCTCGTGTGCACGGACAAGGCAGCGCCGATCATCGCGCGCGGGCAGGCGCTGCAGGAGCAGTTCGCCGCGCAGATGTCCGCGGGCCTCGCGCCCGACGCGCTCGAAACGTTCCAGCAGTGTCTGACGGCGTTCGCGCAGAATCTCGACCGCATGGCCAACAGGGAGGAAAGTTAAATGCAGCAGGACAAAACATTTCTCGGCACGGAGCCGGTCGGACAGCTTCTGCGCCGGCTCGCGATCCCGACGGTGATCGCGCAGCTCGTGAACATGCTCTACAACATCGTCGACCGCATCTACATCGGCCACATTCCCGAGGTCGGCAGCAGCGCGCTGACGGGCGTGGGCGTGTGCCTGCCGATCATCCTGATCGTGTCGGCCTTCGCGTGCTTCACGGCCTCGGGCGGCGCGCCGCGCGCGTCGATCTACATGGGGCGCGACGATATGGACAGCGCGGAAAAGACGCTCGGCGGCTGCTTCACGCTGCAGATCGGCATCTCCGTCGTGCTCACGGCGGTGCTGCTCCTCTGGGGGCGCGACGCGCTGCTGGCCTTCGGCGCGAGTGAAAACACCATTGACTACGCTGCTGACTACCTGCATATTTATGCATTCGGCACGCTCTTTGTCGAGCTCACGCTGGGCATGAACGCGTTCATCACGGCGCAGGGCTTTGCCAAGGTGGGTATGTACACGGTGCTCATCGGCGCGGCGGCGAACATCGTCCTCGACCCGATCTTCATCTTCGCGCTGGGCATGGGTGTGCGCGGCGCGGCGCTGGCGACCGTGCTCTCGCAGGGGCTCTCGTGCGCGTGGGTGCTGGTGTTCCTGTGCGGGAAGAAGGCGTTTTTGCGCCTGCGGCGGGAAAACCTCTTCGTCTCGCCGAAGCTCATCCTGCCGTGCGTGGCGCTCGGCCTGGCTACGTTCACGATGCAGGCGAGCGAGAGCGTCATCTCCGTGTGCTTCAACGCTTCCCTGCTCAAGTACGGCGGCGACATCGCCGTCGGCGCCATGACGATCCTCACGAGCGTGATGCAGTTTGCCATGCTGCCGCTGCAGGGCATCGGTCAGGGCGCACAACCGATCACGAGCTACAACTTCGGCGCAAAGAACACCGACCGCGTGCGTGAAACGTTCCACCTGCTGCTGAAGGTGTGCCTGATCTACTCCGTCTCGCTCTGGCTGCTCATCGAGCTCTTCCCCGGTCTGTTCGCGCGCATCTTCACGCCGGACGCGGAGCTCATCGCCTTCACGGCGCGCGTGCTGCGCATCTACTGCGCGGGCCTGTTCCTGTTCGGCATCCAGATCGCCTGCCAGATGACGTTCGTGTCCATCGGCAGCGCGGTGTGCTCGATCATCGTGGCCGTGCTGCGCAAGTTCGTGCTGCTCCTGCCGCTGATCTATCTGCTGCCGGCGCTGCTGCCCGACCAGACGACGGCCGTGTATCTGGCCGAGCCGGTCGCGGACGTCATTGCCGTCACGTGCACGGCCATCCTGTTTGCGACGCAGTTTCGCAAAGCCCTGCACAAGCTCGAAGCAAACGCCTGACCTGCTTTTTCGCTCCCCCGGCGCGCGGTGAACACCGTGCGCCGGGGTTTTTGCCGGATGATTCAAAAATTTGAAACACCCTTATCAAAAACGCAAAATCATCCCGCCGTTGACAACCGCCGCCCCGGCGCGTACAATGACAGCCACATCCATTCGAGAGGAGCTGCAAGCCATGCGCAATTCGTTTTTCAGCCGCAAAAACGACAGCACCGCGACCACGTGCGCGGCCGGCTTCGCATGCTCTGACGCGAATACCAACAACAATAGCGTCCTCCTGCTTACCATCGACACTGTGCTTGCAGTGTCGATTTTTGTTATACTCGGCATTCTGGGCATTACGCCGCCAACAGGACACGCCAAACCGGTATTCGCGGGATAACACGACAGCACTTGGTATACCAAGAGTCGGCCCCGACCGTTTTGGTCGGGGCCGATTTTTTGTTGTATAGAAAAACGGGCAGAAAGGAAATCTGTTATGGAAAAGAAAAAAGTTGGATTCGCCAGCGGCATCGGCTTCATCCTCGCCGCCGCCGGCAGCGCCGTAGGCCTCGGCAACCTCTGGGGCTTCCCGTACAAGACGTCGCAAAACGGCGGCGCCGCCTTCGTGCTCATCTACATCGCGTGCGTGCTGCTCATCGGCTTTGTCACGATGCTCAGCGAGATCTATCTCGGCCGCCGCTCGCAGGCAAACCCCATGACCGCCTACAAGATGGTCAACAAAAACCTCGGCTGGTGCGGCCTCGTGGCGATCATGATCCCCGCGTTCATCATCTGCTACTACTCCGTGCTCGGCGGCTGGACGACGAAGTACGCGCTCAACTCCTTCAGCGGCAACGCGGGCATCGTCAGCACGTTCTCCGTCAACACGGGTGAGGTCATTCTCTACACGGCGCTGTTTCTCGTGCTGAGCGTGACGATCATCATGGGCGGCGTCAAGGACGGCATCGAGAAAGCCTCCAAGGTGCTCATGCCGGTGCTGTTCTGCATCCTCGTTGCCATCGCCATCTACGCGCTGACGCTCGGCAGCGGCGTGCGCGAGGGCCTGGCGTTCTACCTCAAGCCCGATTTCTCCGGCATCACGTTCAAGTCCGTGCTCGTGGCCATGGGCCAGGCGTTTTACTCCCTGTCGCTCGGCATGGGCATCATGATCACCTACGGCTCCTACACCGGCAAGGAGGTCAACCTCGTGCGCTCCACCGCCATGGTCTGCGTGTTCGACACGGTCGTGGCGCTGCTGGCCGGTCTGGCCATCTTCCCGTCCGTCGCGCACTTTGACCCCTCCCTGCTCGGCAGCAGCAAGGGCGTCGCGCTCATGTTCATCATCCTGCCGCAGGTGTTCGAGTCCATGGGCAGCGTGGGTCAGGTCGTGTCGTTCGCGTTCTTCGTCATGGTCGACATCGCGGCCATCACGTCCGTCGTGTCCCTGATCGAGGTCGTGACACAGTTCGTCATCCAGAAGTTCCACGTCCACCGCAAGCGGGCCGCGCTCGTCGTCGCGTGCGTGTGCTTCGTCGTGTCGATCCCGATCGGCATCTCGCTCGGCCACGTCGCCATCCTCGAGGAGTCCAGCCCCGCGCTGTTCGGGCTCGACTGGCTGACGTTCTTTGACGAAGTGACCAACACCGTGCTCATGCCCGTGTGCGCACTGTTCTCGTGCATCGTCGTCGGCTGGTTCATCACGCCCAAGCGCGCCGTGGCCGAGATCGAGGCCGAGGGCACGCACATGGCCGGCTGGCTCAAGAAGGTCTACGCCGTCATGATCCGCTTCGTGACGCCGGCGCTCATCCTCATCGTCGAGATCGGCGGCCTGCAGAGCGAGATCGCGGCCGGCAACACCGCCGTCATCGTCTTTGCCTACGCGCTCGTGGCGCTGTGCGTGGTGGCGTACTTCGCCTTCTTCCGCAATCGAGACACCGGCACGAACGCCGACGAAAAGCTCTCCGGCGACTACCCTGTGTAACATTCCCTACGCACACCGGTACGGTTTTTCACCGTACCGGTGTTTTTTTCATGTCAAATCCGTTAAAAATCGCGCAAATTGCGGTTGAAATGTTGGAAAGAAGCAGGTATAATGAAAATGTCAGTCAGTATGACAGTTATAATGAACAAATTGGAGGCACGCCCATGTCGCTGCAGGAGGTGCGGGAACAGAATATTGCTCTCGTGACGCAGACGGCACTAGCGTGCTTTGTGGAAAACGGCATCGACAAGACGACCATCCGCGACATTGCGCACCGCGCGGGGCTGACCGAGCGCTCGGTCTACCGCTACTTTGCCACGAAGGACGAACTTGTGGTCGCGGCGGCCTTCCTCTACTGGGATCGGGCCAAGGCGCAGGCAGCGCAGGCGCTCGTCTCGGCGCGGCAGCCGGGCATGACCGGCATCGAGGAGATCCGCGTGCTGCTGCACAGCTACGCAGGGCTGATCTTCACCGACCCCGCGGGCATCCGCTTCTCGCTCGACGCGGAGGTCGCGCTGTGCAACGCCGGCCGGCAGCACGCGGTCGTCAACCGCCCGCCGGAGCGCTTTGAGGTCGCCCCCGGCCCGATCGCGGCGGCCATCCGCCGCGGCCTCGCCGACGGGACGGTCGATCCCGACGCCGATGTCAAGATGCTCTACTACAACGCCTACGACGCGATCCTCGGCGTCATCCAGCGTATGTCCGTCGGCGTGCCGAGCGTGCACGAGCTCGACGGGCACGCGCGCATCGACGCGCTGTGCGAGCAGTTCACGCGCGCATTCGCAGCGCCGCCACCGGGAGAAAAAGGGACAGGGAATACCTTTTAAATAGTACCCGTCATTGAAGGAGGAAAAGGCATGGCAAAACGACCGAATATTCTCAAGCTGGCCACGAAGATCAGTCTTGAGAGCATGACGTACACCGGCATCACGTACAACGATCCTGAGTACAAGATCCTCGAGCCGATCATCGACGATGAGATGTGTGCGATCATGATGCACCTGCGCCTGGAGGCCAACCGCACCGTGGAGGACGTGGCCAAGCGCGCAAAGCAGAGCGTGGAATACACGCAGACGCAGCTCGACAAGCTCGCCAAGACCGGCGCGGTGCGCTACCGCTACGTCGACGGCAAGCGCTGCTACTTCTACCCCATCTGGGTGCCGGGCATCATGGAGGGCATCCTTGCCAACCGTGAGCAGTGCGACAAGTATCCCGTGCTCGGCGAGAGCTTTGAGGCATACACCCGCCGCCGTCCGGAGATGCTCGCGCCGATGCTCGACTCCGGCAAGACCGGCATGTTCTTCATGCGCGTCATGCCCGTCATGAGCGCGATCGAGAACGACACGCGCACGGCGTCCTATGACGAGCTCAAGACGCTCATCGAAAACGCGACCGCCATCAGCGTCGGCCCGTGCTCGTGCCGCCGTGCCCGCCGTCTCATGGGCGAGGGCTGCGGCCACCTTGAAGAGGACATGTGCATGTACCTCAACGACAACGCCGTCTGCTATTCCGAGCAGGGCTATCACCGGCTCGTCACGAAGGAAGAAGCGTATGAGATCCTCCGCCGCGCCGAGGACAACGGTCTCGTGCACGAGATCAACCAGACCCCCGGCTTTGAGGACGCGACCGCCATCTGCAACTGCTGCGGCTGCTCGTGCTTCGCGCTGCGCATCGAGGAGCTGTTCCGCACGCCGCGCGCCATCCGCTCGAACTACATCGCCCGCGTGGACAAGGAAAAGTGCGTCGCCTGCGGCCAGTGCGTCGAAAACTGCCAGACCAACGCCCTCAAGCTCGGCCAGAAGCGCTGCACGACCGATCCGCACATTTCCGATACCTACGACACCGACGCCAGCGTGCCCTACGACCGCCGGAGCTATGACCCGGAATTCCGCACGAACCGCTCGGACGTCATGCCCAGCGGCACCGCGCCGTGCAAGGCCGTTTGCCCGCTGAACATCCCGGTGCAGGGCTGCCTGCAGCTGCTGTCCGCCGGCAGATACGACGACGCCGCGGCGCTCATCCGGCAGGCCACACCGTTCCCGGAGCTGTGCGGCAGCGTGTGCGGCCGCCAGTGCGAAAAGGTCTGCACCCGCAACCAGATCGACACCGCCGTCGCCATTGCCGACGTGTGCAGAACGCTCGTCCGGCGCGAGCTGGACGCCGGCAAGGTCATTTTGCCGCCGGCGAAAAACCCGTCCGGCATCCCCCATACGGAAAAGATCGCCGTCATCGGCGCCGGCCCCGCCGGACTGAGCTGCGCCTATTTCCTCCGGCAGCAGGGCTACCCCGTGACCGTGCTGGAAAAGGACACGGTGCTCGGCGGCGCACCGGCAACGCTCATCCCGTCGTTCCGGCTCGACCGCAAGGCCTATGACGCCGAGATCGACGTGCTCGCGCGCATGGGCGTGGAGTTCCGCACCGGCGTGGAAGTCGGCAAGGACACGACGCTCGACGCGCTGCGCGCAGAAGGCTACAAGGCGTTCTTCCTCGGCATCGGCGCCGGAAAGCAGAGCAAGGACGCGCCGGCCGGCGCCGTGGACGCACGCAGATACCTGCACCGGAAAAGACACACCGTCAAGGGCAGCGTGGTCGTGCTCGGCGGCGGGAAAGAGGCCGTTGACTGTGCGCGCGCCGCGCGCAAGGGCGGCGCTGCAAGCGTGACCGTCGTCGCCGGAGCGATCCAGGCGGACATCTCCGCGGCCAAGAAGGAAGGCATCGCGTTCCGCGCACCGTTCGCGGTGCAGGAGATCCGCGACGGCGCGGTGTCCATCCGCAGCCTGCACAGCGATAAGACCGAGACGCTCGCCGCGGACACGGTCTTTGCTGCCGAGGGCTACGTCCCGGCGGCGGACGCCTTCACCGCCGCATCCGGCGTGTGCCTGAATGCCGACGGCTTTGTCGGTGCCGACGCCGTGACCCGCCAGACCGGCGAGGCCGACATCTTTGCCGGCGGCGCTGCGACCGGCGCGCATGACGTTGCGCGCGCGATCGCCGAGGGCCGCGAGGCCGCGATCTCGATCCACCGCTTCGTGCACAGCAACCAGAGCTTCGTGATCGGCCGCGACAAGCGGGACTATAAGCCGCTGGCGCGCAGCAGCGTCGGCGTTGCGATCGACGAGCTGGAGTCCGCGCCCCGGCAGGCAGCGGAAAACGGCCTGCTCAGCGACGCGCAGCTGCACTGCGAGGCCGGGCGCTGCCTCGGCTGCGGCACCGTGGTGCTCAACGAGGATCAGTGCATCGGCTGCGGCATCTGCACGACCAAGTGCAAGTTTGACGCCATCCATCTCGAGAAGGTCAACGACACGCACGGCCGCGGCTATTTCCGCACCCTGCTGACGGTTGCGAGCAATGCGCCCGCCGCCGGCCGCCGCTTCGTGCGCAAGAAGCTGCAGCACTGAGGACGCCGCCATGCATGAGATCGGCGTCGTGCGCGCAATGCTCCGGACCGTTTCCGATTACGCGGCGGCAAAGGGCGTCAGCCGCGTCTCGGAGATCGTGGCCGACTGCGGCGAGCTCTCGCTCGTCATCCCGCAGTATGTCGAGCAGATCTATCCGACGGTCGTCAAGGGCACGCCGTTTGCAGACACGAAGCTCATCGTCAACATCGTGCCCGGCATGGCCGAGTGCGACGACTGCGACGAGATCTTCAATGTCATCGCGTGCAACGGGCATTGCCCAAACTGCAACAGCTTCAACAAAACGGTGCTGTCCGGCAGGGACTTCACCGTCCGGGAGATCCATGTCCCGGAAGAACGTAACCCCGGGTCTGTGGAGACCTAAAACATAGAAGGAGCGTATTACATGAACGAAAAGTACAACGCATTGTTCACCCCCTGGAAGATCGGCAATGTGGAGATCAAAAACCGCATTGTGCAGTGCTCCATGGGCGGCACGTCCCTGTTCGGCTGGATGGAGCCGAACCACTTTGACAAGGAAGCAGCCTACTTCCTGCTCAACCGCGCACAGGATGGCGTGGGCCTGATCCTGCCCGGTATGCAGTGCATCCGCGACCCGCTGGGCATCCCCGGCCGCAAGTGGCTGTACCAGAACGACCAGATGTTCAAGCAGCTCAAAGAGTACATGGTCGAGTTCCATAAGACGGGCGCGAAGCTGTTCATCCAGCTCGCCGCCGGCATGGGCCGCTCCATGGCCATCAACGGCTGGATGACGAAGCTGGCCAAGAACAACGTCCTCAACAAGATCGCCAGCCCCATCGTGGACGTGCAGTACATCTGCGCCTCCGCGTCCGAGGTGCCGAACCGCTGGAAGGAGGACGTCATGTCCCGCCCGCTGACGGTCAAGGAGATCGAAGACATGGTCTACGCCTTCGGCCAGACCGCCAAGAAGCTGCGCGCCGCCGGCGTCGACGGTGTGGAGATCCACGCCGTGCACGAAGGCTACCTGCTTGACCAGTTCACCATGGCCAACTGGAACCACCGCACCGACAAATACGGCGGCTCGTTCGAGAACCGCTTCCGCTTCCCGGTCGAGATCGTGCAGGAGATCAAGCGTCAGGCCGGCTCCGACTTCCCGGTGTCGCTGCGCTACTCCGTCGTGTCCAAGACCAAGGCGTGGGGCAAGGGCGCCATGCCGTACGAGACCGACTTCGTCGAGTTCGGCCGCGATATGCCGGAGTCCGAGAAGGCCGTCAAGTACCTCGAGGACGCGGGCTACGATATGTTCAACTGCGACAACGGCACCTACGACGCCTGGTACTGGGCACATCCGCCGCAGTACATGCCCGATAACTGCAACCTCGAGTATGTCGAGCACATCAAGAAGTTCACGAGCCGCCCGGTCGTCTGCGCCGGCCGCATGGACCCCGTGAAGGCCGCCGAAGAGATCGCCGCCGGCCGTCTCGACGCCGTGGCCATCGCGCGCCAGAACCTCGTCGACCACGAGTGGGTCCACAAGATCCTCAGCGGCCACGAGGATGAGATCAAGCCCTGCATCCGCTGCCACAACGGCTGCTTCAACATGTCGAAGTTCAAAGGCACCGCGAACCTCCAGAGCATGGACGACTCCCTGCACCTGGCCCGCTGCGCCCTGAACCCGACGACCATGCAGCACAACAAGTACAAGATCGTCCCGACCCGCCATCCGAAGAAGGTCGCCATCATCGGCGGCGGCATCGGCGGCATGGAGTGCGCGCTCGTGCTCAAGCAGCGCGGCCACACCCCGGTCATCTTTGAAAAGACCGGCGAGCTCGGTGGCCTGTTCCTCACCGCGTCCGCGATGAGCTTCAAGGAGAACGACAAGGAGCTCATCCGCTGGTACCTCAACGAGGTCGCCAAGGAGGGCATCGACGCCAGCGGCTCCATCCCGCGCACCATGCCGTCCATCCCCGGCTTTGAGAAGACGCTCACGTTCACCGAGCTGCTCAAGGACAAGAAGGAAGTCGGCGACAAGGTCCTGTTCATCGGCGGCGGCCAGTCGTCCTGCGAAGCGGCGTATGACCTTGTCCTTCAGGGCAAGCACCCCATCATCGTCGAGTACGCGAACGACCTCGTCGCGGCACAGGCCACCTGCCTTGCCAACACGTCCTTCCTGCGTGACGCGATGGAATACCACAAGGTCCCGACCTATCTCGAGTCCACCGTCACCGAGATCACGGACACCGGCTGCACCGTCAAGAACGTCAAGACCGGCGAGAGCACCTTCGTCGCGTGCGACAACGTGGTCAACGGCGTCGGCTTCATCCCGACTCCGGTCGGCGGCAAGGACAACAAGCAGGTCCACCGCGTGGGCGACTGCGTTGCCATCGGCAACCTGCGCACCGTCATCTGGCGTGCATGGGACGTCTGCATGAAGATCTGATCTTCGTCTGACCCCGAAAACCGCACAAAACCCGCGCGGGTGCAGAGTGATCTGCACCCGCGTTTTTGTATGCATATAGGAAAACCGCCCTCGCTCAGCAAAGCGAGGGCGGTCTGCTTTTTGCGCTTTCTTAGAGAATATCGAACAATTCCTCCAGCCGCGTGATGCGCCAGTCCGCCTGCGGCGACATGGCCGCGCCGCGGTCGGCGGGG
>OIBX01000243.1_pt1 | contig 22210 bp, 20 predicted proteins | sample 1581151 | NCBI WGS metagenome assembly OIBX01 (sample SAMEA3882527, study PRJEB24775) | human gut metagenome | biome: human-associated habitat; feature: intestine environment; material: feces | place: Netherlands | collected 2009/2010 | reverse complement strand
AGACGAAGAGGAAATGTGTGCTTTTGAAGAGAATATATTGGCATTGGAAAAGCATTGCGCCCAGTATAACTCACTGAAAGAAGAAGTGATTTTAGACATAGTGAAAGGTCGTTCACCCCAAATAGAGAATACAGGGGATACTATTGTATTCAGTGTAACAGGAAAACCGATCGTTCCCCGTAGTGAGAACCAGTTGAAGCTGGTACAAGAATATGAAAAGAACGATATGCTGTTCGCTATCGGTCCCGCAGGTTCAGGAAAGACATACACTGCTATCGCCCTTGCTGTCCGTTCCCTGAAAAACAAAGAAATCAAAAAAATTATTTTGAGCCGTCCGGCTGTGGAGGCAGGAGAAAAACTCGGATTTTTACCCGGTGATATGAAAGATAAGATTGACCCTTATCTACAACCACTGTATGACGCATTACAAGATATGATTCCCGCCGCCAAGCTAAAAGAATATATGGAATTGAATGTGATTCAAATAGCCCCATTGGCATTTATGCGCGGACGCACCTTGAATGATGCTGTAGTGATATTGGACGAGGCTCAAAATACCACCACCCAGCAAATTAAGATGTTCCTCACCCGTATGGGGATGAACACCAAAATGATTGTAACAGGTGACATGACACAGATAGACTTACCATCTTCACAAACTTCGGGGTTGATACAGGCACTAAAAATTCTGAAAGGCGTGAAAGGAATCAGTTTCATCGAACTCAACAAGAAGGACATTGTACGGCACAAACTGGTTACCCGCATTGTGGAAGCATACGAGAAGTTTGAAGAAAAACAGAAAACCTTTCATTCATGTCATTCTGAACGAAGTGAAAAATCTGAAAACATAAAACGAATTTATTGATTTTAATTATAAATAAAGACATGAGTAAAGCATTAACAAGAACAGACTTTAACTTTCCGGGACAGAAAAGTGTGTACCACGGCAAAGTGCGTGATGTATACAACATCAATGACGAAAAGTTAGTAATGGTAGCTACCGACCGTATCTCCGCATTCGACGTAGTTCTGCCTGAAGGTATTCCCTACAAAGGACAAATGCTGAACCAGATTGCAGCCAAATTTCTGGATGCAACTACCGACATCTGCCCCAACTGGAAAATGGCGACTCCAGATCCTATGGTTACCGTAGGAGTTATGTGTCAAGGTTTTCCTGTGGAAATGATTGTCCGTGGTTACCTGTGCGGTAGCGCATGGCGTGCTTACAAAAACGGCGTTCGTGAAATCTGTGGTGTAAAACTTCCCGAAGGAATGAAAGAAAACCAGAAATTTCCCGAACCAATCATTACTCCAACCACTAAAGCCGAAATGGGCCTGCATGACGAAGACATCTCTAAGGAAGAAATTCTGAAACAAGGTCTGGCCACTCCCGAAGAATACGAAATATTGGAAAAGTATACATTGGCTCTGTTCAAACGCGGTACTGAAATCGCTGCAGAACGCGGACTGATCCTGGTAGATACCAAATACGAATTCGGTAAACACAACGGCACTATTTATCTGATGGATGAGATCCACACTCCGGATTCAAGCCGTTATTTCTACTTGGAAGGTTATGAAGAACGCTTTGCAAAAGGCGAACCTCAAAAACAACTTTCTAAAGAATTCGTACGCGAATGGTTGATGGAAAATGGTTTCCAAGGCAAAGAAGGACAACAAGTTCCCGAAATGACTCCGGAAATCGTAAATTCTATCAGCGAGCGCTATATGGAACTGTTCGAACACATCACCGGCGAAAAATTTGTGAAAGCAGACACTGAAAATATCGCCGCACGTATAGAAAAGAACGTAACCGAATACTTGAAATAAATAAAAATGAAAAATTAAAGATTAAAAGACAGGTACAGGAATCTATCCTCCATCCTCTCCTTTTAATCTTTAATTTTCAATTTTAATTAAACATGAACTACCCACAAGAAAAAATCAAGCCCTACAACGCTGACGAAAAGAAAAGCGTCCAAGTAGAGAAAATGTTCGACAACATTGCCCCTGCTTACGACCAGTTGAATCATGCCCTTTCATGGAACATTGACAAAAGCTGGCGCCGCAAAGCCATTAACTGGCTGGAACCTTTTCACCCGCAACATATAATGGATGTAGCCACCGGAACGGGCGATTTTGCCATTCAAGCCTGTCAGACACTTCACCCCCAAGAGCTGATAGGTACCGATATATCCGAAGGCATGATGAATGTGGGACGTGAAAAAGTAAAAGCCGCCGGACTGGACAGCCGCATCTCTTTCGCTAAGGAAGACTGTACAGCACTCACCTTTCCCGACAAACGCTTTGACGCTATTACCGTAGCATTCGGTGTACGCAATTTCGAAGACCTTGACAAAGGACTCCGCGAAATGCACCGCGTACTGAAAGACAACGGAAAACTAGTCATTTTGGAACTCTCCGAACCCGACTGGTTCCCCATGAAACAGCTATATGCTGTCTATTCTAAAATAGTCATCCCCACTTTGGGCAAGCTACTCTCTAAAGACCGTAGTGCCTACACTTACCTGCCGCAGTCCATCAAAGCCTTTCCACAAGGCGAAATAATGACAGACATTATCCGTAAAGCCGGATTCAATCAGGTGAGTTTCAAGCGGTTGACACTAGGTATCTGTACGCTTTATTTAGCAACGAAATAATTTAAAGTATAGAGTTTTATGAAAAAATATGGTTTGATAGGTTATCCGTTAGGACACTCGTTCTCAAAGAACTTTTTCAATGAAAAGTTTCATTCGGAAAACATTGATGCCGAATATGTAAACTTCGAAATCCCATCCATCAAAGAACTGCCTTCTGTGCTATTGGCTAATCCTGATTTAGTAGGGCTCAATGTCACTATACCTTATAAAGAACAAGTCATCTCTTATTTGGACGAACTGGATAAAGATGCGGCAGCCATCGGAGCCGTCAATGTAATCAAAATTGTCCGCCAAAAAGGTAAGACCAGGCTGATAGGCTATAATTCCGATGTGATTGGCTTCACTCAATCTATCGAACCCTTGCTGGAACCCCAGCACAAAAAAGCTCTGATCCTAGGAACAGGAGGTGCCTCGAAAGCGATTGCTTACGGACTGAAAAAATTAGGTTTGGAATGCAAATTCGTATCACGGAACCTGCGTGAAGAAATGCTGACTTACGATCAGCTCACTCCCGAAATCATGGATGAGTATAAAGTAGTTGTCAACTGTACTCCTGTAGGTATGTATCCCCGTGCCGATGAATACCCCAATATTCCATACCAATATCTCACACCCAACCATTTGCTTTATGATTTGTTATATAATCCTGACACTACTCTTTTTATGAAAAAGGGGGCAGACAAAGGGGCAATTACCAAAAACGGTTTAGAAATGCTCTTATTGCAAGCCTTTGGTGCATGGGATATATGGAACAAATAGTTAAGGTATGAAAAGAAAAAAAATGATTATTGGAACGAGTAGTATATTCGTTCTGCTTATTATAGTCCTACTTGGAGGCAGTCAATATATGCTGAACTATTCCTTACGCCCTGAAAACAGAGGAAAGAATTTGGAAAGTTCCTGGCAATATATGTTTAAGACTTACCCCTATCTAAAACCGTGGATAGATAGTCTGAAACAGAACCAAGCACTGAAGGATACCTTTATCTATTCTCCCGACCACGTAAAACTGCATGCTTACTATGTGGCTTCCAGCCGCCCGACAGCCAAAACCGCAGTTATAGTACACGGGTATACAGACAATGCCATCCGCATGATGATGATAGGTTATCTATACAATAAAAAACTGGATTTCAACATCCTCCTACCAGATTTACGCGACACTGGCCTGAGCGGTGGAAATGCCATACAAATGGGATGGTTAGACCGCAAAGATGTAACACAATGGATGGAGGTTGCCAATCGAATTTACGGTGACAGCACCAGCATGGTAGTACATGGAATCTCGATGGGTGCAGCCACCACTATGATGGTTTCGGGCGAACCGCAGCCCGACTATGTGAAATGTTTTGTTGAGGACTGCGGATATACCAGCGTATGGGACCAATTTTCCAAAGAACTGAAAGAACAATTCGGCTTGCCTCAATTCCCGTTAATGTACACCGCCGACTGGTTATGCCAGCTGGAATATGGATGGGGGTTCAAAGAAGCATCCGCATTGAAACAGGTAGCCCGATGCCATCTGCCCATGTTCTTTATCCATGGTGATAAAGATGACTACGTACCCACATGGATGGTGTACAAATTGTATGAGGCAAAACCTCAGCCCAAAGCATTATGGATAGTTCCGGAAGCAGACCATGCACATTCCTATCTGTTCAATACTGAAGAATATACCCAAAAAGTAAAAGCATTTGTAGACAAATACATCCAATGAGAAAATTGACATTTTTACTTACTTTTTTCATGCTTCTAGGCTCCGTCCAGCTTCAAGCCAAAGAATATGCCATAAAAGACATACCGATGGTACATTTGCAAAACCGTACCCGCTACGTCAGCAATCCCGACGGTATCCTTTCATCCACCGCTGTCACCACTATGGACAGCATCCTCTACGCTTTAGAGCAAAAAACAGGTATACAGACATTAGTGGTAGCGGTAACAGGCATAGAGGGAGGTGATTGTTTTGATTTTGCCCACCGGCTGGGACAGGAAACGGGCGTAGGACAAAAAGAACGTGACAATGGATTGGTCATCTTGCTTTCCACCGACGAACGGTGTGTGCAATTCGCTACCGGATATGGCCTTGAAGGGATATTGCCGGATGCCATCTGCAAACGGATTCAGAACCGCTATATGCTGCCCTATTTCAAGGACAATAACTGGAACGCCGGAATGGTAGCAGGAATACGGGCTGTAAACGGCTACCTGGACGGTTCCATGGAAAATATCGGCAATGACGAAAGCGAAGATGATCCCTTGGAATTCATTATCATCTTTTTTGTGATTTTCGGAGGATTTATTGGCATCGGATTGTATGCAAACTGGCGTAAAACACGCTGCCCCCATTGCAAAAAACACAAACTGCAACGTCTTTCCTCCAAAGTTATAGACCGAAGTAACGGAACAAAGACTGAAGAAGTAGTATATAAATGCAGAAATTGCGGACATATCCTCAGACGGAAAGAACGGTCGAGAGATGAAAATTACAAAGGCCCCCGAGGAGGAGGGCCGTTCATAGGCGGAATGGGAGGAGGATTTTTTGGTGGCCACGGTGGAAGTGGAGGCGGATTTAGCGGAGGAAGTTTCGGAGGTGGAAGCTTTGGAGGCGGAGGAGCCGGAAGCCGTTTTTAAGAACAAGAATATTCATAATTTTAATAGTATATACATATGAAAAAGTCAACGATTATTGTAATAGTAGTCATTGTATTAATTGCCATTTGGGGAATAACCTCTTATAATGGTATGGTAAAAATGGATGAATCTGTCAGCACAGCGTGGAGCAATGTAGAAAACCAGTACCAACGCCGTTCTGATTTAATACCCAACCTGGTAAATACAGTAAAGGGATACGCCTCACACGAAAAAGAAACTTTTCAAGCCGTAGTAGACGCCCGTAGCAAAGCCACTCAGATGCAGATCAGCGCCGATGACCTGACTCCCGAAAAAATGCAGGCCTATCAAAAGGCACAAGGCGAAGTAGGTAGTGCATTGAGCCGCCTGCTCGCTATCACCGAAGCTTATCCCGACTTGAAAGCCAATGAGAACTTCAAAGAGTTGCAAGCACAATTGGAAGGTACAGAAAACCGGATCAGCGTAGAACGCAAAAGATTCAATGACACAGCACGGGCATATAACACAGCCATCCGTACTTTCCCCCGTAACTTGCTTGCTGGCATGTTCGGATTTGACAAACGCCCATATTTTGAATCTGAGGAAGGAGCCGATAAAGCACCTAAGGTAGAATTCTAACTCGTAAAAGATACCTGTTTCCATCCTTAAGAAACAGTTTCCGGGTACGGATTGTATGAATTTTACAGTTTTTCTTATTCCAAACTGTAAAATTCATACAATCCGTACCCCATTTTTATCCATTCTGCTAATTTTTCAGCAACAATCAAGTATATTATCCCTAAAATCATTATCTTTACGGAAAGAAACTTTTAAAACTACAAGCAATATGTTCAATTCATTTGGTAATATTTTCCGGTTAACCAGTTTCGGTGAATCCCATGGACCGGGAGTAGGCGGCTTCATTGACGGCTTCCCTGCCGGTATTAAGATTGATATGGATTTCGTTCAGCAGGAACTGAACCGCCGCCGTCCCGGACAGTCATTACTTACCACCAGCCGCAAGGAGCCTGATACAGTGGAATTCTTTTCAGGTATATTCGAAGGCAAGTCCACCGGCTGCCCCATCGGATTTGTGGTATGGAACAAGAACCAACATTCAAACGACTACGAGAATATCAAGAATCTGTTCCGCCCTTCACACGCAGATTATACTTATATGCAAAAATACGGAATCCGTGACTACCGTGGCGGGGGACGTTCATCAGCACGAGAAACCATTTCACGTGTAGTAGCAGGAGCTTTAGCCAAATTGGCATTGAAACAACTAGGAATCAGTGTCATAGCTTATACCTCACAGGTAGGACCTGTCAAACTTGATAAAGATTACAAAAGCTATAACCTCGACTTGATAGAAACAAACGATGTGCGTTGTCCCGATCCGGAGAAAGCCAAGGAAATGGCAGAACTTATCTGGAAAATCAAAGGAGAAGGCGATACAATAGGCGGGGTAGTGAGTTGCGTCATCAAAGGATGCCCCATCGGACTAGGGCAACCCGTATTCGGTAAGTTACATGCCGCACTAGGAAATGCCATGTTAAGTATCAATGCCGTAAAAGGTTTCTCTTACGGACAAGGTTTTGACTCCATGGAGCTAAAAGGCAGTGAGCAGAATGATGTATTTTATAATAATAACGGAAGAGTAGAAACAAAAAGTAATTATTCCGGAGGAATACAAGGAGGCATCAGCAACGGGCAAGACATTTACTTCCGTGTGGCATTCAAGCCAGTTGCCACAATTCTGATGGAGCAACATACAGTAAATATCAACGGCACAGACACGACCATGAAAGCCAAAGGGCGTCATGATGCCTGCGTACTGCCGCGTGCCGTCCCCATTGTAGAAGCCATGGCTGCCATGACCATTTTGGATTATTATCTGATAGACAGAACTACACAACTATAAGAATCATTCAATTATGGAAATAAAACAATACATTAAAGAAAATGAAGCGCGCTTCATGGAGGAACTTTTCAGCCTCATCCGTATTCCCAGTATCAGTGCTTTACCCGAACATAAAGACGATATGCTGGCCTGTGCCTTACGTTGGAAAGAACTTTTGTTGGCAGCCGGAGCAGACGAAGCCATGGTAATGCCCTCACAAGGCAATCCATTGGTATTTGCACAAAAGCATGTAAGCAATGATGCTCCTACCCTATTGATTTATGCCCACTATGACGTAATGCCTGCCGAGCCGTTGGACCTGTGGAAAAGCCAGCCTTTTGAACCTGAAATTCGTGACGGACACATTTGGGCACGTGGAGCTGACGATGATAAAGGACAAGCCATGATCCAAGTAAAAGCATTCGAATACGTAGTAAAAAACGGACTGCTGAAACACAATGTGAAATTTATTTTCGAAGGTGAAGAAGAAATAGGTTCTCCCAGTCTGAATACCTTCATCAAGGAACATAAGGAATTGCTGAAAGCCGATGTAATTCTTGTTTCGGATACCAGTATGCTAGGCGCGGATCTTCCCTCTCTGACCACAGGTTTACGAGGACTGGCTTATTGGGAAATAGAAGTGACCGGTCCGAACCGTGACCTTCATTCCGGACACTTCGGCGGAGCGGTAGCCAATCCTATCAATACCCTGTGCAGTATGTTAGCCCAAGTCATTGGCGAAGACGGACACATCACTATCCCCCATTTCTATGACGATGTAGAGGAAGTACCGGCAGCCGAACGTGAGATGATTGCACAAATTCCTTTCGACGAAAAAAAATACATGGAAGCCATCGGTGTAAAAGCACTGAAAGGTGAAAAAGGATATTCAACTTTAGAACGTAACAGCTGCCGTCCCTCTTTTGACATTTGTGGCATCTGGGGCGGATATACAGGCGAAGGTTCAAAAACAGTACTTCCCTCAAAAGCATATGCCAAGGTATCGTGCCGACTGGTTCCACATCAAAACCACGCTGTAATTTCCCAATTGTTTGTGGACTATATCCAGTCTATCGCTCCGGAATATGTACAAGTTAAAGTAACCCCGATGCACGGAGGCGAAGGATATGTATGCCCCATCACCTTGCCCGCCTACCAGGCTGCCGAAAAAGGCTTTGCTAAGGCATTCGGAAAAAAACCACTTGCTGTACGCCGTGGAGGAAGTATTCCTATCATCAGCGATTTTGAACAAATCCTAGGTATAAAGACCGTTCTCATGGGATTCGGATTGGAAAGTGACGCCATCCATTCGCCCAATGAAAACTTCTCTCTGGATATATTCCGCAAAGGAATTGAAGCTGTGGTAGAATTCCATCTCAATTATTAATCAATAATAAAAATGAATGCGGCAACAATCTTTAAAACTCTGACAACTGTTACTCTTTCAATAACATTACTAATTACAGGAGGTTGTAACAATATGGAAGCAAAAAAAGAAGAAACAGGAAAGAACACGGCTATAGAAAATATCTTTGCCCGAAAGAGCGTCCGGACCTATACACCCCAACCGATAGAAAAAGAAAAAGTGGATTTATTAGTAAAAGCTGCCATGGCTGCACCGACAGCAGTAAACAAGCAGCCCTGGGCTTTCGTGGTAGTGGATGACCGTAAAGTATTGGATAAACTGGCCGCCGAACTGCCTTATGCCAAGATGACGGCACAGGCTCCGCTAGCCATCGTGGTTTGTGGTGATTTAAGCAAAGCCCTGAACGGAGAAACAGATAGGTACTGGATGCTGGACTGCTCTGCCGCATCCGAAAATCTGTTGCTGGCAGCAGAATCAATGGGGTTGGGAGCGGTATGGACTGCGGTCTATCCGGAGAACGACCGCATTGCAAAGGTTAGGTCAGTCTTGTCTTTACCAGACCATATCATTCCTTTCAATTTGATTCCGGTAGGTTATCCGCAACATCGGGAAGAAGCTAAAGACAAATTCAAGACCGAAAATATCCATTATAACAAATGGTGAACAAAGGTCTAGAAATATAAATTAAGTCGGCTGGTTTAATATAAATCAGCCGACAATCTCTTTCCATTCATCCATAATCAATTTTTCTCAATCTCTATTAGCCTTATCAAGTTTCTTTTTGGCTTTTTCTATCTTGCTTTTAGCTTTATCCAAGGTTTCCCCAACCTCATCGGCTTTATCCTCAATTTGATCTTTGGCATCATCCACCACATCTTCAACCGATTCTTTGGCTTTTTCTATACGCTCCTCGAATTTATCCTTTCCTTTCTTTTCGCCACAAGATGTAACAGCAAACACCGTCATGCACACTAACACTGTAAATAATTGTCTTTTCATACTTTTTCTATTTGATTATAAACTTGATTTTAAACTATGTTCAAATATAAGCATATAGCCTATTTCTTACAAATTCAACCTGTTCTTTGATACATATAAAATCTAAATCCGACAGGAAAAAAACTTATCCCATCAAAAAAAGCCACCATAGCAAGGTGGCTTTCAATATATTAATAAAACATTCAATTCTATACTACCTGTCAAACTACTTTGTAGCAGGAGCCGTTTTAGCAGGAGCCGTCTTTATATTAATAAGAATACTATTTTCAACCCCTTCCTTGGTTACATATATTATTCTATATGCCTTCACCCCTTCTTCTTTCAGAGAAAGAGAAGCACTTTTAAGAGTTGATTCGGGATATTTTTTGGCTATGGCATCTTTAACAGATTGAGGAACCTCTTTCAGGTCTATGTTTTTAAATCCGTCTTCAACGGCAACTGTATCATTCTTTACTTTCATGGTATCATCAGCCATGACAAAAGTTCCTACACCAAAAAGGAATACAAGTGATAAAAATATCTTTTTCATAATGGTTAAATTTAAATGTTTACCTACCGACAGATATCATAAAAGACAAGAAAAATATACATCATATTCAGTCATTTCCTCCCATTAGAATATCTTCGCCAAGTAAGAATACTAAACTAAGAAAATTATATTGAGAACTAAATTATCAAGAAAAGAAGTACACACCAAATATATAAACTAAAGTTTGTGGAAATAAACATTCTTTAATCCACACCAGCTTATGCTTCCACAGGCTTATTTATTCCGGCTTTCCTGATCATTAAGTAAATAGGCTTCTGTAGAGATAGTTGTACAAACGTTTGGCATAATGCAGCAAAATACGTACTTTTGCGACTCATTTATAAAATACAGTTTGAATGAAAGCATTAAAAGAACGCATTTTACGGGACGGAAAATGTTTCGAAGGAGGAATACTGAAAGTAGACAATTTCATCAATCACCAAATGGATCCTATCCTCATGAAATCCATTGCTGTAGAATTTGTACGCCGTTTCGCCTCTACCAATATCAATAAAGTTATGACCATCGAAGCCAGTGGTATAGCTCCCGCCATCATGGTAGGCTACTTACTGGAACTTCCTGTTGTCTTCGCCAAGAAAAAGAAACCCGTCACAATGGAAAATATGCTCACCACCAGTGTATATTCATTTACTAAAGACCGTTCTTATGATGTATGTGTCAGCAAAGATTTCCTGTCCAAAGGAGACCGTGTTCTTTTTATTGACGACTTTCTCGCCAACGGCAATGCAGCCAAGGGTATCATCGATTTGGTAGAAAAAGCCGGAGCCGAACTGTCCGGAATGGGATTCATCATCGAAAAAGCATTCCAACATGGCGGAGATTATTTGCGTAATGCAGGTATCCGCGTAGAATCATTGGCCATCATTGAAAGTCTGGACAATTGTGAAATCAAAATAAGATAACCCCATGCAGGAATCTCAAACCGCCCAATCCAATACCGGACTGATTTACGGATTGAACGACCGCCCCCCTGTACGAGAGGCCATTTTTGCTGCCATACAGCATTTGCTTGCTATTTTTGTAGCCATCATCACTCCGCCTCTTATCATCGCTGGAGCATTAAAACTGGATTTGGAGACCACCAGTTTCCTAGTATCCATGTCTCTCTTTGCCTCAGGTATTTCTACCTTTATCCAATGCAGACGGATAGGAGGCATCGGCACCGGTCTCTTATGTATCCAAGGAACCAGTTTTTCATTTATCGGTCCCATCATCTCGGCAGGTATGCTGGGCGGACTTCCACTGATTTTCGGCACTTGCATCGTGGCATCATCTGTAGAGATGGTCATCAGCCGCATCTTAAAATATACCCGTCTGGTATCGGGCATTGTAGTCACTTTGATTGGAATGAGCCTGATAAAAGTAGGTATCACAGCTTGTGGCGGGGGTGTTTCCGCCCAAAGCAACGGCACTTTCGGAAGTTTTGAGAATCTAGGTCTAGCTCTGCTGGTACTTATCCTCATTATCCTTTTTAATAGAAGTTCCAACCGCTACCTACGTATGAGTTCCATCGTTATCGGTCTGATTATAGGATATTTAGTTGCCTGGGGACTCGGTAGAATTGATTTCTCGGCAGTACAAAGTTTTGGTGGTTTCAATATTCCCCTCCCATTTAAATACGGACTGGATTTCGACTTTTCCGCATTCATAGCTTTGGGGTTAGTATTCTTGATAACAGCCATAGAAGCCTATGGAGACATTACTGCCAACTCACTGATATCAGGAGAACCTGTAGAAGGAAAAACATTCATCAAACGTGCTTCGGGAGGAATTTTGGCAGACGGATTCAATTCGATGCTGGCAGGTATTCTCAACTCTTTTCCAAACTCCGTTTTCGCGCAAAATAACGGTATGATACAACTGACAGGAGTAGCCAGCCGATATGTAGGCTATTACATTGCAGGTTTTCTTATTCTATCAGGATTATTTCCCAGTGTAGGATTAATTTTCTCCCTAATGCCCGAACCTGTATTGGGAGGCGCTACTTTACTGATGTTCGGAACAGTAGCTTCAGCAGGCATTCGTATTATCGCAGCACAGAAGATCAACCGGAAAGCAACATTAGTCATCGCACTTAGTTTCGCTTTAGGTTTAAGTGTAGAAATGGTTCCTGAAATACTATGTCAATTTCCGGAATCAATAAAGAATATTTTCTCATCCGGCATTACAACAGGCGGAGTGACTGCCATCATTTCAAATGCACTGATACGGATGAAAGAGTAAAAACAAGTAATTTTCTCATAATTTGGAACTAAAGCATTAACTTTCTTTGCAAATCAGCCAAGAAAGGGAGAATAATATATATCTTTGTTCCAAAATATGATTATGATTACAAAGGATTTACAGAACCTATATCAAACCTATCTCGGAGAAGTACCCGAAGAGATTGTAGAATTACCCTCATCCGGTTCCAACAGGCGTTATTTCCGGCTGACCGGAACCCAAAAACTGATTGGCGTATACGGCACTTCCAAAGAAGAAAACGAAGCCTTTCTTTATATGGCAGCACACTTCCGCAAGAAAGGTCTTCCTGTTCCAGAAGTATACATCTGTTCTGAAGACAAGAATTGTTATTTGCAAGAAGATTTAGGAGATATCCTGTTGTTCAACGCTATTGAAAAAGGGCGGGCGACCAGCGTCTTCTCCGAAGAGGAGAAAGAAATGCTGCGCAAGACCATCCGCCTACTGCCTTCCATCCAATTTGCCGGAGCAGACGGCTTTGATTTTTCACACTGTTATCCCCAAGCCGAATTCAACCAACGTTCTATCCTTTGGGACTTGAACTATTTTAAATACTGCTTTTTGAAAGCTACCGGCCTGGAGTTTCAAGAAGAGAAGCTGGAAGATGACTTTCAAAAAATGAGTGATGTACTGTTACGCAGCTCTTCCGCCACCTTTATGTATCGGGATTTCCAAAGCAGAAACGTGATGATAAAGGATGGGGCACCTTGGTTCATTGATTTCCAGGGAGGACGTAAAGGACCGTTTTTCTATGACGTAGCCTCTTTCTTATGGCAGGCTAAAGCTAAATTTCCCGAAACCCTGCGCAACGAACTGTTGGAAGAATATATAGACGCCCTCTCCAAATACAAACCAGTAGACCGTGATTATTTCTTTAGCCAGTTGCGTCACTTCGTACTCTTCCGCACCTTGCAGGAGCCTACGGTTTCCGTGGCTATTTCGAAAAGAAGCCACATTTCATCCAAAGTGTACCATACGCCATCGAGAACCTGCGACAATTGCTTCATAATGAATACCCCGAATATTCCTACCTGTGTTCCGTACTAAAAGACCTGACCGAACTGAAACAATTTAAAGATGACTTAAGAAAACGGCAACTCACTGTGAAGGTTATGAGTTTTGCCTACAAAAAAGGAATACCCAACGACCCCACAGGCAACGGTGGCGGGTATGTTTTCGACTGCCGTGCCGTAAACAATCCCGGAAAATATGAACGTTACAAACCTTTCACCGGGTTAGACGAGCCTGTTATTCGTTTTTTGGAAGAAGACGGGGAAATATTCCCATTTTTAAATGCTGCCTATTCTTTAGTGGATGCTTCAGTAAAAAGATACATGGAACGAGGTTTCAGCAATCTGTCTGTATGTTTCGGCTGTACAGGCGGACAACACCGTTCTGTTTATTCAGCGCAACACATGGCAGAACATATCAATAAAAAATTCGGTGTAAAAGTAGAACTCATACACCGTGAGCAGAATATAGAACAAACATTTGAAAGAACATTATGAAAGCAATGATTTTTGCCGCCGGACTAGGCAGCCGACTTAAACCTATAACAGACACCCGTCCCAAAGCTTTAGTAACGGTATGTGGAAAAACCATGTTAGAGCACATCATCTTAAAGCTGAAAGCAGCAGGATTTGATGAAATAGTGATCAATGTACACCACTTTTCCAATCAGATTCTTGCTTTTCTGGAAGCTAACCAGAACTTTGGAGTCAACATACAAATCTCGGACGAAACAGACTGCCTGCTTGATACCGGCGGCGGTTTGGAAAAAGCATACCATTTATTATACCATCCTGAGAATATGTTTACCCAAAAAGGCGAAACCCCGTATGAACTGATATTCGAAAATCTGAACAAAGGGATGGATGAGGAAGAGATAATCGAAAAAACCTTAGGAGTTATGCGGAAAGAATGCTACTTGCTCCACAACGTAGATATCCTTTCCAATTGCGATTTTGAAAGTCTGATGTATTATCACCAGCATAGTCCTAACATCAATGCCACCCTTTTAGTCAGCCAGCGCAAGACCTCCCGTTACCTGTTGTTTAATGACGACAATCTGTTATGTGGCTGGGTCAATAAGGACACCATGGAAACCAAACCGGCAGGATTCCGGTATAGAGAAGGGGAATACCAGGAATACGCCTATAGCGGAATACAAGTGACCACCCCTAAAATTTTACATCTCCTTCCCAAAGGAAAATATTCCATTATCGATTTCTATCTCTCCATATGTCACAGGGTCGACATCCAGTGCTATGTAGAAGATGACTTGCAATTGCTTGATATCGGCAAACCCGAAAATCTGGAAAAAGCGGAAGAGTTTCTCAGTAAATTCTAAGCAGTCCTAAAAATATATCCATAACATAAAACAGTATCCCGCCTAAAATAACCCATTATTTCAGGCGGGATACTGTTTTGTTTGCTAGCAAATAGCTTCTTATTCTTTCGAATAAAATGGGCAGATAAAAAAAGTCGTAATTTTATGAAGTGCCCCCCAAAAGTTTTGTGTTTAACTTTTTTGGGGGGCACTTCTTTATGACCAAAGGTTCAATTTATTTTTCTGAGCTTCTTCCAAAGATACCGTTTTTACCTGCTTGGCACTGTTTTTCAGACGAAGATCCTCATATTCTTTGTTCAGCCTTTCCACAAACTCAAAAGAAGATTCCGGATTCAGCAAACGGGCGGCTACCAAGGCATTCTGTGAAGCATCTTTCATGTGAATGACCGGACCTCCATAAACAGGTGCTATTTTCAAGGCAGTATGCAGCTTGGAAGTAGTGGCTCCTCCAATCATAATGGGAATGTCCAGCCCCGCACGCTTTAACTCTACAGCCACATGCGCCATTTCTTCCAATGATGGAGTAATCAGCCCGCTTAATCCTATTATATCCACCTTTTCCTCTATAGCCTTCCTGACTATCATTTCGGCAGGAACCATCACGCCAAGGTCTATAATTTCATAGTTATTACAAGCCATGACCACTGATACGATATTCTTCCCAATATCATGCACATCCCCTTTTACGGTAGCCATCAATACTTTTCCTGCACTGCGGACACCTTCCTGTTTGTCGGCCTCAATAAGCGGCTGCAAAATCGCTACCGCCTTTTTCATGGTACGGGCAGTCTTCACAACTTGCGGTAAAAACATTTTCCCTGCTCCAAACAATTCTCCGACTTTATTCATACCTTCCATTAGCGGACCCTCAATAATATCCACTGCTTTAGGATACAGTTTAACCGCTTCTGCCAAATCCTCTTCCAAATGATCGCCAATGCCTTTTATCAAGGCATACTGAAGCCGTTTCTCTACCATCGGTTCTTCACGCCACACATCCTGTTTCACCGCTTCTGTTCCGGTCGACGTTCTTTTCAACGCCTCAGCAGTCTCTATCAAACGTTCGGCAGCATCAGGTCTACGGTTTAAGACCACATCCTCTATCCGTTCCAGCACATCAGCAGGAATATCCGTATAGAGCACCGAAGCAGCAGGATTTACAATACCCATATCCATACCTTGACGGATAGCGTGATAAAGAAACACGGCATGCATCGCCTCACGGATATAGTTATTTCCACGGAAGGAGAACGACAGGTTGCTCACGCCACCACTGACGTGTGCACCGGGTAAATTCTTTTTGATCCATCCGGTAGCCTTGATAAAATCCACCGCATAATTATCATGTTCCTCAATACCCGTAGCCACAGCCAGTACATTAGGGTCGAAAATGATATCATGAGGATTAAAATCCACCTGTTCTGTCAATATTTTATAAGCACGGGCACAGACTTCAATCTTACGTTCAAAAGTATCTGCCTGTCCTTTTTCATCGAAAGCCATCACTACAACGGCAGCTCCCAGTTTTTTTATCAGACGGGCATGTTCTATAAATATCTCCTCCCCTTCCTTCAAAGAAATAGAATTGACAATGGACTTTCCTTGCAGGCATTTCAGTCCGGCCTCAATGACTTCCCACTTGGAAGAGTCAATCATAACAGGTACACGGGCTATGTCGGGTTCGGACATGACCAGATTCAAGAAAGTAGTCATCTCCTCCCGGGCGTCCAGCAAACCGTCATCCATATTTACATCAATCACCAAAGCACCGTCTTCCACCTGCTTGCGAGCGATACTTAGCGCTTCCTCATATTTCTTTTCATTGATTAAACGGAGGAACTTACGGGATCCGGCCACATTGCACCGTTCGCCTACATTAATAAAATTCATTTCGGGAGTCTGCTCCAACAGCTCCAACCCGGAAAGCCACAGCCTCTCAGGAGTGGTGGCAGGGATATGAGGAGATACCCAGGCAGAACCGGAAACGATCAATTCCTGATATTTTGCAATATATTCCTCCGTTGTACCACAACAACCACCGATAATGTTTACTAATCCTTCATCGATATATTCCTTCACTTCTGAAGCCATTTCCTCCGGAGTCTGGTCGTACTGTCCCAAACTGTTAGGAAGTCCGGCATTGGGATAGGCACTTATATAATAAGGTGCCCGTGCAGCCAGTCCTTCCAGAAAAGGTTTCAATTGTTTCGCCCCGAACGAGCAGTTCAGGCCGATAGAAAAAATAGGCGCATGCTGTACGGATGCCAGAAAAGCATCCAATGTTTGCCCCGAAAGAGTACGTCCTGCAATATCCGAAACAGTAACAGAAAGCATAAGAGGAACCTCACGCCCTACCTTCTTCATTGCCGTTTCCGCAGCATAAATGGCCGCTTTGGCATTCAGGGAATCGAAAATGGTTTCTATCAGAAGCGCATCCACTCCTCCTTCCAGCAAAGCTTCCATTTGTTCCTGATAGGCAGCGGCCAGTTCATCGTATGTCAAAGCACGCAAGGCCGGATTATTGACATCCGGACTCATGGAACAAGTTTTGTTGGTAGGACCTACCGAACCTGCTACAAATCTAGGTTTATGAGGGGTCTTCGCGGTATATTCGTCAGCCATTTCGCGAGCAAGTCCGGCAGCGGCCAGATTAATCTCACGGCACAAATCCTGCATATGATAATCTGCCATCGAAACCCATTGGGCATTGAACGTATTTGTTTCAATAATATCAGCCCCTGCTTCCAGATATTTATGGTGGATATCCTTTATCACATCAGGGCGGGTAAGACAAAGCAAGTCATTATTGCCCTTCATCTGTCCGGGCATCTCAGCAAAACGCTCTCCCCGGAAATCCTGTTCAGACAAATTATACCTTTGTATCATAGTTCCCATTGCACCATCAAGAATGAGAACTCTCTCGTCAATTAGTTGTTTTAATGTAGCCATAAGTCTATTTTTGGGGTACGGATAACACGGATTTCACTTACCTTTTAAACATACGGTCCATTTCGCGACGGTCGTCCTTCTCTTTCAATGACTCGCGCTTATCATATTGTTTCTTACCTTTAGCCAATGCGACAACCAGCTTCGCCAGTCCTTTCTCATTAATAAACAGACGGACAGGGACAATCGTAAAACCGGGGTTCTTTCCGGCTTCTTCCAATTTCCGCAGTTCTTTCTTATTCAACAACAATTTACGTTCGCGACGGGCAGAATGGTTATTGTATGAGCCGTAAAAGTATTCGGCTATGTGCATATTCTTCACCCACAACTCGCCTTGCACAAAATAACAATAGGTATCTACCAGACTGGCTTTGCCCAAACGGATGGACTTTATCTCGGTTCCCGTGAGCACGATACCTGCCGTGTACGTATCGATAAATTCATAATCGAACGATGCACGCTTATTCTTTATATTAATAGGAGTCGGTTTCATTAATTTAAAATAACAGATAACTCATTAAACACAGCGGCAATCAATGCCGGACAAACAATTATAATAACTGAAGCAATCAAGGTGTATCGTGTCAGTTTCTCTTCATTTACCTTCATCAGGGTACGCGCACCCTCGAACACCACGAATATAGTATAAAATTGCAATATCCAATGGAGAATGGAAATAGAGAACAACCCACTGACAATATCGAGCACAAAAGTCACTACCATAGAATAACCTACAAACTGCTGATTTAGTTCATACTGGTCTTCACGTCCTAACAGTTTCTTGCCCAACTGGTCTATGGCGTATGCCGCCAAAAAATATCCTCCGAACAAGGATACAAATATAGCACAACATCGTGTCATTGCTATCTGGAAAGCAGCGCCCCCTGCCGTATTCCCAATGAATGTACCTATAAAAACGGACAATCCGCATAAACCTATCATGGGATAAACAAATGCTCCCAGCACTTTACGCCTATCCTCTTCCTTGCCAATTTCCTCCCATGCTTTTGCCGGAGATGAAATCAGCGATATTACTCGTTTAAATAAATCTTTGTAATTCAATGCCTAATCTATTTACCTCAGTTCAACTTCAATGAAATGCAAAGGTAATCAATTCACTGGAATAAACGAATAAAAAAACGCATACTTCTCTTGGGGGAATCAAAAAAATAAGCCTACTTTTATTATAGATTCAGACTTTCTTTATTTGATTCGAAGATTATTTCATCTCATAATAATACATTTAGAGAAATTCTTCTATACCTTAATCAAAAAGAAAGATAACTTCCGGAGAATATATGCTTATCTTTCGATATATTCAACCAGTGATATTCTAAATTCATTAGGTCAAAATAAAAATTTCGCATCCCAAAACTTTCCCATCGGCACAGCTGTTACAGAAATTATGCACGATGCGAAATTAAAATCAAAGTATTATGGATGACAAAGAAAAAAATGCAGAAGTGGCAAAAGCCATAAAATTACCAGACTTGGCATCTTACATGCAAGTAGTAATCAAACAGTTGGAAATAGACAAAAAATGGTCAGCAGTACATACATATACTTATACACTGAAATCCGTTACGGAGTTTTACGGAGGAAAAGGAACACCTGTGCCAATAGATGAAGCTTTCACATCTGGCAGGTTAAAAGAGTATGAGGAATGGATGAGACTGGAAGGAACAAGAAACAGAAAGACCGACAAGAAAAGGTCAGATAGAAAACATGGAGTACCGAAAGGCCTGAGTTTGAATACTATATCAACCTATATGCGAACCCTGAAAGCTGTATATAACCGACTTGCCGATAAAAAAAATACTGCCTTATAACCCGAAGCTATTCGATAATGTATACACAAAGGTAGAATCACAGACCAAACGAGCACTGGATACAAAACAAATGAATACACTACTGCACACCGATATAGAAAAATTGCCCAAAGAGATGCAATGTGCATTGGCATATTTCTTACTAATGTTTCTATTCCGGGGAATGCCATTCATTGACCTTGCCCATCTACGAAAACAAGATGTGAAAGGAAAATATATTGTATATAGCCGTCACAAAACAGGACGACAGATAACAGTGCGCATTCCTAAAGAAGCAATAAAACTGATAGAGAAGTTCAAGAATATGAATTATGATTCCATTTATCTATTTCCGATTCTAGACAAAAAAAACGCAGCAAAGGAACAGAGTCAGAAAAATGGAAAAATAAAAAAAGATAAAGAGCTATATATGAACTATCTCCGAGTACTGCGCAACTTCAACTTGAAGCTAGAAAAAATAGCGACATTGTTACTGCCTGATGCAAAGCTCAGTTCATACACGCCGCGCCATACATGGGCGACATTAGCATTTCATGCAGGAGTAAATATCGGTATTATCTGCAAGGCATTGGGACACTCTTCCATTAAGGTGACAGAAACTTACTTGAAACCATTTGAAAACGAAAAGGTAGATATAGCCAATGACGAACTGATAATCTCGGTAGTAGCACATAATGGAGAAAAGGAAGTGGCATGAGGAATATCATATGACAGCCATTCAAATAAAAGAAGAATTACTTACCAAGTAATGGATGATTACTTTCACAAAGTAGGGAATATTTCCTCATAAATCCAAAGAAAAAGCTTATAAATCTGTATTAATCCACTATATTTTATTCAATTATAGAAAAACACATAAGCACAAGCACAATATTGCATCTGTCAGTACTTTAACTAATTTACAAAATTACACGACACCTCTTTCCATTTTTGACATCTCAAAAACGGAATCATATTTCTTACATCTTTTTCTATCCGACGAAATGTTTTTTCTTATTAAATACAGAATAAGGAAACGCTTTTCCTCACCCTGTGAGAAAAATATAAGCTATTACTTGGTAAGTAATGACTTAACAAAGTAAGTTTATCATGTTATCCGTATATACACGTGCACAAATAGCCATCGCCGTACTGCATGACCTTTCTTCTAGCAAAGTTCTGCAACCGGTCAAATTCCTCCTTCAAAACGAAGAATGGAAAGATTTACTTAATAAGCTGGAAAAAGTAAAACTCATCCGCCTTTTACCAAACAAAGAAACAAGAATCCTTTTCTCATATGAATTTAGTCGCCCATTATTGCAAATATCCCTATTGAACGTACTTCAAACCATAAATATAGCCACTTATCGTTATACATCCGTTTCTAGGAATTACCATACACTGGTGTGGCTACTCAAACACAAGGCAAAGAAAGGAGGTGCAAAATGAGAATATCCCCGACATTATATATCCTTTACCTTTTTGTTTTCTTGTTGGTTGCCTGTAACCGACGCGAACTGACTTATTCGCCCGAAGCAACAATAACAATCAGTGCCGATTGGAGTCAGTCAGGACTGAATGAAAAAGAGCAGGATTATGGTGCTACCGCCATATTCTACCCTACCGATGGCAGCACTCCTTTTGTAGCACTGATGGGTGACCGTACATACAAGACCCTATGCTTGAAAGAAGGATGTTACAACGTCGTCCTTTTCAACCGTTCATTCGATGATTTTGGTAACCTCTGTTTCAGAGGAGAAGAAAACTACCAGACGCTAGAAGCCTATGTAAAGAAGATGGAAATAAGGAACGAATCATCCTCTGAAAGAATTATTATGGAAAGTCCTGACGAACTTGCCGCTGATTATATCGAAGGCTTTGAAGTGACTTCTGATATGCCGGAAAACTATTCATCAGCCATCACCCAACAAAGTAACCGAAATTCCACCAGGAACGAAAATAGTTGTCACTTACGCTTCACCCCCAAAAAACTGACTCAAAAAATAACGGTTAAAATCCGTATCAAAGGAATGAACAACATACGAAAAGCCACCTGCACACTAGACGGCATTGCAGAATCCATATTTCTCGTTTCGAGACAAAATTCGGAAAAGACAGTAACACAAGTGCTACGCTTAAGCAATCCCGTTTATGATTCCGGCTCGGTAACAGAAGGAACGCTGAGCACTACTATTAGTGTGTTCGGCTTCGATGTAGAGATTCCACACAACCTACATCTGAAAGCAAAGTTAGTAGACGGGAAGACCATATTTGAAGAAAGTTTTAACGATTTGGCAATAAGACGGTTGGATGAAGAAGACGGAACTATGAGCGTTTTTATTGACATGGCATGTGAAAAGACCGTGCCGAATGTAAAAACAGAAGGTAGCTCAGGATTTGACGCCGATGTAGATAAATGGGACGATGAAGTGAACAGCGATATAGATATATGACAGATATGGGTAGTTATAATATTAATTTAAAAAAAAGTAGAAAATGGAAGTGAAAAGTTTATTGATGGTGATGGCAACACTGACTATAGCTGGTTGCTCACAGAATGAAATGACAGAAATGAATCCGGATACGAACCGGACAATCGGGTTGGACGTATATACGGAAGTACAGACCAGAGGAACGGAAACTACAACGTCCACATTGAAAGCAAATGCCGGTTTCGGTATTTTTGCCTATCAGACAAGCAGTGCGGGATGGAATAGTGAAAAAGGAAACACAACACCTAATTTCATGTACAATGAACATGCTACATGGACTTC
>OIBX01000229.1_pt1 | contig 22896 bp, 18 predicted proteins | sample 1581151 | NCBI WGS metagenome assembly OIBX01 (sample SAMEA3882527, study PRJEB24775) | human gut metagenome | biome: human-associated habitat; feature: intestine environment; material: feces | place: Netherlands | collected 2009/2010 | reverse complement strand
ATATGGCGGTCATCGGTCCGCGTCCCGCGCTGTGGAACCAGTACGATCTGCTGGCGGAGCGCGACAAATACGGGGCCAACGATGTGCGCCCCGGACGGAGTGTATGGAGAAACCCGACGTATGGATCAAGGCCAACAGTTTCGAGAGCGGCCGCAACATCATTGGCTATCAACGTATATGCAAAAGACAACATGGCATTCACCGCATCCTTGGGAGGACGACGATTGCGACCATGAAATGGGAAATCAGTCTTCTGATTAAGTATCAAGATTGGCAATACCTCAAAATAGGCATTCGAAGCCATTCCCTCATAACCAATTAATTCCGTCTTATCTTGAGCCTTCAAAGCATCACGCTTGGCACGTTCCAATACTTGCACCGCCCTATTAATGTCTTCATTCTCACCATAATCACGAATATATCTCCTCAATATATTGCGATAGTTTTGAATCTTACCACCAATCATCAACCTAACCACATGCAACGACCAAGATGCATCGTCCGACAATTGGTACTGCTTTTTGCGTAACAGAACATTCCCTTTCGTAGCACCTTGAACCCTGCTGATAAATCTGCCTTGTGGAGAAAGAAATGTGAGTGATATACCATTGTCACTACACAATTTCATCACACCGGGACTTGCGCCCATATATCCGAACGTAACGATGCCCTCTATATTTATGACAGGAATACGAAACACCTCCTCCTGCTGAACAGATATAACGACATTCAGCCCATCCTTACTAAGATACGCTTCCGGTGTCGTCACATACAAAGTATTCAATAGTTTTCTCATAGGTACAGATTTTTAGTAAGGTAATTATCTACCGAAGTACAATTATTTACCATTTCCGGCATGCAGATATCTTTCAGCGAGCACTTGTCACAATGTTTCCCATATTCAGCCTTCGGGATAACCGCTTTACTAAATATATCGTGCATATCCCGGGCACATTGTCTGACTATATTTCGCAGCTCCTCCGTTATATCCACATTAACCCGATGGCGAAGCTCCCCATAAAAGAAAGAGCCGTATGGTATATGGATAGCATACATTTCTTCTATGCACATGATTTGTGCTGCCAACTGCACTTCATCCACCTCGTTTCTTTTCGGTTTGCCATGCTTATACTCCACAGCAACCGGTTGCCATCGCCCCGGATAGTTGGGATGCAAAATCGTATTTTCAAAAGATGAGGAAGGAAGTAACTCTATGGCATCAGAGATTCCATAGAGTCCAAGTTCACGCGAAGCGATATTCACCGCACGCAATGTTATCTGGTCACCACACTTTTGTCTATAAAACGGATCATCTACATGCTTGTGCAGAATCTGTCCTTCGATGGTGAGACGATTATCATCCCATTGCTGCTCAATGTGTATCAAAGCCCATTGCCGGGGACAGAACCTAAAGTGCTGAATCCCCGACAACATGAGCATATCGTCTTCATTGTACATACGATGGAATTATATCAGTTCCTCAATAGTTACATTTGATGGAGCATTCTCCTTATCTATAGTAACTGAATAGTCGATGAATGAGCGTGGTGCTCCATCGCAGACTTTCTCCACTTTTACCAATTCAAACAACTTGTTGGCGGGAGCATTACCCAATATGGAGTCATGCTTGAAGACTATCAGTTTTTGAGCACTCATCAATCCACGTGCCGCCGAACGATCCACATCGAACATGTTCTTTAAAGCTTCCCAAAATAGTTCAAGGTCTTCTTCAGAAAATCCTGTCTGTTGTGCCAAGTTAGCGGAGATGAAGCCGTGACAGACATAGAGGCCATAAGGAATGGTCGCTTTACGTCCCTGTATTCCCACTTGTGATTCATAGGTCTTTTCTTCATCACGAGCTACACATACGGTTAATGCATGCTCTGCTGAAACAATCATATCTTGCGAACGGGCAAAAGTCATTTGAATCGGCCCCCTCACTTGTCCTGCGTTAGGTCCGGTTGAGAGTACTGCTCCAAAAGTCCTAACGTCAAAGAAGCGTCTGCACATAGCAATTTTACCAGCTGAACTCTTATCGGCAGGAGCTTTTTCTTTGATTTTTAGTTCTATTCCTAAATCTTCTTTGTACATTTTGCGGATTTCTTCATTAATAAAGACCTCTTCTCCAGAAATTTCTTTGGATTTGACAAGAATATCGTTACCTGCTTTTCCTGCTTGGGCTATTTGTACATAATTACGTACCTTGCGTTTCAAACAAACATCTGTAACAAGGCCTATACCAGTTTCAGCATCTATCCGAGGAAGATTACCTGCATCCGGGTCACCATTTGGATTACCATCTTGTACATCAAAAATGTAAACGAAATCAATTCTATTCTTTAATTCTGACATAATTGTATATTTTTAAAAATTATTCTTCAGTTTCTTGATTCTCTCTGTGAGCTTTCTGATGATAATAGCCGAGGAAGAATCGTCCTTGATCTTCCAAACTCAATGTATTAGGAAAATTTTGAATTAAAACTATTATCTCTTTCTTTTGATTATCAAAGAAATTAGCAAGGCCTTTCTTCTCTTTAGCCAATTTAGCATAATGACTGTTTGATAATTTGAGAACTGTTGAAAATACTGTAGATGGCGTAGATGAAGCCGCGTTCATGTAACTTGAACGAATGGAATCTTGTTTATTTGCTGCATATTGTAGGTTTTCCAACACGGCAAACAGCCTTCCACAAAGATACCCTTGATTTTGATTTTCTTTGTCTAACATAATATCTAATTTTTTATGGTTGTTATTTTCGTTTAGTCTGTTGAGATATGCCTTGATGATAGCAGCACGCACTATATTGACGGATTGTTCTGCACGTATGCGACGAATACATGCTTGAAAGAGAGAAGCCGGATACGGCAACCCTTGAAATATGCTTCTCACCACAGCATCAGGAAGGTTGGGAGTCGCATCACTTGACTTTCCTCCAAGAGTAACATTTCCAAGAATGGAATGCATTCCCACGTACGGCTTCTTATCTTTGCGAGTGTCAACCATCTCCATATCCGTAAAATGTTTACTTATCAAACCTGCAAATTCACGCAAAGGCATCTCATTCCAATATACTACCGCAATTCTTGCCGAATTAGGAGCCAAACCCAAAATGAAGAATTTGTCATCATCGTTTGCCGATAATTTTCCGTTATAGATAGACTGGAAAGTATCATATACTAACTTTATGCGCCTGTTTGAGTCGTCATTTTCTTCTTCAATCCGCCCCAACAAAGAAAATAGACTATTTTCGGACTCTTTTGAAGCCTCGCTATTGGAGGAAGCCCAGAAAAGATAAGTACGTGAGCCCACCATAAACTTATTGTGAGAATCCGAACGCAGCAAATGATTCAATGCGGTTGTATATGCAAATTCAGCTTCTTCTGATATTGGAGCATTGTATCCTTTAGATTTCCCATACGAATCATACCCGGAATTAACTTGAAATGCAACTAGTTTAGCTGTTTCTTGGCTTCCAAGTATCTTTGTAGCAGTTGTAATCTCTACAACTTTTGAATATCTCCCTGTTATCAAACAAAGATTTCCTGCCACGCCATGATTCTCGTCAAACAAATTTATCAATTCCCTTTTCGAAGCCACTATTTTCGTATCCCCTTCTATAAGGAAAGAAAAGGTAGAATATTTCTTATTAAGATTTTTGGCTATATCATCCCATAAAGAATCTTTCTGCATAGCCCCAACTATAAAAGAATGGTCTTGCTGATAAAATGCATAAACAGCTTTTATGTCCTCATTATCCGGAAAAGCATCATATATATCTTTTACTTTCGCCTTAAATACTTCAAAGTACTTACGTATCTTTTCCATATCCCCCTTATCGGAATAACCAAATACATATTTACTATTGTCATACAAATAGTTTGCAACAGGGGCACTTGACCGGCTAACACTTTTCTTAACAAGAAACCGCTGTGCCGACTTCTTATCTATGCGCCTGTCTTCAAAGCGCAGAAATTTTCCACATCTATCAATAACAATAATAAATCCAATCTCTTTGTATTCTAAACCAAAAGGGGCCACATCATCTCCACTTCGATGATAGTAATCATATAATGCTTTCAGTATCATCTCAACACCTCCTCACTATCTTTATCCGGTACAACAATCACTCCCTTTTTCATTTGGGCTCTATAAAACATAGCATTCGGTTTTTGTGGATTTTCCTCAAAGTCCATATCATAAAGCATAATGCCGAAATCCCTGTCTTCGGCTAAGGGATAATCAAGATTATCAGTACTTTCAATATACTTCCAGTTTGCAGAAAACTCACGACATCCGAGATAGGGCTGCGTAAAACATTGCCCTTGTGATGCCCTGCGTTCGAACATCTGATAATACTTCATAGGATTCTCGTCGGCACTTGGCTGATGCTTGGCAAAAGCCTCTTTCGGACGGTCTTTTACCGGAATAAATACTAACTTAGCATAAATTCGGTAACGCACATCCAACAGAAGCAACGTGTTCTTCTGCTGACGTTTATCTTCAATAATGATAGGTGATTTACTGGCAACTGCCCCCACCTCATTCCGTCTAATGGTAGCCCATTTAATAGGTCTGAGTACCTCAATCTTTGTTACCTGCCAACGCATGGCATAGCGTTTAAACAGTATCGCTTCAAAGATGGCGCGTGCCGCCGATGACATCATAACTCACACGCTCTACTTTCAACTCCGGACGAGTGAAACAAGCCCAATCGCCCCACACCTCCAGACAATATTCTTTATCTGTATATTCCATATCATTCATCGTTTTCCTTGTTTTCCAATAAATCTTCCGGCTTCTGACCTTCAAAAAACCTTTTTGCCGACAAGGGAGTTACCACTTCACGACCGGTTTTTTGCTCCAACTGTTCGCGTGCCACACGAGCCACATCACCACCGTCAGCCGCACACTGCATATTTTCACCCAATGTCTGAGGATTTTTAGCTTTAGTAATACTTGTCGTAGAGAGTTCGGCCAGCATATTAAGAACCAATTCTTCATTGGTCATATTGTCCCGGAGATTTTCTTTCTTCAAGCCCTTGAACTGTTTGTACTCCTTTGCCGACTTTCCGGTCCATTGCTGATAGATAATGTCTGTAAGAGTAGCATATTGAACACCTTCCTCTACATTATGTAGTTTCCATTGATCTGTAAGATCTTTACGGATTTCAATGCTCTTCAAGCGTTGGTTTATCCAGTTGTCAGAGTAACCAAGTCGCTTGTAGTCCATCATAGCTTGCTCAATACTCAACTCAGGGTCTTGCATCTGATCAAGACGTTCGGATGCTACATGTGCCATCCATTGCTTGAACGGTTCTGCCTTGGGAGATGGGATAGACTGAATGATACGTAGTAGTTGTTCTGTATCAGCCACATCTGTAAGTCGCATCTTACCGTCTGTGGCTTTCATTTTCAAACCGTGACAATTTGTCACGGTTTCATTTCCCTCTTCTTTAAGTCTTTGCTTTAACTTACGCCAATAAGCAGTTGCATCAACACTGTCTGTTAAAACTGACACCACATCAACTATCGAAAAATACCATTTTTCCTTTTCATCATCCCACACGGTGCGGACTTTACGTTCTTCAAACAATTTCAATGTTTCTTTCTTTGTCATATCCGTTTCTTTATATCATTAATACTTCCTCCAGCCAATGGTTATCAAGGCTGAGACCTGTGGCTTTATTATACTGAGACCTGTCTGCCAATACATATATTCCTTCCAATATTTCTTCGACAAGCCCATAGCCTTTCAGTTGCTTAAAATCATAGGAACGGATGCCTACAGTAAATTTCGCCAATTGCTTCACCAACGAGTAGGTACACCCCGATTCTTTCAACTGCTCTATAAGTTCCATGCTGTTTTCCCAATTTATGATAACATTTATACTCGTATCATCAATCAGGTGAAATTCTTTTGATGCAGTTTCAAAACATAACTCAGTAGGTTTGTAGAGCCAGTGCTTTATATCCTTTTCATCAAATGTTTGTTTTCTGCTATACAATTGACAAAAATAGGCTTTCATGGTAGAAGGAGCAAACCAATCACTATCTTCCGGCAAATTCAACCGAGCATTGTTGGAGTCAGCCATTGAACCGAAGAGCTTTCGCTTCTCTGCCGCCAGACTGAACACAAATGTATGTCCCATGGCACTTCGTCCTTCCCGATTGCACCGTCCCGCTGCTTGCAATACAGAATCGAGTCCTGCTTCTTGACGGAACACAACCGGAAAGTCTATATCCACACCGGCCTCCACAAGCTGGGTTGCAATGACCCTGACAATCGGCTGCGACTCATCCTTCAATAAAGTTTTTATTTTACCAATAGTTTCGTGTAAGTGGGCAGGGCACATCATTCTAGACAAATGCAATTTCACTCCGTCATTGGGCAAACGGTCATACAGCTCTTTGGCATCTTTACGAGTGTTCACTATGCACAACACCTTATTATATTCAGACACCTTTGCAGCTATCTCATCGTATGTTTTTCCTGTATCATCGATTGACAACTTCACACGGCGAAGCTGGTCATGCAAAGCAAATTCTTCCGGAATAATTTCCTTGATATGTTCTATTCCCTTAAAATCAGCTTTAGGATTTGTTCCTTCTATCAGACCACTCAGTACCGGCTGGCTTGCCGTGGTAAACAATACCGAAACCCCGAACATTTCCTGATACGCTTTCAGCGCATCGACTATCGGCCGCAAGAAGCCGGTTGGCAACATCTGAACCTCATCCAAAACAAGAATTGAATTTGCCATGTTGTGCAGTTTGCGGCAATCAGATGTTTTATTGCTAAACATAGATTCAAAAAGCTGTACATTGGTAGTGACAATAATGGGATAGTCCCAATTCTCTGTAGCCAATTTTGCTTTTTCCCTATTTTTCTCGTCCTTAATATCATCGGGGTCGAAATTACTATGATGCTCCAATACATTTTCTTCACCAAAGATTTCCTTCAAAAGCCCTGCCGTTTGCACAATGATACTGGTATATGGGATGGCGATGATGATACGATTCATTGAATGGCTTACAGCATGCTTCATGGCCCATAACAAAGAAGAAAGTGTTTTACCGCCTCCCGTCGGAACTGTAAGACTATAAAATCCTTTTTCGCTTGAAGAAGTTCTACTGCATTGTTCTTTCACTTGCTGGCGGATGCGGTTCACTTTCGTATCGGCTGCATTCGATTGCAGTTTTTGCATATATGCCTCCAGCTGTGGAAGCAAATCGGCAAGCGTAGCCGAATTTCCCCGCTTCCGCCATGACTCTACATCCATAAACCGTTCTGTATCGAGCCGGTCGGCATCTACAAGACAGGAAAAAAGCATACGGGAAAGGTGATGAAAGTGTTTCCATTCAACCTTTGATTTAGAAAAAGGTGAATCAATAAATTCTTGGAATAATAAAGGTTTGTTTATGCTAATGTCACCCTCGTTTATTTCTTTGGACAATAGCCTCTCTTTCAATATGTTTTCCACATCCCCGAAATCATGTAACCCTGTGTGATGAGAAATAATTTGGTTTACAAGAAGATGGGAAACATCCTTTCCCATAAGTTCTTTTGCCAATATTCCACCCACAAAAGCATGGGTATGATCATCATAGCGCTTCTTGTCACTCGTAGGCAAACCATTCATCTTGCGTATGTATTGCTGGAATGCCGCCCGTTCCTTTCCTTTGTCATGAAGTAGGCCGAGCGCACGCCCCCAAGAAGGAAGTCCGAACTGCCCGGCGAAGGATGCCGCCATATCAGCAACCCCCTTTTGATGTTCATCATTGGTTTGTATCATCCATTGACCATTATCCCTATTTTGATACAAATGGGATATCAACTGATTTTCCTCTATCATCTGATTAAATTTATAAGGCTAGCATTCCACAAATATAGTGAATAATATCAGACTCTCGCAAAAGAAAATCATATTTCAAGTCAGCTCCATCAGTTTTCATCCTTAAAACAAGAAATACAACCAACAACGACAAGAACAGGCATTCCGCTTTGTCGCCTCTACGCGGAAAAAAGAGAACAAACCATTTCGGGGGGATACAAAAATTTCCGTCACTACATCTCTTTTAGAATCAGTAAGATGTAGTGACGGAAGAAAAAACAATCTGATTATCCACATAGGTAATCCAGCATTTATATTTCAAAACAAATAACGTATAAAGCAAACGTTATCGGGCATTCCCATGTGATGCAATCATCCATCAATGATGCTTTTATGATATGATTGCAGATAATTAGTAAACATCAAGCTTTCACCACCGCCAGCAACTCATCCGGTGTAACCAGTGACTGCTCGCCTGTAGTCATATTCTTCAAAGTCAGTTTCCCTTCGTTCATTTCATTTTCACCAACAATAGCGACAAAAGGAATCTGCTTGTCATTGGCATATCCCATCTGCTTCTTCATTTTAGAAGCATCCGGATAAATTTCAGCGCGCACCCCTGCTTCACGGACTTTTGCCAGGATAGGCAGACAATAAGCAGCCTCTTTATCGCCGAAGTTTACAAACAACAGCTCGGTTCCGTTCACCGCTTCTTTCGGATACAAATCCAACTGATTCAACACATCAAAAATACGGTCGGCTCCGAAAGAGATACCTACACCAGACATACCATCCATACCAAAGACACCGGTCAGATTATCATAACGGCCACCACCACTGATGCTGCCAATCTGCACATCCAAGGCTTTCACTTCAAAAATTGCTCCTGTATAATAATTCAAGCCGCGAGCCAAAGTCAAATCCAATTCCACTTCACTCTTCACACCCAGTGCAGACACGGTTTTTAATATGAATTCACTTTCTTCCACTCCCTTCAATCCCGCTTCACTGGTAGCAAGGACAGTCTTCAAAGTTTCCAATTTCTCTTCATTGCTTCCACTCAATAAAATAATCGGCTGCAATTTATCAATAGCCTCTTGAGGAATCCCTTTAGAAGCCAATTCCGCATTTACATTTTCCAATCCGATTTTATCCAGTTTGTCAATGGCTACGGTGATATCTACAATTTTATCAGCCTCCCCGATAATCTCGGCAATACCGGTCAATATCTTACGGTTATTGATTTTAATTGAAACACGTACTCCGAATTTACCAAATACACGGTCTATCATCTGTACCAGCTCCACTTCATTCAATAAAGAATTGCTGCCTACCACATCGGCGTCACATTGGTAAAACTCACGGTAACGCCCTTTTTGGGGACGATCCGCACGCCAAACCGGTTGGATTTGATAACGTTTGAAAGGAAAACTTATTTCATCACGATGCATCACCACATAGCGGGCAAAAGGTACGGTGAGATCGTAGCGCAATCCTTTTTCACAGAACTTGCTCGCCAGCTTTACCGCATTGCGGCTCAGCAATTCCTCATCGGTAATGCCGTTGAAATAATCACCTGAGTTCTGTATCTTAAACAATAACTTATCCCCTTCGTCACCGTATTTTCCCATCAAGGTAGACAAATTCTCCATAGAAGGAGTTTCAATCTGCTGATAGCCGAAAAGATGAAACACATCACGGATCGTATTGAATATATAGTTACGTTTCGCCATTTCCACCGGCGAAAAATCTCTCGTTCCTTTCGGTATACCTGGTTTTGCTGCCATAATGATTCTATTTAATTTATTTTGAGCCACAAAATTACACTAAATATTTCATTCGTAAAAAGAATACTTCTTAATATTGCTCATTGCCGGCAATATTAAGAAGTTAAACAGCCGGTGCCTTAAGTGCATATCTCAGTATGGGCCGTTTCCCTACGAACTCATTGTTTAATAATTTCGTAAGCTGTAGAATGAACCCCTCTATTCTCTATTTTTCCCTCCAATACATCCAAAGCGAACTCAATGCCCCGGACAGCCATCTGTGAGCTGAAAATATCAGCTGTTGCAACCAGTTTTCCCGTAGAAAGAAATTCTTTCATCACCGCATCATTATCAAAGCCCACTACAGGCAGATAGCAATTTTTTTCTTGCATCTGCTGAAGAACCCCCAACGCCATCGCATCATTGCTGCAATATACAGCTTTCAAATCAGGATACCGCATCCACATAGCCTGAAAAACTTCGGCGGCTTTCTCCGTTTCCCAGTCGGCCGGTTCGGATGCCACCAATCTTAACCCTTTTTCTTCTATCGCCTTGATAAAACCTCTTTTACGCTGCTGCGCATTATCGGCTGCCGTCAATCCTTCAATAATAGCAACTTTATCTTCATTCCGCAACTTCTTATCCAATAATTTACCCACTTCATACGCAGCTGCAAAATTATCCGGTCCCACAAAAGCCACTTCTACTCCTGCCTGCTCCAATAGCTGAGTATCCAACCGGATATCAATATTGATTACCGGAACTCCTTTCCTGACAGCCTCTACTACAGGCTGAACTAAGGCTTTTGAATCTATAGGAACCAATACGATAGCATCGACTTGCTGATGAATCAAGGAATACATCAAGTCAACCTGTTCCTCTACCTCTGTCTGTGTAGCCGTTCCCACACAAACCAAATCCAAAAACGGAAGAGGGGCCGCATACTGAATGGCCCCTTCTTTCATCACTTTGAAAAAATCGGCTTGTAACGACTTCATTACAAGCCCTATTTTATAATTTCTCTTCATCTAATTTTTAATTTGACAAAGTAATGCTTATTAATCCGATAATAAACAAGGAGAACATAGCCGCAATCAGTTTATTGGTCCCCTTCGGAGCTTCCTTAAATTCCTTCCAGACAAAAACTCCCCAGATCATAGCCACCACAGGCGCTGCGTTGCTAAGGGCATAAGAGATAGCCGGATTGGCAGCACCTGCTCCCATAAAACTAATCACCATGCCGTCCATCCAGATAAAGCCTCCCAGCATACCTGTGAGATGGGTCTTGGCATCGCCGGCAAAGTAATCTTTCATGGTCACCGCCTTGCCTTCTACCGGATGCTTCATGGCAAAGGTATTGAATATAGGTGTGCTGGCCAGAATACCTACCGCAAAGAAGAACACACCTGTATAAGGAGTCAGCGTTCCGGTTCCTCCCGCCACATACTGCGGGTCAAGAGATTTCACTACCAATCCGTAAAAGAACATGATAGCAATGCCTGCCATAATGGCCAGCAGAATCCCCTTCTTCGGAGTGGAAGCCTTGCCGGACGATAACTTTCCGTACGCTTTTCCGCAGATCAGTATAGCTACAATGATGACTAACACACCACTCCATAGTAAAAGCTGATTTCCCTGATAGGTCTGACCGGCCAAAGAGATTAATAAATAATTGAATACAATACCTCCAATCCAGGCCAAGCCTCCACCGATAGGAAAACCTACTGACATTCCGGCTACAGCAATGGCTGCTGTAAGAAATATATTGCCGAAATTCCATACAACACCGCCCAAGAATGCATATTGAATGCTAGACCAGTCCATGACTGCCAAATCCTGAAAAAAGGTACGGCCTTCACTTCCCATACTTCCTAAAGTCACCGCCCCCAATAAAGCTGTAAGGAACAGACCGACGGTCAAATCCCAATAAAACAGTTCAAAGCTCCATTGCTTGGCGGCAACCATCTTCTGCGTATTTGCCCAAGAGCCCCAGCAGGCACAGCAAATAACACAGCAGAGGATTGCCAAAAAGTAATTATCTACCAATATCATATTTCATCGATATTATTCGTGAATATAGATATTCCAGTTCAGATAAGTTTCAATAGCTTCCGCCAAAATATCTTTCACATTGCCACGGCACATAGCCACATGATGTTCGAATCCATTCTTACAAATATATTTCATAAGCGGCTGCAGATTATCCACCTTGGTTACTGCTATACAACCATCCATTCCGTATGGGTCATCGGTCAGGTCACCTTTGCCCAAATAAGACTTGATACAACCCTTCGTATCATCTGTCGAGATGCGGAAGAAGGTGAAATCACCCTGTTTTACTTTACCGTAAACGGCACCGAAAGTATGTACCTTACCTAATGTTCTGCCCAACACTCCTAATGTTCCTAACTTCAAATCACTCATTACAAATGATTTAGGGAAGTTACCACAATGTGTACACACACACTTGTTACGATCCTCGGCAAAGTTATTGTTCCAGTCAAGCAATGCCGACGGGCGACCGGAAGCCAATGTCAACGCATACATAGACACTGCACCGGCAATATCCACTTCACAAGCAGCAGGGATTAATTTTTCACTCAACATACTCATAGTCACACAAGCTGCACAACCATAGTTTTGCTCCAAAGAGTCCCAACACTGGATAGCTACAGCATCAATTTCATTGGCTTCCATCCATTGTTCTACAGCCACACCAAATTTAGCCTGCAAAATCAGTTTATCATTGTATTGTTCGGGAACAGCAGCATATTGTCTGATTTCTTTCAGTTTTGCTTGTAACGTTTCATCAGCATCTTCAATCTTACGGGCGGCAGACAAGATTTCAGAAAGATCTACCGGAACGACTGTAATGCCCGATGCCTGCAACAGTTTCTCGCTGGCGCGGACGGTCTGGAAACCGGCAGGACGAGTGCCGATGGCACCGATGCGAGCATGACGAAGACCATTCACCACCCGGCAGATCGCAGCGAACTTATTAATATCGGCTGCCAGCAAATCAGAATAAATAGAATAAGTATGTAGCGTAGTATCAGTAAAAGGAATGCCATACTGATACAAGTTATTGCATACGGAAATCTTACCACAGAACGCGTCACGACGGCTATCCAAATCCACCTTGTCATTCTCATCATCACATGCCTGAACCAAAACAGGCACATTCAGATCGGCTACACTGATAGCATTGATGATACCGATTTCAAAACCGAAGTTAGGTAATGAAACAATGATTCCATCAATGCGGTCACGGTTCTCACGGAACAACTTTGCACATTTCAAGCCATCTTCTCTTGTTTCAATACTGCTACTGCCTGTAGGCGTAGCATCTTCGGGGAGAATGACATAGTCATAGCCCTCTTTCGTCAGTGTTTCCAACAATTGTTTACGGACATCTTTTGCTAATTCCGAGTTAAAATAAGCGCGTGTTCCAATGATGACACCAAAACACATTTTTTTCTTGTTTTTCATTTCTAATGGTATTAAAAGTTACGATATATTCAGTTAGTTATTCTGTCCTATTACTTTCTTAACAGCCTCACGCCAGCCACTATACAAAGATTGAAGTTCTTTTTCCTCCATACAGGGAGCGATGCAATTGTCAATGGTACGCATGGCAGCGGCTTCTTGGAAACTGGCCCACTTCTTACGGGCAAAGCCATTCATGACAACAGCCCCCAATGCAGAAGCTTCCTCTATCTCCGAACGGTTAATGACGGCATGCAGCATATCAGCCTGAAACTGCATCAGGAACTGATTCTTCGTGGGGCCTCCGTCAACACGCAACGCTTTCAGCTCGATTCCTGCCTGCCGGGTCATCATGTCTATCAAATCCTTCACTTGATAAGCAATGGATTCCAATCCTGCACGCAGCACATGCGCTTTTCCAGCATTCAGTGTCATTCCCCAGATGGCAGCTTTAGCATCCGGTTTCCACCAGGGAGCTCCCAATCCGGTAAAGGCGGGAACCAGATAGACTCCATCATTGTTTTTAACCGAAGTCGCCAAGGTTTCAATTTGATTGAACGAGTCCACCAATCCCAATTTCTCCACCATCCATTTGATAGTGGCTCCGGTGCAATGGATATTGCCCTCAAAAGCATAATACACTTTACCCAAAGCCGAGAATCCGACGGATGTAACCAGCCCTTCAGGAGCAGCGACAGCCTCTTCTCCAATGTTAACCATAACAGATGATCCCGTTCCATAAGTCACCTTGCCCATACCTGCCTCAAAACACATCTGACCGGTTAATGCTCCATGGGAATCACCTAAAACACCTGCTATTTGTATCGGAGATTTGAACAAACCCTCTATCGTTGTTTCTCCAAAAACAGCATCACAGGGCAACGCTTCCGGCATCATACTCCGGGGAATAGTGAAGAGTTTCAACAACTCTTCATCCCAGTCCAAAGTATGAATATTAAAAAGCATGGTACGCGACGCATTCGTATAATCAGTCAGATGCTTCCTGCCTTCGGTCAGTTTCCAAATCAGCCAGGAATCAATAGTTCCCATCAACAAATCGCCTTTTTCTGCCAGTTCACGTGCATTTTCCACGTTATCCAATATCCACTTAGCACCACTGGCAGAAAAATAAGGATCGATAAGCAATCCGGTCTTTCGTTGTACCAGTTCGCTGTATCCCTTATCTTTCAGTTCTTTGCAAATAGCCGCTCCCCGCTGGCATTGCCATACCACGGCATGATAAACGGACTTGCCGGTATGTCGGTTCCAAACAACCACCGTTTCGCGCTGATTGGTGATGGCAAGAGAATAAGAAATATCCTTTCCATTCACTTCTTCTTGTTCAAGCAGACAATGTATCGCTTCTATGGTATTTTTATAGATTTCTTCGGCATCATGCTCTACCCATCCTATCTGCGGGTAGAATTGCTGATGTTCTATATTTACCCGATGCAACAATTCGCAATCTTCAGAGAACAGCATGGCTTTTGTTGCCGAAGTACTTTGATCTATGGTAATTATTCTGCTAATCATACTATTAGATTTAAAAAGGATATGTTTATTTTTTCACGAATTCAAGGGCAGTCTTGCAGATGCCCTCTTTATCCAATCCGTAATGGGCAAAGATTTCATGGGAGTTTCCATGAACCACGTTCTCATCGGGGATGCCGATAATGCGTACCGGAATCGGATTTTCGGAAAGCGTCTCAACCACAATAGCTCCCAAACCACCAAACTGACTATGCTCTTCCACAGTGATAATTCTTCCGGTTTCTTCTGCCGCTTTCCTGATGGCTTCCGCATCAACGGGCTTGATGGAAGACATATCCAACACACGTGCCTTAATGCCTTTCTCCTGTAACATCAAACCAGCTTGATAAGCATGATAAACCGTTTCTCCGGCAGCAATGATGGTCAGGTCCGTACCGTTCAGCAGCATATTAGCTTTTCCCAGAATAAAATCAAAATCATCATTCTCATACACATCGGGAACAGCAGCTCTTCCTACACGTACATACACCGGTTCAGGATAATCTACCAATAGTTTGACCAACTTGCGTGTCTGACGGGCATCACAAGGAAGAACGATATTCATTCCCGGAAAAGTTCTTAATACGGCAATATCATGCAGGCTATGATGAGTAGCCCCCAAAGCACCATAAGCAACTCCACCACTTACTCCGAGTATCTTCACATTATTCTGACTATAAGCCAAATCGACCTTCACCTGCTCCAAGCTACGTGCCACGTAAAAGCAAGCCGGGCCACATACAAACACTTTTTTTCCGCTATGTGCCAAACCTGCTGATATTCCTACCGCATCCTGTTCGGCTATTCCACATTCTACAAACTGTGCAGGTAATTCTTTTGCAAAATCCCCCAAAGTAACAGATCCTCTGGCGTCTGTTGTAACCGCCACAATATCTTTATCCTGACGCGCCAACTCCAGCAACGTATCTGTAAAGCTCTTTCTGCACGCTATCATATTATTTGCCATTGTTTTCTTTTTCTAGTTTTTCAATTCTTTCGGATACCTCGCGAACAGCCTCTTCATATTGTTCGGCTGTAGGCACGCCATGATGCCATTTTGCAATGCCTTCCATATAAGACACTCCTTTTCCTTTTGTAGTATGGGAGATAAGCAAATGAGGCTTTTTATTCGTATAATCAATAGAACGGAAAGTCCGGATGATATCTTCCATCTCATCTCCGTTCATTTCCAATACATCCCAACCGAAGGCAGTCCAGCGGTCGCGCATACTCTCCAATGACATGACCTCCTCGGTTGTACCGCTGATCTGCAAACGATTACGGTCAATAATGGCTACCAGATTATCCAATTTATACTGGTTTCCTGCCATAGCAGCTTCATATATAGAACCTTCCCCTTGCTCACCATCTCCCATCAATACATACGTTTTATAATCAGCTTTATCCATTTTGGCAGCCATCGCCATTCCGACACCTACAGACAAGCCATGCCCTAAAGCTCCTGTATTTACTTCAATACCCGGTACCTCTATAGTAGGATGGCCGGACAAGATAGATCCGAATTCTCCTAATGTGTCGGTTACCTCACGAGAGATGAAACCTTTTGCTTCCAGCGTAACATATAACGCTTCTACGCAATGCCCTTTGCTCATTACAAAACGATCTCTTTTCGTTTCCTTTGGTTTATCCGGCCAAACACGCATTATATCAAAATAAAGTGCTGTAAGCACGTTAAGACACGACAGATCACCTCCAATGTGTCCTGCTTTTGCTTTATACACAATCTCAACCAACCGTTTCCGATTCTTTTCCGATTGTAATTCTAACGTTTCAACTTGCATATTATTATCATTTACTTTCTTATTCTTTCGCAAATAACGGAATTTAACTGGAAACATTCAATACAAAACGAAATAAAATGAAAATAAATTTGATTATATTAACAATAAATACCTATATAATCTATAAATCAGGACAATTAATTTATTCTGCTAACAAAGTTATATCTCTATATAAACAAGACTCTCCGATTGTCTATTTTGTACCCAACAGAACTGTTATAAAAAAAAGAAGCAAACAATAAGGAGAAATAAGGAAGTAAAATCAAAGTTGATAAAAAAGGTGATCAAGAATGTATTTTCCAACATTCTCAATCACCCATATTACCTTTGTTTCAGTAAGAATCAGATAACTTCGACCTCTAATTCTTTTAATCTTTCAAAATCCTCTTCGGTTATAGTACTATCTGTAATAATAGCATTTGCTAATGAAACCGAGCCTAAACTAGCAAAAGCACTGACACCTATTTTTGAACAATCAGCCACCAGATACACTTTACTGGCAGACTCTATCATAGCAGATTTCACGACCAAATCACTTAGACTAGGATAAGTCAGCTTCATATCCGAAGAAATACCGGCCGTAGCCAGAAACAATTTATTAGCGCGTATATCTTTAAATGAATCGGCCGCCATTTTTCCTGTCAAAGAAAGTGTAGGAGCCTTGAATTCACCTCCGGTAACAATCAGATTAATACCATGATTCTCACCTAAAATCAAAGCTATATTCAAAGCATTGGTAATGACTGTCAGGTCCTTATAATTCATTAAAAGCTTTGCGATCTCTGTAGTTGTAGAACCGGAATCAAGAATTATACTGTCCCCCTCCTGAATAAACTGAATAGCTTTCTGAGCGATTTCTTTCTTTTCCTCCAAATGAGTCTGATTGAACAATTGCCCGGTCTTGGCAAACGACCCTACTCCTTTCAGAAACGCACCTCCATGCTCTCTTTGGATATACCCCATTTGTTCCAAGGCTTCCAAATCCTGACGGATCGTTACATCCGTCACATTGAAAATTTTACTAAGGTCCTGAACTTTTGCATGCCCGTCTTCACGAATCAGATGCAATATCTTTACTCTTCTTTGATTGAGTGCCATATTTATTAGATTTAGAGGTTATGTTTTTTACGATATTCCTGAATATCCTTAATGGAAACAATTTTCAAACCGAATTTTGCTGCAATCTCACCTAGTTGGGGAAGACGCGCCATTGTACCATCTTCATTCAAAATTTCAACAAGAGCTCCTCCGGGTTTCAAACCTGCCATTCTTGTCATATCCAGTGTGGCTTCGGTATGTCCATTACGCTCCAAGACCCCATTTTCCGCACCATATAGAGGGAAAACGTGCCCGGGACGAGCAAACTCGGAAGGATTCAGATTTCCTGCCACCAAAGCTTTTATTGTTGACGAACGGTCGAAAGCAGAAACTCCCGTAGTACAGCCATACCCTCTTAAATCTACCGACATAGTAAACGGTGTACCTAGCAATGAAGTGTTTTCTTCTGCCATCGGAGCCAGACAAAGTTCTTCACAACGTGAACGTGGCAGAGGGGCACATAACAACCCTCTGCCATGAGTAATCATAAAATTTACAATTTCAGGAGTAATCTTTTCTCCTGAAACGATAAAATCGCCTTCGTTTTCACGATCTTCGTCATCAACAACGATCAATACTTTGCCTTGGCGAATATCTTCCAATCCTTCTTCTACTGTATTTAACATTTTAGTGTATCTAGGGAGTTAATTATACCGCAAATTTAAGCTAAAACAAAAAGAATCGAAAACTATTAGCCTTTTTTATGATAAAAAAAATCAATCATCTCCCGTCAGAAGGCTTATCCCATCATTTCACTTCTGTTATTCTAAGAACAATATAAGGAGCATCCGGAATTCTTACTCCCCGATGATGTATATCAAAAACACGATAATCCAATTCCTCCGTTGTTTCAAATATCACAGGATATTCCGTGACAGTCATGGCCCACACATCAATAATCTCCACTTTAAACCGTTTATTCTTTTGCAATTTGTTATAATCCGCATTTTTTACCGGCAGATTAAAAGTCCAGAAACCTTTCACATCTTTTCCCATATTGACCAGATAATAATCTGGTCCAGCAGTAGAAGTAACCAAGTCACGACTGATATCTGCCATCTCCAACGGATGGGGAGCAGCTTCAATAATCGTTCTTAAAAATTTCACACGTTTCCAGCTTTCACCTTTTAAAGATCCCCCTTGCGCCCAAAAGATAGGTTCGTTCCCCTGCTGATAACATTCACCGTGAGTGACATAAATTCCACCCAACAAACCATTCAAAATAAAGCAAGTCATCTGCTGCGGACTTAACCTTCCCCAACGATAAGGTAGATTCCCTTCATACCCAACCTCATCACATATAACCGGTTTGCGATAAATTTTTCTTAAAGTAGCAGAAGCGGTAGAACTCAGTACCGGTGCCTCATCCTGTATGCTGACATGGGTAAATTCAGGCATCCAATAATCAAAATAAGTAGCCGTCGCTCCATGAATAGAACATAAATGGCGATAAGGATCATTCTCAACCACAGTTTTCGTCAACAGCTTCCAATCATCCACAGTTTTCGCTTTTACATAATCCCACTCGTTTGCCATAGACCACCATACATTTCTAAAAGAAGCCAAACGAGCAGTAATATATTTAATATAACGTACATTCACCTCATTCGACATAGCATCAAAGCCCCATCTTCCCTTATCATAAGGATGGAAAAGGATCAAATCCGCCTCAATCCCCAAACGGTTCAGTTGGTCTATCCGTTTCTCCAAATGCTGAAAAAAAGCCGGGTCAAATCTGTCAAAGTCCCATTCTTTCCTTTCATTTCCTTCCTTATCTTTTATCGTCTTCCTTATTTCAAAAGGATAAAGCGCAGGCTCGTCTTTCACTAAAGAATAGTTTTTAGGAAACACACACATCCTTACCTTATTAAAACCGGCTTCACCAAACGATTTCAAAGTAGCCTCCTGAGTCGTTTCCTTCATATGTGTCCATGCATAGGCCGTCGTACCCATCGGATAATAACGGGTACCGTCCGCATATTTAAAATTATGTTCTCCGTCCACCAATACCATGCCATGATTATCTTTTCCGGCAGGTATCACTGTGAATGTACCTTTCCGACCATTCATAGCCCCTATACTGGAAGATGTAACATACCTCCATTCCCCGGCGACAGCAGGCATAAACCGTATCCTATAAGTATTCTCACCATCATAAAACCCTTCCACCGTTTTCTTTTCCTTTCCACAAACGAAAGTAGCGGAAAGACGTGTATCAAAAGGATTCCCTTTGGTCACCTGTTTAAAACTCAACTCAAACCGGTCCCAACATTCCACTTTGTCTTGTGCATTTACTTTTACCACAAAACTTAACAGCGTCCAAACAGCTATTACATAAAATTTTATACTCATCCTATCATGTTTTAAAAATTATACTCATAAAAGTTTTCCGGAACATTTTCATACTGTGTCAATGAGCACAAAGATAGATTTTACCCTTGAGAGCCAAAGGTAAAATCTTACGTCAATAAGGTATTTTCTTGCTATTTACCTTCATAAACAGCACAAAACGGAACTTAGTTATTATTTTTATACTCAGTCAAAGTCTGATTAAATGCTTTTTTAAACGCCTTGCCAAAGTAACCGGGATCAGAGAAGCCGACGGCAAAAGCGACCTCAGAGAAAGACATACCACTTTGTATAAAACTTTTCGCTTTATTCAACCTATAATTCTTTATATATTCTATCGGAGAAATCCCCATGATACCATTCACTTTCCGATTGAATACAGAGCGGCTCATATTCATGAACTCTGCCAGATCATTCACCCGCAGCCCCGGATTACTGTAATTCTCTTCCATAAATCCTACCAGCTTCTGCATAAACAACTCGTCCAAAGGAACAATTTGCGACACAGGATAAGCGACGGCTTCTAAAGGTTCTTTCTTCGGTTGAGCACCATACTTTGACAAAAAAGCCGACTGAAGCACTTTTCTTTGCCTGATCAAGTTCTCAATTCTCGATTTTAAATAATCGCTGCTGAAAGGTTTAGGTATATAATCATCAATCCCTAATTGTAAACATTGAATACGATCCTCAACAGACGATTTTGCAGAAAGGATAATAAGAGGGATATCACAGGTATTGACATTCTCCTTGATGTGCCTTATCAATTCAATACCATCCATACGCGGCATCATAATATCCGTAATAATAAAATCCGGAATTTCCTCTTCTATCTTTTCCAATGCCATCACCCCGTCGGCAACTCCAACAACACGGTAAGTGCCCGACAATATTTCACATATAAATTGACGCAACTCCGCATTATCCTCCACTACCATCACTTTTACTAAAGTTTCTTTTGTTGCCGGAGGCATGTCCGGCAAAGATATTTTATCATTTTGTTCCGGTTCCGCCAAGACCGTTTCCTGTTCTTCCGAAGTGTCGTTCAATATATATTCAACATTTTTATCCTGAGCATATATTTCTTTTCCTTTATGCAAAACCAGTTTGAATACACTTCCTTTCTTTACTTCACTTTCGACCTGAATTTCCCCATGCAGCATTTTAACCAACTCATTCACCAGCGAAAGCCCTATACCCGATGAAGGCTGCATGTCATTTTCCTTGGACACTGTAGTGAAACGTTCAAATATGGATGACACTTATCTTTAGAGATGCCAATACCTTCATCTTTTACGGCAATCGAAACAAACTGTCCGCTTTCCATCACAATCAAGGTAATCGACTTGTTATCCGGTGTATACTTAAAGGCATTGGAAAGCAAGTTAAAGATAATTTTCTCGAACTTATCACTATCTATCCACAAAAAAACAGAAGGCAACGTTGTCTGAAGAGAAAAATTTATATTTTTTTCTGTTGCCAACAACCGGAAATTATCCATTATATTATGAAGCATGATAATGATATCCCGGTATTCAATAGTCAAGCCCATTTTTTTATTCTGTATCTTTCTGAAATCCAATACTTGATTAATGAGCAATAACATACGATTGATATTTTTCTGAACCAATTGAAGATGATGCCGGGTCCGGGAAGTCAAAGGCTCCTGGGACAACACTTCGGATACCGGACCGGATATAAGGGTTAAAGGAGTACGTAGTTCATGTGAGATATCAATAAAAGAACGTACTTTTATTTCCGCCAATCTTTGTTCCATATTTACCTTATGCTTCAAATAGTAAATATAGAAAAAAATATATCCGATAGCTAAAGATATCACCAAGACAACAACTAGATAAAAAGCCTTAGCCCAACCGGTTTCCCAAAAGGTGGGTAATACCTGTAAAGTAACCGTTTTCACAGTGTTCATCCAAATACCATCCCCATTGGTCGCCTTTATCTGAAATTGATATTTTCCTGCCGGAAGACTTACAAAACTAACCGAGTTCTTCTTACCTATATAATACCATTGATTATCATCCAACTTATAAGCATACTCGATATCCAAGGAATTAGTATAATCCAACGCAGCAAATGAGATGGTAAAATTCCTCCGCCGGGTAGGGATCTCTAAATAATCCGCATCACTCAATACATGAGACAAATTATCCTCCGAATATTTTATACCTGTCACTACAATAGGAGCTTCATAAGTCTGCTTAACGATACTATCCGGAGAAAAGACAAGCATACCGCCTTCTGTACCCATTAAGATATCCCCTTGCCTGTCTGTAACCGGAAGACATTCACTATAATTAAAAGAACGATTGAAAAAAGTTTCTCCAAAAGACTCAAAAGTCTGATCGTGCACATCAAACAGAGTGATATCCGTTTCCGAGCCGATCCATATATTATGATTTTTATCTTCAATCAAGGCTCTAGCCAACGGAGATGTCTCTTTGCCGAACGACCGGAACCGAAGTTCATCAGATAATAAATTTGACGAAACCAACTTACAAAGGCCACCTCCATAACAATAACAATAGATAGTTTCATCCGTCGTTCGTAAAACAGACATCACATCAGCACTACACAATCCGTCAGCCGCCTGCGGACGAGGAAGGTTAAGATAAAAACGAATATTTTCGTAATCCGAAAAATCAGAAGAAAAAGTGATCAAACCTTCTATAGTACCCACCAGCATAGTATGATCGGGTCCCTCCACCATACAACGAATACTGTTGGTACGATTAATAGGAAAACCGGACAATTTATTCTCCGCATGAATAAAACGTATCGCCCCATCTTCCTTTTCCTCAACCAAATTCAATCCGCCACCGTAAGTACCAATCCAAATACGTCCGTTATGATCCTCATCGATGCATGATATTTTATTGTCACTGATGGAATAAGGATCCGACGGATTATTCATATAATGATATACCTCATAATGATAAGGACGATTTCGAGGAACAAGTCTGACAGCTCCTTTTCAAATTCATTAATCTCATTGTATGCAACGGAATAGATCGGAA
>OIBX01000188.1_pt1 | contig 26260 bp, 20 predicted proteins | sample 1581151 | NCBI WGS metagenome assembly OIBX01 (sample SAMEA3882527, study PRJEB24775) | human gut metagenome | biome: human-associated habitat; feature: intestine environment; material: feces | place: Netherlands | collected 2009/2010 | reverse complement strand
GCCGGGTCATTGCCCTCTTTTGCGCCAAGATATACCGTGATATTCATTGCCTGCTCCTCCTGTTCTTTCTGCCATTTATAACTCAGCGGTTCGCAGCCCCAGCTCTCCTATTCCTGCCACCCTTTCAGCCGGATGGGCGAAAGTTCCAGCACAAAATGTTCCTCTTTCACACCCGTTTCAGGGTAAAACCTTGCCTTGCACACTTCCCGCCAACTGTATGGCGGTAGTTTTCCTCGCAGCTGCCCAACACAACATATTGGCAGGCGCAGTATTCCATCATTCCGTCCGCACCGGGTTCCAGTGGGGATGTTTCCAGCGGCTTTTCAATCTCCACGCCAAGCCCCGCCAGGTATTCCGCTGCCGCCGGGTAGGCTGCTTTGACCCGTGCACAATAATTTTTGCAGTCATTGCAGCTGCAAGGTTCCCCCGGTCCCATGGCCTGATAATACTGCCGCGTTTTTTCTGCATCCACGTTGATGATCGTTCCCAACCCTACCATTTTGCTTCCTCGTTAAAATATGGGGCATGCGCTTTGCAATGCCCCATGTCTTGTTTATTGCTTTTTAGTCCCGGCGGAAAATGTCGCGGGTGTATACCTTTTCTTTCACATCGTCCAGCACGCTGTCGTACCGGTTGGCAATGATTGCCTGGGACATTGCCTTGAACTGTTCCAGGTCGTTCACCACTTTGCTGCCAAAGAACGTTTCCCCATCGTTCAGCGTCGGCTCATAGATGATCACCGTTGCCCCCTTTGCCTTTACGCGCTTCATCACGCCCTGGATGGAGCTCTGGCGGAAGTTATCGCTGTTGCTCTTCATGGTCAGGCGGTACACACCAATAGTTACCTTTTTCTCTTTATCTTCATCAAACTCGTTCTCTGCATCGTAGCCGTAGTAACCAGCCAGCTTTAGAACGCGGTCAGCGATGAAGTCTTTACGAGTTCTGTTACTCTCGACAATAGCCTCGATCAGGTTCTCCGGCACATCTGCATAGTTAGCCAGCAGCTGCTTGGTATCCTTCGGCAGGCAGTATCCGCCGTAGCCAAAGGACGGATTGTTGTAGTGACTGCCAATACGAGGGTCAAGGCATACCCCATCGATAATCTGCTGTGTGTTCAGCCCCTTGCTCTCTGCATAGGTGTCCAGCTCGTTGAAATAGGCCACGCGCAGAGCCAGATATGTATTGGCGAATAGTTTTACCGCCTCTGCTTCGGTGAAGCTCATGAACAGAGTGTCAATGTTCTCCTTGATAGCACCTTCCTGCAGCAGACCAGCAAACTCATGTGCAGCCTTTACCAATCGCTCATCACTTAAATCAGTGCCGACGATGATACGAGAAGGATAAAGATTGTCGTACAGTGCTTTGCTTTCTCTTAAAAATTCCGGGCTGAAGATGATGTTCTTACTGTTGAATTTTTCACGTACGCTTGCGGTGTAGCCCACAGGGATCGTGGACTTGATGACCATGATGGCGTTCGGGTTATATTCCATGACCAGCTTGATCACAGCCTCGACTGCGCTTGTGTCGAAATGCTGCGTGTGGCTGTCATAGTTCGTAGGGGCCGCAATTACAACAAAGTCCGCTTCAGAATATGCAACCTTTGCATCCAACGTTGCGGTCAGCTTCAATTCTTTTTCAGCCAAGTATTTTTCAATATATTCGTCCTGAATTGGAGACTTATGATTGTTAATAAGATCCACTTTCTCAGGAATAATATCAACAGCAGTTACCTGATGATGTTGAGAGAGCAATGTCGCAATTGACAGCCCAACATACCCAGTACCAGCAACCGCAATTTTATAATCAGTTTTCATTGTCATTTATCCTCCTGCATCTAAGTATCTCTATTTTTAATTCACTTATAGAAAGCAGCCGTATACTACTTCGACCCTTCCCTGCCAAGCACTACCTTGATAGTCTTCAGCACTATCTTCATATCAAGTCCAAAGCTCCAGTTCTCTATATACTCCGTATCCAGTCTCACAACCTCCTCGAAGTCCGTGATGTCACTCCTACCACTAACCTGCCACATACCGGTGATTCCAGGTTTAGTAGCAAGTCTGCTCTTGTGATGCATCTCATACTGCTCCACCTCAGAGATAAGTGGTGGTCTTGTTCCAACCAGTGAGAGATCCCCTTTCAGCACATTGAAGAACTGTGGGAACTCGTCTATGGAGAAGTCTCTGATATACTGGCCGATTCCCTTCTTCCTGGTGCCGTCCGGCAGTATCTTGTTGCCTATGACTCTCGGGTCAAAGTCCATCTTGAACATCTTCGAATCGCTCATAGTGTTCTGCGCCATGAGTTCCTTCTTGCGCTCCTCAGCGTCCATGTACATGCTTCGGAACTTGTACATCTTGAATATCTTGCCATTCAGTCCCACTCTCTCCTGCTTGAAGAAGATTGGTCCCGGGGACTTGATGTATATGATAGGTCCTATAAATATGGTGAGGATGAGCGTGAATATGCTGCCCACCAGACCTCCTATTATATCCATGACTCTCTTTAACAGCATCTGCTTTGGTGTTGCGTAGTTCATCATGGTCGTGACCACGGTCTCACCGTTTATCTTCTGGATAAGCTGCTTGTCGCCGTGGGTCCTCACGATGGATGATATGCACATGTGAACCGTGATGCCGCCCTCGATAAATGCGTCTATTAGGGTGTTCGCATATCCGTATGCTCCGCGCACATCCACATATATCTCGTCCACCCATGCGGTTCTCACATAGTCAACTGCGCTGTTGTAATCTGCCACCACCGGCACTCCCTGGATCTCCTGACCGATGAGATTGGCATCTACCACCATGACTCCTACTATATCAAACCCGGAGTAGTTCTTCTCCTTGAGCCCTGCCACCACATCATCTGCTATATGTCTGGTGGTCATAACGAGCAGCTTCTTGCCCTTGCCCTTCTCTGCATATTTCTCAAGATGCTTCTTCCACAGGCTTCTCACCGCGAATGTGGCATACACATATATGGCCCACATGAGCAGTATGGTAATTCTGGAATATATAGATGTATCCTTGAGGACAAACACATACAGAAGGAGCAGTGCAACTATCACGAAACCGTTCTTGAAGCTGGATATGAATTCCTTGAAGTATCCTCTTCTGAGAACGCCCTCATATGTATTCAGGAATATCATGGCTACTATATCCGCCAGCTCCGTGATGATAGCCAGCGCGAGATAATCTCTGCTCGCATACGGATTTACCATGCCGTGTCTGATCTGGAATGCCACAAGAAATGATAATTGAAGTACTATAAGATCCAGCAGCATGAAGTCGAAGTGCTTCAGCCAGCCCTTTGCGCCTTTCTGATACATAATTTTCTCTCCTCATCCTCTGTCGTCAGGGTCATATTTGTGCCCGCATGACCCAGTCTGTTGATTCATACATGAAATGACTCAGCCCGTGTGATTGTCGGCTGAACCTTTTCATCTGTAAACCATGATACGCATTAAACGGTCTGTTATTTATCACCCACACCGGCGGCGCGGAACGTCCTGTGGCATGGACATTCGTTTTGCGCCACCGGCTAGGGCTTGGAACTATTTAACATAGCAGGATGATTATTTAACCTTGTAAATAATTGACTTGCTGTATGCCTTGTAGTTCTTTGTTGCAGCAACCTTAACAGTGATTCTTACCTTTGTGCCCTTCTTGACACCCTTACCAACAGTAATCTTGCCATTCTTAACCTTGACCTTCTTATTGGCTGACTTGTAAGTAACCTTTGCCTTTGCCTTAACACCAGATACAGTGATCTTCTTCTTAGAAGCATTTACCTTAACCTTAACAGACTTCTGAGCAGCCTTGTTAATTGTGTAGTAAATTGTCTTTGTACCCTTGTAGTTGTTGATACCCTTTACGGTAATCTTATACTTGCCAGCGTTCTTAGCCTTAGTTACACCAGTAATCTTGTAATCAGTACCTCTCTTGAGAACTGTGTTACCATACTTAACTGTAACCTTGGTTGTCTGATTCTTAGCATTGTATGTCTTTGCAGCAGCAGTAGCCTTGTAGCTCTGCTGTGCGTTAACTGTGTACTTAACTGTTGTATCGCCTGAATAGTTACCTATTCCCTTGATCTTAACTGTGTATGTACCAGCCTTTGTTGCCTTAAGGCTTCCTGAAACGACTTTGAAATCCTTGTTCAGGGTAAGTGTCTTACCGTTAACAACAATTGTTGTTGTCTGGCTCTTTGCATTGTATGTAAGCGACTTTGCTGTAGCAGACTTAACGTCTACCTTAGCTGGTGATGATGTAGCTGCAAATGCAACTGTTGGCACCATCATTGCGATACATACAACTATAGCCAAAAGCTTCTTTAAATTCTTCACAATAAATTCCTCCTTCCCAAAAAGTTCTATTGTATTGAATATATGATAAAACGCCCTGTACGCCACTATACATGGCGTTATATCCAAATTGAATTATTTTGACGGGGCGCTGTCTCTGGAGGCTGCAGCCTCTTTGCCGTAAGTGCCATAACCATAGCCGTACTGGCTATAGTATTTGCCATACTTGCCGTAATATTTCTTGTATGTTCTCCCCGTTGTCTCAACTCTGTTGAGTATGACTCCAAGCAGCGTACAACCTACCTGGTCAAGCTGCTGGAATGACTGTTTGATGAGACTTCTTGATGTCTCACCTGCTCTGACTACCAGAGCTGCGCCATCGCACAGTGATGCGATCTGAGCGGCATCCGCCACACTGCCAAGCGGTGGCGAGTCTATAATGACATACCTATATGTCTCTGCCAGCTTGTCAAGAAGCTCTGCAAATCTAGCATCCTCCAGAAGAGCCGATGGATTCTCCAGAAGGTTCATACAAGGTACGATGTATGCATTTTCTACCTGTGTTTCATAGATGACATCCTCCATCTCGGACTGTCCCGAAAGGAAATATCCAAGATCCGGAAGCTTGTCAGCATCCTTTATGTGATGTCTGTCCTTTATGACTGACTTACGAAGATCCACATCCACCAGCACTGCAGGGAATCCTGCCTCGGCGAGCATCTTCCACAGGTTGATCGCCACGCTGCTCTTGCCCTCATTTGGCATGCTGCTGGTTATGAGTATCTTTCTTGTGTTCTTGCCACAGAACTTTATGTTGATCCTGAGACGGTTCATCGCCTCCTCCACTGCATATGGGAGTTCCTGAAACTCTATGTTAAGCTTCTTCATGCTCTGACCCTCTCTTTCCTGTTATGTTTCTTTCCAGGCTCTTCATCTGAATCGTCTGTTCTGAACTGGTCGCTCTCAGGTATTGTCGTGAGCGGTACTATTCCGAAATACTTCTCCATGTCGTCTGCTGAGTGGATCGTGTCATCCATCAGGTATCCCACAATGACGATCAGGCAGTAGATGAGTGCTCCAAGCAATGCACCTATGGCGGTGTACTTAAGGTAGCTTGGTCCGACCTTCTGGTCTGCTACCCTTGCAACCTGGGCTATGTTAGGTGCGCTTGTGCTCATGGTATCCGGTAGATACTCTATCGACACGTTTGCCAGTGTATTTGCAATGTCACATGCCTGCTGCTTGTCAGTGCTTGTGACCGTGATCTTCATGACTCGTGTGTCTGAAGGATTCTCAAGGGTTATCATCTTGGCAAGCCCCTCTGAGTCCATATCAAGGCCGAGCTTTTCGATGACCTGGTCGAGAACCGGATAGCTGAGTATCAGGTCTTCGTAATCCTTGGTAAGGGATGAACCGATGTTAAGGTCTTGGAGATTTACTATGGAATCATCTGATGCTGATACCACGTACAGCTTGGCTGTCGACTGGTATGTCGGCTTGATCAGGAAGTATGCAAATGCGTTGAACAGCACCGCACCGATCAGGAAGCACAGTATGATGTATGGGAGCTTCTCAAGAAGCGCCATTCCCATGTCCAGGAGATCGATCTCGTTTTCATCATCCTCTGTATTCTTGTATGTGTTCACTGCGGCTATCTGTGTGGTCTTATCCTGCACAGCAGCCATTTTCTTGTTGGAATTCATATATTCCCTCCATCCGTTTTTTGTATCTATATCCCCTGCATCAAATGTGTGATGCTAGTTATATTCCTTGTAGAACAGCTCTACGATTGCCTGCTGAAGGCTATCCGCATCCGGCTCCACCTCGACAAATCCGAGATCATCTACGGTCTCTGTTCCAGCTATCGACACCGTTCCGGCGTCCTTTTCCTTGAGAACAAGGAGTGCCAGCTTGGAGAACTTCTGTGAGCTGATGTCAGTCACCATGTAATCTCCCAGGGCGTCATATATGGTCAGTGGATATGTGTTATCCTCGCTGCACTTTGCCGCCAGGTTATCCTTGAGTCCTGCCTTGTACACCTCCTGACGCTTCATTCGCTGGGTGTTGGATTCATCTCCCACATCGAATCTGTCATGGATAAAATGTACTGCCTGCTCATCGGTCAGTGTGATGGTCTCTCCCTGCTTCATGGTCTTATCCACCTTGGAGAAATCATCCTCTATGGTAACCGTGACTCCGCCAGCCAGATTGTTGATGGTTCCTATGGCCCCCATATTCACCGCTGCGTATCCGTCTATCTTCTGGCCGCCAAGGAAGTTTGACACCGCCTTGACCACGTTCTCGCAGCTTATCTCCATTCCGTCACCATTCTCATGTGCCAGAGCAAGCTGTGCCGGGCTCGTTGCAACGTAGGTTCCGTCGGGATCCAGTGTATCCTGCTCCACTATGGTATTTCTGTCTATGCTCAGCGTCTTGTATGTTCCATCTGTCAGGTCTCTGACCATCAGCATGACCACATCGCATCGGCCTGCCCCCTCATAATCGGTGACTTTCTGAACCTTGCCCATGTTGTCGATTCCCATAAAAAGATATGTTTCTATATTCTTCTTGGGAACGTATTTGACTCCGTCCACCTCGATCATGCCTTCGACCGCCTGTGTGCCCGATGCATTGTGTGATGCATTTCCTTTGGTCGGTCTGAGTGCTATTGCCAGTGCAATGCATACGACCAGTATGGCTGCGATCACAAGTCCAAGCTTCTTGTATATTCTCTTTTTTTCTGATAGTGTTCTGTTCCTGTATGACATATGTATCACCTCGTCGGAATGTAATGTGCTATCTCAGAACGTTCAGCATAAGCAGGTCTGTTCCCGCTGTAGGCCACTTCTTCTCGCACACAATAAGACCGCACAGTATTATGAACAGCACAATACTGATGATTATCGCTGTCTTCTTAGACATGTTGTTGTCCTCCATCTATCTGTTTATCTTTTACATGTTTCGTTGTTATTGCTGATTATGGGTGTATCTGATGTTCTTTCAGGAGCTTTGTTCCGTAGCTGTCCATGTTATCAAGAAATTCATGTCCCAGCTTCTTCTCCAGCACCTCGCGGCCCATCCACAAGTTCGGCACCCTGTGATGCATACCATGGCAGTCGCTTCCCATGATGTGTGCCTGTCCTTTCTTGAACATCTTGAGCATTTTGCCCTTCTGCCTGAAATCCAGCAGTGTCTCGGCGTTCACCTGCACCGTAACTGGCAGTTCAAGGATCTGTCTCACATATGGCTTGTTGCCTGGTATCTGTAAGAATCGCTCTATATGAGCTAGTATGATATGGAAATGTCTCTTCTCAATTAAGTCTCGTACTTCCTGCACTACCGAATCACTCCATGTCACAAACGGCATCTCCAGCAACATGATATCAGTTCCTTCTACTTTTAGTGCGTCCGTTTTCTCCGCTCTGCTTATTCCTGCAAAGAACGCGACCTCTGCCCCCATTATAATCTGCGGTATGTCCATATTCTCAGCCATGACTTTATCATATGCTTTCTGTCTTGAATCAATGAACCTCTCCACAGTATTTGAATCAGCATAAAAGTGCGGCGTCGCTATCATAGTATCCACGCCGTGCTCTTTGCACATCCGAAGCATGCCTATAGATGTCTCGACATTCCTGCTGCCGTCGTCTATACCCGGCAGTATGTGTGAATGAAAATCTATAACACCCATGTTTTCCTCCTGTTTTCTTTATAAAAAACTATAAATATTTATATAGGAAAATTCTTTATACATGCTCACACCCTAATTTAACAGTTTCTTCACAATTTTTCAATTCCATTTGCGATTTAAAATCGACAAAAATCCTCGTTGATTTTTTGCTTAACTATACAATTTGTATAAAACACTTTATTTTCTTAATCCAATTTCTTCCATCATACATACATAAAAAAAGCGGGATATGATATTTCATATCCCGCCGTGTCAATCTCTTCTTTATTCTATTATACATACATCTCCGAGCCGTTGCCCAGGCAGTATATTCCAAGCTGTCCGCCCTTGCCGCACCCGCAGTCGATGGCAACGTTGTTGTTCTTCTTAACGATCTTGCCCTCACCGCCGAGCTCTGTGGTTGGCACATGTCCAACGACGAGTGTTCTGTTCTTGTAATATGTCTTGTCCAGGTCTGCTGGCTCTGTGATGAAGTCCTCTGTGTCGTACTCATCCAGTTCCTTCTTCGGATCGAAGTTTCTTATTCCGGCGTGAACCAGCACAAATTTCTTTCTCGCCATCATCACTTCGAGGAACGCTTCCTCAGAAATCTCATCTATATACTCTATGACATCCTCACGCTCTTCATCGTCAAGCTGCAGGAACTCCTCCACCGCACCTGAGAGTTCTTCTCCAAGCATGGATGTTATCTTGTCTACCAGCATCTGTGGTGGCACCTCACCTGTGGACTGGATATGGTCATTCAGTGCCTTGAGTGCCTGTGTGATCTTGTACTCGTTCTCACCGACAACTGCGATGACATTATCTCTGCTCATCATATCCTGAAGTATCTTCATGGATCCGCCGCCTGCTCCGATTATATTGCCAAGGACATACAGGACATCCTCGCCCTCAAGGGTGCTGATGACTGCCTCCTCGTTCATGATATCCTCTTCCTTTATATCGTCAAGGTTCTGAAACTTGAGTTTCTTGAGTGCTCTCTTGTATGCCTCATAATCCCCGTTAATTCCTGAAATAGCATAAAACATGTCTATCATCCTCCTAAGTCTTTTCCTTCTGCCGACTGTGAGCCTGTCCGTTCACATCCTGACTATTATAACATATTTTCCATATCCTGTAGATATGTATGCGTATTTTTTGAGGGAGGTTTTTCGACGTTTTATGAGCGCCTGCCAAGCTCCCAGAATGCCACGGCACTGGCTGCAGCCACATTCAGGCTGTCCACTCCGTGATACATTGGTATCTTCACTGTGTAGTCGCTGGAATCTATGGTCTCTGTCTTGAGGCCTTCTCCCTCGGTTCCCAGTATTACTGCAAGTCTGTCGATCTGCTTCAGCTCCGGGTCGTGTATGTCTATCGTGTCATTTCTTAGCGCCATGGATGCCGTCCTGAAGCCCATACTGTGAAGTTGTTCCATCCCAAACCCCGGCCATATGCCATGATCTGCTTTATTGTGTGCAAGACCCAGGGTGTCAAATGTAATATATGTCCACGGTATCTGGAACACCGTTCCCATGCTGACCCTTGCCGCCCTCCTGTAGAGCGGGTCACTGCAGCCCGGCGTGAGCAGTACAGCATCCATCCCGAGTGCCGCCGCACTTCTAAATATCGCTCCCACATTTGTCGGGTTCATCACTTCCTCAAGCACCGCTATTCTGGCGGCATGTTCACACACGCTCTCAACAGACGGCAGCTCTGCCCTCCTCATGGCGCACAGCATCCCCCTTGTCAGGGCAAATCCCGTGAGCTTCGTGAGGACATCAAATGGTGCTGTGTATATCGGTATATCTCCGCACCGCTTTATTATATCCGTGCACTGTCCTTCCACGTGCCTGTCTTCCAATAGAATGGACACTGGCTCGTAACCCGCATCCAGTGCCCTCTCTATGACCTTTGGACTCTCAGCTATGAACAGCCCGGAAGCCGGTTCATATATGTGCGCCAGTTGATTCTCTGACATGCGCGCATATATATCAAGCTCGGGTGCCGAAAGGTCGGTTATATTTATTATTCTCATATCTGTACCTTATCCAGTGCATTTTCAAGATCTGCTATTATGTCTTTTACATTCTCAATGCCCACCGACAGTCTCACAAGATCAGGACTTACTCCTGCCGCCAGAAGCTCCTCGTCATTCATCTGTCTGTGTGTAGCTGATGCAGGATGAAGAACGCATGTATGTGCATCCGCCACATGTGTTGCTATCATCGCAACCTTGAGTTCCTTCATAAAGGCCTCCGCAGCAGCTCTTCCTCCCTTGACGCCAAATGACACAACTCCACATGTGCCGTCCGGCATATACTTCTTAGCACGCTCGTAATACTTGCTGCTCTCAAGTCCAGGATAATTTACCCAGGCTATCTTATCGTGTGCCTCGAGGAACTTCGCAACCGCCAGTGCGTTCTCACAGTGACGTGGCATACGCACGTGAAGCGACTCCAGTCCAAGATTGAGCATGTACGAATTCATAGGTGCAGGTATCGGGCCGAGATCTCTCATAAGCTGTGCCACTATCTTGTTGATATATGCGCCGCCCTGGCCGAACTTCTCTGCGTATACCACTCCGTGATATGACTCATCAGGTGTGGTGAGTCCTGGGAACTTGTCTGCGTGTGCCATCCAGTCGAATTTGCCTGAATCCACGATCGCCCCACCCACGGTTGCATCATGTCCGTCCATGTACTTCGTGGTGGAGTGTGTGACTATGTCTGCGCCCCACTCTATAGGTCTGCAGTTGATCGGTGTGGCAAATGTGTTGTCCACGATGAGTGGTACTCCGTGTGCATGTGCCGCATTTGCAAATCTCTCTATATCGAATACTATGAGTGCCGGATTGGCTATGGTCTCGCCAAACACGGCCTTGGTGTTTGGTCTGAACGCTGCCTCAAGTTCCTCGTCCGAGCAGTCAGGATCCACAAATGTGAATTCCACACCCATTCTCTTCATGGTCACAGCAAAAAGGTTGAAGCTTCCTCCGTATATGGTGGATGATGCCACAACGTGATCTCCCACTCCGGCAATGTTGAATACCGAGAAGAATGTTGCTGCCTGTCCTGACGATGTGAGCACTGCTGCCGATCCCCCCTCCAGGGCACATATCTTGGCTGCCACATAGTCATTTGTCGGATTTGCAAGTCTGGTGTAGAAATAACCGCTCTCCTCAAGGTCAAACAGCTTACCCATATCCTCGCTCGTGTCGTACTTGAACGTTGTGCTCTGTACGATCGGTATCATTCTTGACTCCCCATTCTTAGGCTGGTATCCAGCCTGTATACACATAGTCTCTCTTTCCATTATTCCTTTATACTCCTTTGAATTAATATCGCTCTACTACCTTGCGCTCTATATTCTCATTGTTCAGAACGAACATGTATCTTCCATTCACCAGACGTATGTCCTGCTCTGCCGCGGATATATCTATGTTCAGTGAATTCCTGACAACCACATTCAGATCTGCATTATTGCTGGACAGCATGCCTGTGCCGTCTCTGCTTCCAAGTGCGAAGCACGCCTCGCCCTGAACCGCCAGCCTTGAGTTGGCGTCCGTCATGCGTATGTCTGCTATTCCATGGTCAGATCCCATGGCTATACACGAATTGCCCTTAAGGTTCATGTCCACATGTGCTCTGCTTATATCTACGCTGCATCCATCTCCGTCCAGGGTTCCGACCGCCACGTATCTGTTGCCCGATCCTCTGAGCGATATGGATGTGTTCTTTATCGCGATATCTGCATGCTGGCTCACCGAGCCGATGGCGACTCCATTTGCAGCCTCATAGGTTATGTCTATGTCCGCCTGCAGGAGATTCAGATTCACCGGGGTGCTTATGCTTCCAATAGCAACTCCGTTCTCGCCGTTGATATACAGGTCGTATCGTCCCTTCTCTATACGTATATCTCCTCCGAGTCCGGCGCCTATTGCCACTCCGTTCACACCGTTTGTTTCTATATTAATGGCGCCCTCCTGCTTGAACTTCATGACTCCATGCTTTGAATTAATGTCATTGCCTATTCCGTAATAGCTGTTACCGTTGACGCGGATCATTATATCCCCATCTCCGATAAATGTCACTCTGGACGACTCCGGTATCTTTATTCCGCCATTCCTACAGAAATTCTTACCCTCAAGCATGATGTGCAGATCCGTATTCTCACCGCAGTCTATACAAGGCTTGTCACGGTCGCCCGAGAAGCTTACATTCTGCAGCACTATGGTTCCGGTGAAACCATCCTTTATCTTGAGTGTCATATCTGACTTGAAGCCCTGTGCGCCGACTATGCGAACATTGTTGTCGCCACCGGCTCTCTGTGCCACAACTATCTTCCTGATTCCCCGGGATGTGAGCTTCAGAAGTGATGCACTTCTCTCATGCTCCATGACAAATATGCTGCTGTTCTCAGCCACCTCTTCCTGTTGGTTGTACTGAACTATCTCATTCACAACCTGTGGGGATATGAGCTGTACCACCTCCGCGTTCGGATGGGCGGTATAGTATCCCTGAATGAGATCCGCACCGAGCTGGATGACGGTCTTCATCTCCTTCGTGGTCTCAACGCCCTCTGCCAGCGCCTTGATGTCGTTGGTCGAGGTGAATTCTATTATATCCTTGACGAAATGCTGTCTGTGTGGGTCTGCATCGATCCCTGTCAGAAGCATTCTGTCTATCTTCACATACTCAGGCATATACCTGAGAAGATTGTTTACATTTGAATAGCCTGAGCCGTAGTCGTCTATGGCGATCTCCATGCCATTTCCTCTGAGGAATGCCTTGAGATCATTCAGTTCCGCATCCGACAGCTCTGCTCCCTCGGTAAATTCTATGACGATGCCTGCACACTGGAGCGTCTTCACCTTTGAAATGAATTCATTTCTGTCCTGTGCGTTGAGCATATGCCCCGGCATGCTGTTGATAAATACCTTCTTGCCCCTGAACATCTCAGGATTCGATGCCACGATCTCCACGATGTTGAACAGTGTGAGTTTTTCCACATCGTACAGTCTGTTCAGTCTCTCTGCACTCTCCAGAAGCTCAGGGGGTGACATTCTCATAGGAACCAGTATCCTCATAAGTGCCTCGTATGCAAATATGCTTCCGTCACGGGCACTTACTATAGGCTGGAAATGATATGTAAGCATGTTGTTGTCCAGTATCATAGCTACTATCTCATCTCTCTCCAGATCCCTGTTCGTTATCGTCGCTTTGTTGCGTCCCTTGGCATTGTTCTGTTCTTTTATGCGGTTCTTCTGGTTGACCGCATCGTTGATGAGGGTCTCCAGCTCGGCAGATGACTTGACCAGAGCCTTCTTACATCCGTAATATATACCGAGCTCGTAATCGTCCTTTCCGCCACTGTTTGCCGCCTCAAGCTTCTTCTTGAGTTCCTCGGCTATATATTCTCCCCTTGAGATATCGCCACTCTTTGCCACTGTGGCTATGACGAACTCGTCATTTCCCATCCTCATGGATATCTCGTATGGGGTAAGTATCTCATTTATCGACTGGGCAACATAGCTCAGGACTCTGTCACCCTCTGTTCTTCCGTAATTGCTGTTTATCTGGCGTGTATTCTTCAGATCCACCGCCAACACAAGTATCTCGGACTTCTCTTCAGCGGCCTGGACTATCATGTCATTTGCCCTGCCCATGAAGCCTCTGAAGTTGTACATTCCGATGAGACCATCTCTTATCTGATCCGCCTCAAGCTTGTTTAGAAGTACATTGAGTCCCTGATGTCTTGCAAATGACTCCATGTCCCTGGCAACCGTCTTGATCCAGGATCTGTATACATCTTCGTACACCCTCGGCTCTGCACCGTAGTTCACCACTGCATAGCCAAAGCTTCTGTCCTGGAAGAACAATGGTGTAAATATGAACGCTGTAGGATAATCCCTGTCCTCGTACAGCTCCGGCAACAGCTTCGCAGACTCGAATACGTCGTCGTAGCGTATGTGTCTCTCTTCTTTTTCATCCGGGCCACACTTTATCAGTCTGTATACATGATCTGTGTAACCGTGGCGAAGTGCCTCATCGCCGGTCATGACCTCCGGATTTCTCCAGTAGTCGTTCAGGCACAGATGGAAGCTCTCAAATGGTCTTATCTGGTACACGTATTCCGACACGGTGTCGAAGAATGACTCCACGCTCGTCTGCGCCACAAGGTCATCCGCCATGTTGTTGAAGCAAGAGTAGAAGCCGGTCTCTGAGAGGTCTGTCTCCCATTTGTCTCTTCTGATCCTGACTGTCTCTCGTTCCCAGCCCTCACAGCCACAGGTTCCACCTATGTACAGCTCCACGTTGGACTTGAATTCCGGTACGTCATGTCCGTTAAGCTTTGCATCTATATATTTCATACAGTAGTGCCCGCAGTCATCCGCCGGTATGTCCGCAGATGTGATCGGAACAGGACTGTTTCTTCCGTCTTCTATGGAGTCATAGCCCACCACGGCTATGTCCTCGGGAACTCTTATTCCATATCTGTCAAATGCGGTGCACACTCCGATGGCCATACAGTCATTTGCACATACGATGGCATCCGGCAGATGCTCCTTATCCTTCACAAGCTCGTCCACCATGTAGTCGCCGCTGTCGTACCAGTATGTTCCATAATATATCATGTCGTCCGTAACCGGCAGGTTGTGCGCCTTCATGCTGTCTATGTAACCGGCGAGTCGCTGCTTGGAGTGTATGTGCTCTTTGAGTCCGCCCAGGAAATATATATTCTTGTGTCCGTGAACCTCTATAAGGTGATCCACGAGTTTTACTATAGGGGTATAATGATCCATCATGACCGTTGGGAATATGTTATTCTCTTTGTCGACTACCACTACCACACCATTTGCAAATTCTGACTGCAGGCGCTTCTCCAGCTTTTCTACGACTCCCGGAGTCTGTATGGTGTCCTGACACAATACCACAGCATCAAAAAGGTTAAAATTAATAAGGTTGTAGATGTTTGAATCTCCAACCTCCCTGTCTGTTGAATCCTGGTACTTCAAAAACATGGAAAATATGCAGACATCGTAATTCATATCATATGCCTGCTTCAGAAATCCCTGCATGAAGCGATTCTGTGTACTCTCTTCAACCTGTGCTGTTATAACGCATATTCTCTTCCTGTTGCTCATCTGATCATCCCCAACTGCATTTTTAAAACATTCTTTATGCAATTATATCATGTTTGCAGGCTAAAAAAAACCTTATTTATGCAATTTGACAAATGCCATAGTTTCTGTCTACATTTTTAGTCTATTTTTCACCTCAAGCGCCGTGCGAGTGGTTGCAAGGCCTCCACGCGCAGTCTCCTTCAGTGTATCGGACATGTCTGCACCGATACGTCTCATGGCATCTATGACCTCATCTACAGGGATAGCACTGGTTATTCCCGCCAGCGCCATCTGCTCGTCTGCTATGTCCAGGGCATCCGGAATCCTTGTATCATCCGGCAGCATTCCCAGAAGTCCTGCCACTATGGCCTTTCTGGTACCATGCCCTTTGCCGGTCGTCAGAAATAACCCATACAGGCATATCTTAACTGCCTTATTTCAATTATAGACCACGAGTGCGGTTATTTGGAATTTATTATCTTAGTTTTTTGACTCGGATATACTGTCTTTTTTCTTTTTCTGCCCGAAAAAGCAGGAAAATTTTTTCGCAAACCCGCTTACTCTGCCTTGAGCACATAGAGTCTGGAATCATAGTCTCCGCAAGGCATATCCTCTCCGACTATCTCTCCCGCCGATGTGTCGCTGGTGATGAGTCCGAGGTTCATCAGCTCATCGCCATAGCATGATGGGCCTGCGATGACATTGACTGCAGAATCCTCTCCTTTGTCTCCTGACACTTTCTCATATATCAGCTTTCCATCCGGTGTCTTGCTCACTGTGAGTGCCTGTCCCCCGAGCACATTGCAGCTATATATCGCATCAGGATCAAGGCCGTGGAGCTTCATTCTGGTGAAGCATTTGTTCGGTGTGTAGAGTGTTCTGAACCACGCAACGATGGCGGTCTTCTTATCGTCTGATACGACCATCCAGCCGCACTCCTCATCGTCAAATGGACTTGCAAGCCTGTAGAATGTTCCGTACTGGATTACCTCACGGTATGCCTTCATGAACTTGACCTGCTCCTTGACCTCCTCTATCTCCTCGGCTGTGAGCTTGTTCAGATCCAGCTCATATCCAAATGTTCCGAAGTATGCAGCATTTGCACGGGTCCTCAGCGGAGCCTCTCGCCTTGTCTGGTGATTTGGCACAACCGACACGTGGCTTCCCATACTGCTGATCGGGTAACACATGGACGTTCCATACTGGATCTTGACTCTCTCTATGGCATCCGTGTCATCGCTTGTCCAGCCCTGTGGTGCATAGTAGAGGATACCCGGATCAAAACGTCCGCCGCCACTGGCGCATGACTCAAAAAGTACATGTGGGAATGTGCTTGTGAGTCTCTCGTACAGATCGTACACACCAAGTATGTATCTGTGGAACACCTCGCCCTGTCTGTCAGCCGGAAGAGCCGCACTATAGCACTCGGTGATACTTCTGTTCATATCCCACTTCACATATGACACCTTTGCCGTGCTGAGTATCTTTGCCATCATCTCATATATTCTGTCAACGACCTCTTTTCTGGAGAAATCCAGAACGTACTGGAATCTTCCGTGTGAGTCATGTCTTCCCGGAACTGAAAGTATCCAGTCCGGGTGCTCTCTGTAGAGGTCTGAGTCTTTATTTGTCATCTCAGGCTCGAACCACAGTCCGAACTTCAAGCCTACTTTCTCTATATCCTCTGCGATTCCTGTGATTCCATCTGGAAGTCTGTCAGAATTTGCCACCCAGTCTCCAAGACCTGCATGGTCTGTAGTTCTGGCTCCAAACCAGCCATCGTCAAGGACGAACAGCTCAACTCCACATTCTTTTGCCTTCTGGGCGATGGCTATGAGCTTCTCTCTGGTGAAATCAAAATATGTAGCCTCCCAGTTATTGATGAGGATTGGTCTCGGCTTATCTCTCCACTCGCCTCTTGCAAGTCTCTTCTGATACAGCTTGTGGAAGGTCTGGCTCATCTTGTTGAGTCCCTGGTCTGAATACACGATGACTGCCTCAGGAGTCTGGAAATGCTCACCTGCTTCAAGCTTCCAGTCAAATGTATCTGGATTTATTCCGGCAAGAATACGGGCTGTATTTCTCGTGTCGACCTCTGCCTGTATCTTGAAATTGCCGCTGTAGACAAGGCTTATTCCGATTGCCTCTCCCTGGTTCTCGTCCGTTGTCTCCCTCTTCAATGCGATGAACGGATTATGCTCATGGGATGAATGACCACGGTTACTGCCTATGGACTGTACTCCCTGCTCAAGATCTCTGGTTATTATATGGCGCTCCCTTGCCCATGCACCTGAGAGCTGCATCCACTGATAATCAGGATCCGGGAGGTCCAAACACATGCTGTAGGCAGTGGTTAGATGTACAGCCTCTGCACCTTCATTTACATATTCTACACTCTTCGCTACGACTGGCCTGCCGCTCCATATCGTATAGAGCATTCTTGCCTTTATCCCTGTGAGTGAATCCTTCAATGTGATGATCAGAGTCTCAGCCTCCTCCTCATCCTCTGTGTAGGTTGCCGGCAGTGCCTCAAGCTTTGGCTTGCCGGAATTTGTCTCATGTGATACATACACAAAATCTGATATCCTGCTGCCATTTGACTGAAGAACTTCCACCATCGGCGTCCTGTAATCTGTGGTTCCGTATACAGGAAGCTCCTGCTTCACCGACTCAAGTGAGAACAACCTGTCGTCGTCATATACATACTGGGACATAGGTCTCTGAACAAGCTCCAGAAGATGTGAAAAATCCTCTCTGTCTCTTATCGCCTTGCCGTAATACATATTTCCCAGATGTCCGTTTGGGAGCACTGTCATGATGTAGCTTATCTCACCATTTGTAAGGTGAAATGTCTGTGTTTCTTCGTGAAAAATAATACCCATAAGTGTGACTCCTTTTCTCCATTTATTTGTCTGAGCAGACAACCTCCGTTACGCCTGTGCACTGCGCACCCTCTGCTCTAAAATCTCATGTCTGACTGCTTTTAATACAGTTATTTTAATATCTGGGAATTAGATTTTATATGGAAAAAAGTTGACCAAATATGGTACCGATAATGGTTAAGTTGGGGGATTATTCTGAACTGTTAATACGCTTTGAACATTAAGACATATCTTGCATTTAATGATCCATTCACTTTGTCTATAGATTTGAGCAAAGTATCCCAAAAGTATACAGGCAATGAAAAAAGCCTGAATACTGATATCAGACCAACTGTAATTTTCAATCAGTCTCCACCAATATTCAGGCTTTTTCTGCCAGCCCCGGCTTACACCGCGTACACCACAGTCTCATAAGGTCTGAGTGTACCATCGTAATCCGCATAATTACCCATAAGCACATCCGCAGTCTCAGGAATTGCATAGCCCACATCCTCACCGGTCATGTTGACAACAACATATACCGATCTGTCTGTGCTTTCTGCATTTGCTCCAGTTCCACATGCACACTCAATCTGAACCGGCTTGCGCCTGTACACTATGATTCCTGCATTATCCGTCTCCACATCCTCCAGGTCTCCGTAGATGAGAGTCTGTGTGTACTCCGAGTGATTTCTGAGCTGTATCATCGCCTTATAAAAGTTAAGCACAGAATCCTTATCAGCGCTCTCAAGCTCCACTGTCTGGAGGTCACACTGATTGTTGCATGCCAGCCATGGCTCATGCACTGAGAATCCGAAGTTCTTATCGCTGTTCCACTGCATCGGAAGTCTTGACTGGTCGCGGCTCCTGATATTTACAGATTCCATCGCCTCTGCCTCGCTGTATCCGGCTTCAATGCATCTTGCGAACTGTCCCTTGGAGTTGATATCGTCCAGCTCATCTATGTTATCAAAATGAGTGTTTATCATGCCAAGTTCCTGTCCCTGATATACAAACGGCGTACCCTTCAGGAAGAAGAACAGCGCGCCCAGCGCCTTTGCCATCTGTGTTCTGTATTCAGGAATATCACCGGCTGGGAAGTACTTGCCTATACTTCTAGGCTGATCGTGGTTTTCCAGGTAATTTGCTGCCCATCCGATCTTTTTCACAAGTCTCTGATTGGTGAACAGCTTGTCCTTGAATTCCTCTATCGTCCAGTCTCTCTGGTGCAGCCAGAGATCGCCCGGATTGATATCTATATCTGTGTAGCTAAAGTCAAATATCATGGAGAAATGTCCATCTCTCCCAATATATCTGTCCAAATCCTCATTTGGAACTCCAGGAGTCTCTGCGACAGTCACAAAGTCTCCTCTGCCATATGTGTTGAGTTTTAACTCGTGAAGAAACTCATCTATTCCCGGCCTGTTGAGACAGCATTTGCCAACATCGCATCTGCCGTCCTCGCCGTCTGACGGCATAGGCGGGAATGAGAGGTCTTTCTTGATAAATGTTATGGCATCCATTCGGAATCCTGAAACTCCCTTGTCAAGCCACCAATTCATCATGTCGTAGAGCTCTTGTCTCATCTCCTCACATTCCCAGTTGAGATCCGGCTGCTCCTTCGCAAATGAATGGAAATACCAGCTGCCATCCTCAATCTGTGTCCATGTGCTTCCACCGAAGTTGGATCTGAGATCTGCAAGTCCATCTATGTTGTCCTTAAATATATAGTAATTTCTGTATTTGCTGTGTCTGTCCCGACACGCCTCCTGGAACCATCTGTGCTGGTCTGATGTGTGATTGATGACCATGTCCATGATGATCTTGATGCCATTTTCATTTGCGCATCTTATAAGTTCATCCGCATCCTCTATGGTTCCAAACTCAGGATTCACATCGTAGTAATCCGATATGTCATATCCGTTGTCCTTCATAGGCGACTTGAAGAATGGACATATCCACACAGCGGTCACGCCAAGATTTTTGAGGTACGGCAATTTCTCAGTTATTCCCTTCAGATCTCCTATTCCATCTCCGTTGCTGTCATAGAAGCTTCTAGGGTATATCTGGTAAAATACCGCCTCTTTCCACCATTTTCTGTCCATATTTTATGTTTATCCTTTCACAGCTCCGGCTGAAATTCCCTCGATGATATTCTTCTGAAGTATGATGAATATGATCACGATAGGGATGATGCAGAGAAGTACCGCAGGGAAGATTAGCTCCCATGGATTTCCATACTGTCCTGACAGACTCTTTGCATAATATAAGCTCAGCGTGAGCGTCTTTTTGTCGTTATTTCCTATTACGAGGAATGGAAGAAGGTAATCGTTCCATATCCACACTGCATTTGTGATGACAACTGTCATGGTCGTAGGCTTTAAGAGGGGCATGACCACATATCTGTATATCTGGAATATATTTGCTCCATCGAGCATGGCTGCCTCCTCAAGTGACAGCGGGATACTCTTGATGAATCCTCTGTACAGCAGAACCGACATACTGATTCCAAAGCCTCCGTACATGAGGATCAGACCCGGTGTGTTTTTGAGTCCCAGCTTGTCCATCAGCGATACCAATGGGTACATAACTGACTGGAAAGGTATGAGCATGGCTGCTGTGTATGCGATGAATAGTATATTTGCCACCTTGGAATCTGTTCTGGCAATTGCCCATGCGGCAAATGAAGATATGACCACGATAAGTGCCACTGCCGCAACTGTTATGAGTACTGTCTGAAGCAGGCTGCTGCCGAGATTTATCTGCTCAGCTGCATTCTTCAGATAGTCCAGATTCCATGATTTCGGGAGAGCTATTGGAGATGCTACTATCTCCTGCTGTCCCTTGAATGAATTGACGATCAGGAACCATATCGGGAATATGGTCACGATTGCCAATACAGCGAGTATAACCACTATGATTGCTCTTTTGATCTTGCCTCTTACTCCCATTATGATTCGATCTCCTTTCTCTTAGTGATCATTACCTGAGCTATAGATATAACTGCAATGATAACGAAGAATATAACTGCCTGTGCCTGTGCCTCTCCGTATGCCGGAGGAGAGCTCTCTCTTACTGTTTTCAGTATCATGTAGGATATCATGGTCGTTCCGAAATTGCCCTCTGTCAGTGAAACGTTGAGATCAAGCATCTTGAAGCTGTTTGCCAGTGACATGAAGAGCACTATCGTAAATGAAGGCATGAGAAGCGGAAGTGTGATCTTCCTGAAGCTTGTCCAGCCCGTAGCCCCATCTATTCTGGCAGCCTCATAAATATCCTCTGAAATATTGTTGAGTCCGTTGAGGTAGATTATCAGATAGTAACCTGCAACCTGCCACACACCAACGATCGCATATGCCAGAAGTGCTTTCCACTGATTCTGAAGCATGTTGTTGAGCACCTCTACGTGTACCACACCGTCTGTTCCGAACAGCGTCTGTGAAAATACATTTTCAAATATGAAACGCCATACATAACCCATGGCGAGCATTCCAAGTACATATGGAAGGAACAGTACCGTTCTGAAAAGTCCCTTGCCCTTGGTAAGCTTCTTGATCATGAGTGCCAGAAGAAGACTGACAACATTCTGTGCTATTACTGCGAGTACAGCATATATGGCCGTGTATCCAAGTGACTGAAGGAAATCCTTCGACTTGAATATGCTTGTATAATTCTTAAGTCCCACCAGTGCATTCCACCAGTGCTCCCCACCTACGAAGTAGGAACCTCTCCACTCGGTGAAGGAGTAGATCACACCCTCTATAAAAGGAACTATGATAACCAGCAGAAACAACACTATAGAAGGCAGAACCATAAACCAGAATTTTCTCTTGTAAAATCTTTTCATAGTTTTTCCTTTCCTACATTGAACACCAGCCATACAAAATTTGCCTTCGGCAAATGGCTGGCGCTACATGTCAGGTTTTCATAGAAAACCTGACACATCCCATTGAACACCGATTACTCTTTGATGCTGTCCTTCCACTTTGTCAGTGCATCTTCCACACCTGTTCTTATAGTGTTCTCATCCCACTGATCAGGATTTGTAAACAACTGCTCCTGAATAGTTGCACCGATGGTGTTGAGTCCCCATGACTCAGGGAAAGCATCGAAGTCATTGCCCATCACAAGGTCATTGCTCATATAGTATACAAGTGAATTGCTGAGCGGATTCTCAAGCTTCTCGCTCTCGTCTGCGTTGAATGGGACAAATGCGAATTTGTTTGTGATGTAATCTTTTCCTGTATCTGATGTGTAGAGCCATACAAGGAAGTCCTCAGCGGCTTTCTGCTCCTCTTCTGAATCCTTCTTGTTGATAACGTAATACTGTGAAACGAACTCAGGGATTGAGCTGTTCATCTTGTCAACTGTAACGCCCTCAGCTGAGATGTCACTCTGCTCAAGGTTGACCTTCATTGGGAGCATCGTAAGTCTTGATGCCTTGTCTGCATCCACACCTGCGATGGTTCCGTATACCCAGTTACCCTGCTTGATGAACATTGCCTTACCCTCGGCAAATGTCTGAACTGCCTGATCATATCCTGTCACTGTTGAGTTGATGTACTCTGATCCACGCTCTACCTTGCCGCTTGGTCCTGCTGTGTAGCTTGAAAGCATATCGAGCTCCTGAACCATCTTTACAAGTGGCTCCTCAAGCTTATCAACATCTTCCTTTGTAGCTGCTGCCGTTGCATTGTAGTTAGGGAATACTGCATTCAGTGCGTAGTTTGTATAGTGGTTTGCATATGTCCACTTCTCTGCGCCTGCGATTGCAAATACTCCGTTCATGTTCTCTGTTGTGGCTGTCTTGTCCTTTGCCGTGGTGTATGCATTGCCTGAAAGTGTAACCTTCTCACCACCCTTGCCGTTTATGTAATCATCGATTGCCTTGATCATGCCTGTGAACTCTTCATAATTGGCACTTCTGTAATCAGCGACAAATGCGTCTGCGCTGTCAAGTCCAAATACATCACATATCATCTGCATATCTGCGATAAGTCCGTAACCCTCTACGTTGTAAGGGATTCCGCAGCTTGCTCCGCTCTCATCTGCGAGCTGCATGCTCTCTGGAATTGAATCGTAGATTGACTTTAACTCTTCATTATTTACTGATGTTGATGGAAGTACAAATCCGCCCTCGTTCCACTCTGTGAACTGTGCCTGATTTATCGCGTACAGTGTAGGATAGTTCTTGGAATTCATCTCAGATCTGAGTGTCTCCATGGTCTCCTGTGTACCACATGTGTAAACCTTAACCTTAACTCCTGTCTCTGTCTCATAATCCTTGCACAGATCCTGGATGCTGTCTGCAATCTCAGACTTTGTGTTGTAAATATACAGATCGTAATCCTTCTTTGCTGAACCACATCCTGTCATGGATGCAAGTCCCAGCATCATAGCTGCTGAAAGTGCACATGCTACTAATTTCTTTGCTCTCATAACCTTTTCTCCTTTTCTTGCTTTGAATTTTCCCTCTTGTTAATTCTCGCTATCATTCATATTGTTCCGATAAAACACATTTCATAAGCGCTTAAATGAAACATGTTTCATTTGCATTAAGATTATCATATGAAACATGTTTCGTCAATAGAGAATTTATAGATTTTTGTATTTTGTGCTCTTAGCAAGTTTCTTATATTTTGTACCCGCATAAAAAAGAAGTTCATGATTTTTGAGTGGCACCTCAATTTCTCTTCACGAACTTCTTTTCGTAATCATACTATAAAGTTGTATCGCCTTTTTCTACGCTCACCGGAAGTAGTATAAGATTTCCGTCTATATGTGTGTTTCTCTCTTTTGCGCTGTCGATCTGATCTGCGGTTGCACTTTCAACCTGTCCTTCGGCATCATCTTCCTCCTCCGGTCCGTCGATCATCTCCATAAGCTGGCGTACTGCCTCCTGGGCGATCTCCTTGTATGGCTGATGTATCGATGTGAGCCTTGTCGTGCTGGCGTTGGTTATGTACGTTCCGTCGTATGCCACGATCGCCAGGTCATCAGGAATCTTTTTGCCTATGGCAAGTGCCGCCTTAAGGAATGCTATCGCTGGCATGTCTGCGGCAAATATTCCGTCCACGTCAGGATACTCCTCCAGTATGCATTTTGCCATCTCAAAATATCCATGAAAATCAAAGTCGTTCCACTGTATTGGAACTCGTCTGGATTTTATCCCATTCTCGGCAAGGACTCTATCTAGTTCCTCATGGCACTCAAATGACATGATATTCTTATCTACCTTGATTCCTGATATGTGGATGACATATTTGCATCCACTGTTTATAAATTCCTGGGCAGCAAGCTGTCCGCCCATCTTGTGATCCGACACTACGACAGGAAATTTGCTGCCAACCTTATAATCCAGCATGACCATCGGCTTATCTATCTTCTGGTATTCCTTCGCCGTACATGCCGACGTTCCGCATATGATCCCATCCACGATGTTGGACTTTAACAGCTTGAAACACTCCTTCTCCCTCTGCTTGTCATCGGATGTTGAAAACAGCATAAACTTGTATTTCTTCTCATAAAGTATCTTTTCTATCTCCGATGCCAGTGATGAGAACCATGGGTGCTGGATATTTGGAACCAACATCGCAATGGAGTTTGATCTGCCCTTGAACATGCCTCGCGCAAGCTCATTTGGAACATAATCCAGTTTCTTCATCGCATCTTCTATCTTCTTCTGAGTCTCAGGTTCAACATTTGCCGTGCCGTTGATAAGTCTCGACACCGTGCAGATGGCGACCCCCGCCTCCTTCGCAACGTCTCTTATACTTGCCATATATAAATATACTCTCCTTATGAATTTCAGACTGTAGTCCATGAAACTTGTTTCATAAGAAGAGTATACCATAATTCTTTCCGTAATGTAAATTGTGTAATATGACGATAATCAGCTCAAAAGCTCCTCTATCATAGCTCCGTCAAATGTCACGCTCTGAACGTGATTTACCTCGATCTGGTAAAGCGCATGTGCAACTATGTGCTCTGCAGCCTGCTCTATATCTCTGATTCCGGTCACGCCGTCGCACTTCTTGATGACAGCATCCACGCCGTCTGGAAGGATGATGCACTCGCTCCCTTCAAGTCCGATGCGCTTGAGCACCTTCGGCAGAACAAATTTGTTGAATATCTCCTTCTTCTCATCCGGGGTGTAATCCGGTATGTCTATAACAGCAAATCTCGACATGATCGGCTTGCTGATGTTCTCCTTGTCATTTGCCGTCGCTATAGGATACACGCCATTTGTCGGGATCATGCACTCCATGTAGTTGTCGGTGAATCCCAGGTTATCCAGGAGTGTCAGCAGTACATCGGCAGGATTGCCGTTGCCCTTGCCGGAATTTGCCTTGTCCAGCTCGTTGATGATGAATACGAGGTTAGATTCTCCAGCCTGTGAAAATGCCTCCATGATGATTCCCGGCTTGGCATTGGAATATACTCTTGAACTTCCTGTAAGCTGCTCCGGATCGTTGATGGAACTCATGTCAAGGGTCGTCCATGGAAGTCTGAGTATTCTCGCAACCGCATAGGCTATCTGTGACTTTCCTGTTCCGGCAGGTCCGCAGAGCAGAAGTCCGTATGCAGGAAGTGTATGTGTACGGTTGATCTGGATGATCGTCTCGATGATCCTCTGCTTTACCTTCTCCATTCCGTAGAGTTCCTCGTCCAGTATCCTTCTGGCCTCTTCCGGATCTATCGCCTCAAAGTAATTGCTCTTCCATCTGATGTTCATCGCCATGGAAAGTGCTCTCTGGGCGTGGCGTCTCTCCTCCGGTGATACCTCGCTGGATCTCGCAACCGCAAGATTTCTTCTGGCCCACAGCCTTATATTGTCAGGAAGTGTTCTTCCGGCGCAGTGCATGAAGTCAATGATGCTCTGCATGCTCGTGAGCTTCATGTCATCGCCCAGTGCCTCTTCCTCTTCTTCCTCCTCGGATTTCTCTTCCTCCGAAGGGGCATCGCTGGCAAGAAGTCTCTCTATCATGAACTGAAGGAATCCGTCATTTGCCGACAGCTTCGATCCGCCGCCGAACTCGGTCTCCCTTATCTTGTATACCGCATAACCCTCCGGTCTGTTCTCTCCCGACAGACGGACATTGATGTGATTCTCACCGAGCCATTTGAGAAGGCTTACAAATCTCGCATCTATCTTCAATATGTCTGCGGACTGGACTCCGTCTACCTCGTCAAATTCAAATGCTGTTCTCTTTGTCGGATTTGTAAAAAATCCAGTGGAATGATGCGCATGCTCTTTTTCTTTATTATCTAGAACAAAAATTGGATGCTCTAGTGTA
>OIBX01000166.1_pt1 | contig 27949 bp, 21 predicted proteins | sample 1581151 | NCBI WGS metagenome assembly OIBX01 (sample SAMEA3882527, study PRJEB24775) | human gut metagenome | biome: human-associated habitat; feature: intestine environment; material: feces | place: Netherlands | collected 2009/2010 | reverse complement strand
AATACCGACCTCCAAAGTTAGATTTTTTTGGTCTAACTTTTGGGGGTCGGGTCAAAGTACAGAGTATATATATAAAGATAAGTATGTAAACGGCGAAATTATATCACATAAATGTATTAAGCAACAAGTATTGACATATCCAACAGATAAGATTATAGTTAAAGGTAACAGGAATATTGATATTATCAATAAATCTTATAATAACAAGACAAGTTATCTTGTCAAAACAAAATATGATAACAAAGACTTTAAATTACCTATGGTAAAGCTGTCGGATAAGGACAGGGATATGCTTGAACGAATTGTTACGGGCGAATTTGGCGGCAGTTATGTAGGCTCTTGCCTTATTGCTCAGTCAATCAAGTGTGCCATAGTGTATGACGGCTATACTTCCGTATCGGCTGTAATTAAAGGTATGGGATATGTCGGCTCAACTGCCAACCGTTCGCAGAACGCAGTTAATGCTGTCAAATACATATTCGATGATAACAATCTTGCGGTCAGGCACAGGCTGTTTTATATGTGTACAAAGGATTATTATGACAGCACACCCGGTAATTTTCATTCAACACAGAACTTCATACTACAATATGAGAATGTACTGTTTTTTGACCGTTGGTAATTTTTTTAAAAAAGCAAAAACTTATGCTTGACAGTAGTGCTATACTGATGTATAATATAATTGAAAGGAAAACCAAAACCTTTTAACTTACAAAAAGGAGAGTAACAAATGAGAAAGGTCAGAAAATTTGCAATTGCAGCAATCGCCGTATTGCTAATAGCTTTACAAACATTCTGCGTATCGGCAGCGTACAAAAAAGCATATGAATGTACCAAAGACGAGCTGTATAACGAAGCGTGGTATTATTTCGAACTGCGAAACATCAATTACAGTGAGTCCGAAATGCCTGAACCTATTGCCCTGTATGCTTCAATGTCAAGATATTATCTTGGTGTTTTTTTAGATGACTATACTCCTGAAAACAAAGATGTAACAGTCAGTAATGTTGCCAATCTTTTTTATGAGTATATGAAAGAAAAGACAGCTGATGTTGATACGCTTGATGTTGATGACAACGGTCAGCTTTATGAGTTGCTAACAGACGGCACAAAGCTTATATGGACTTATGATGCGAGTTCGGACAAGTTTATCAGATATGATGATAACGGTAAAATTGCAGAATCATATGACCGTTATCACCCTGAAGGAGAAACTGACAGCAGCAATACAGATTCATCCGACACACAATCATCAGAATCCGAGAACAGTCACAATCAGGCAGTAGCAAATTCAAAATCTGATGTTGACGGAAGCAAAGTTGAAGCTATCGCAGAAACACAGCCGACAACGGCAGAAGCCGAAGCTACAGCAGATGACAACGGAATGAGTACAGGACAGATAGTTGTGTTGTCAATTATCGGAGGTCTGATTGTCATCGGATTCGGAACGGTCGGTGTTATGGCTGTAAAGAAGAAGAAGAAATAACAAAATTTTTTAAGGAGGATTATCAATGAAAAAGGCATTATTATCAGTAGCTATGGCGGCAGTAATTTCTCTGTCGGCAACAGCAGTATCATCTACGGTTGTCGGAGCAGTCAGCTCTAATCTTGCAACTCCGAAGATTTCAAAGACAGAGAATGTCAACGGCGGTGTAAAGCTGACTTGGAGCAAGGTAAAAGGTGCAGAAAAGTACAGAGTTTACTACAAGGGCAGTAAAGGTTGGACAAGAATGGTCGATACAACTTCAACCTCATATATCGATAAGGATGTTTCATCAGGCAAAAATTACACCTACACAGTAAGATGTATCAACTCATCTGCAACTAAGTTCACAAGCGGATATGATTCAAAGGGCAAATCCGTAAAATATATTTCAGCTCCGAAGATTTCAAAGACAGAGAATGTCAACGGCGGTGTAAAAATCAGTTGGGGCAAGTCAAACGGTGCAGAAAAGTACAGAGTTTACTACAAAGGCAGTAAAGGCTGGACAAGAATGGTCGATACAACTTCAACCTCATATATTGATAAGGATGTTTCATCAGGCAAAACATACACCTACACAGTCAGATGTCTTAATAAGAGCAAGAACAAATTCACAAGCGGTTACAACAGCACAGGCAAGTCAATTAAATATGTATCTGCTCCTAAGATTTCAAAAACTGAGGCAACATATAACAGTGTAAATTTAAATTGGGACAAAGTGAACGGTGCCGAAAAGTATCGTGTATATCGCAGGGGCGAAAAAGGTTGGACAAGGTTGTTTGATACAACAAGTACCACATTCACGGACACAAACCTTTATGCCGATACAGAATATACATACACCGTGAGATGTATCAATTCATCAGCAAACAAATTCACAAGCGGATATAATTCAAAGGGCTTTACCGTAACTACTTTATCAGCTCCTGCGGAGCATACCCACACTTGGCAGAATATTACCAAAGAAACACAAGTAAAGGTTGTGGATAAGGAAGCCTATACCTACGAAGAGCCGGTTTACGAGAAACACGATAGAACTATTTGTAAGGTTTGCGGAGCTGATATTACTGATAATTGCAGCGAACATAATAAACAGCACGCACTGAACGGAGAACCAGTATCTTATCACAATGTATGGGTAAATGTTCAAGTTGGCACAAAGACGGTAACTGTCCCTGAAAAGTTTCACTATGAAACAAAAACCGAAGTAGTCGGCAGAAAGTGTACGGTTTGCGGTAAAGTTGAGTATAATTGATTTTAACGAGAGGTGAACAATATGAAAAAAATACTGTTATTCCCCTTAAAACTAATATTTCTGATTATTGCTTACCTATTAAAAGGCATACTTTACATATTAGCCTACATATTAACCTTCATTGCCGATTTTTGCGGAGTCATTCATTTGATAGTTGGTTTTTTCACTACAATATTTGCTATCTGCGGAACTATAGTTGTTGTGGGATGGATACAGCAAGGCTCATTTCAATTACTTGAAGGCTGCGTTGTAATCGGCATATTATGGCTGTTTGCTATGGGATTTAACATTCTGTTTAATTTGGGCGATTCAATTGCAGACTTCTTAGAAAATATCGGTGACAATTTGAGCGATTTCGCACTTGATTTTTTCTGTTTATAAAATTAGAAACCTTAATGTGTAAAGGGGCGGTTTTTCCGTCCCTTTATTTTTTGTAAAATTACATAACAAATTTCAGACAGAGCTACGGCTCTGTTTTTTTATGCTCTTTTTATGCTCCTGAACGGAGCATTTTTTCTTTTTGAGAATAATTTTAAAGAGATTTCAAAAAAAATTTAAAACTTTTAAAATTTTTTGATTTTTAGGGTGACAAACCGCAAATTTTGCGGAATATATATAGAACCCTTTAAGGAGGAATTTATGAAACTGAAAAATAAGATTATTTCGGGCTTACTTACTGCGACTACTCTTGTGAGCCTTTGTGCTTTCGGTGCAGGAGCAGTAAGCACAGACAAAAAGTTTTCAATCGAAGATGCAACGCTTATTCAGAAGAATGTTGTAGGTATGACAACATTTGATGAAAAACAAATTAAGCTGTACGACCTTAATAAAGACGGTGTGATTACCGTTGTTGATTCAACACTTGTACAGAAGATTATCGTAGGTCTGATTAAAGAGCCAACAGAAGAACAACCGACAACAGCAGAATCAACAACAGAGCCTACAACGGAAGCAGTTACAGAACCTACAACTGTTCCAAAGCCTACTACTGTACCTAAAAGTGTAAAACTTGACAAGTCAAGTATCACACTTGGCACAACCGAAACCTACACATTAAAAACTACGGTTGAAAACGGTACGCTGTCACAGATATCGTTTACAACAAGTAACAGTAAGGTGGCAGGCATTGACAATAACGGAAAAATAACTGCTGTCGATGTCGGCACGGCAAAGATTACGGCTAAGACCTACAACGGCAAGACTGCAAGCTGTACCGTAACAGTCAAAAAGCTTGCCGGAACAGTCACTCTTAATAAGACAAACATTACCTTAGGTGTTGGCGAACAATTTGACTTAAACAGCAGTATTCCAAACAATACAACCGCATATTACAGACTTTATTATTCTGACAATACTGCAATTGCTACTGTTCAAAAATCAGGCGGTCTTATAACAGCCAAAACAGCAGGAACAACAACTGTAAGATGCAAGCTAAACAATGGCAAAGAAGCAATTTGTAAAGTAACTGTCAAGTCGGCTCCGTCAAGCGTATCTTTAAATCACTCATCATCAACTCTCAAAGTAGGGCAAAGTCAAACGCTGACAGCTGCATATAACAGTAATGCTTACAGTTACCGAAATACTTGGACAAGCAGTAATACATATGTTGCAACCGTTAATTCAAGCGGTAAAATTTCCGCAAAATCGCAGGGTACTGCAACTATTACATATAAGACCTATAACGGAAAAACTGCTAAATGCAAAATAACAGTTTCGGGGTCGGCTGTAAAATGCTTGGATGTATCGACTTGGCAGGGAAGCATAGATTTCAATAAGGTTAAGTCGGCAGGATATAATTATGTGATTATCCGTGCCGGCTACGGTAAAGAAAAAACCCAAAAAGACAATATGTTTGAAATAAACTACAAAAACGCCAAAGCCGCCGGTCTTAAAGTCGGAGCATATTGGTTCAGTTATGCTATGTCACCGTCAACGGCAACAGCAGAAGCAGATGCTTGCCTTAGTTGTATCAAAGGTAAAAAGTTTGAACTTCCTGTTTACTACGATATGGAATACCAACCGGCTATGAATACAAGCAACAGCAATTATACAAAAATGGCAGTCAATTTCTGTAAGAAACTCAAAAACAACGGCTTTAAATCGGGTGTGTATTCCTCTGCAAGCGTTTATGACTATCTGCTCAATCGCACAACATTAAAAAATAACGGTATTTCCATTTGGAACGCAGAATGGTATATAAAGCCGTCAATCACTTGTGATGTGTGGCAGTATTCTGAAACCGGCAGAATTAACGGCATATCAACAGCCGTTGACCTTAACTACATATATAACCTTAACATTTTAAATTGATAACAACTTTTTGAGAAGGTGAAATAATTGTCGTTTGGAAAGCAGTTGCTTATTGCTCGAAAAAACAAGCATATGACACAGAAACAAGTTGCAGAAGCCGTGCATATAGAACGGTCAGCCTATACCAAATGGGAAAACGATAATTATGAACCGACTTTTGCATATATCAGAGAATTAGCGAAAACATTGGAAGTTGATTACAACTTTCTGTTTTATGACTCTCATTATTCACTTGACAGCAAGACTTTTTAAGTTTTCATTGTTATTCTTCTTTTGCATCGGGCATTAATTTGTCCGATGCATTCCTACAATCCCCACTAAGGTGGTTAATAATATAAATTTACGGAGGTAAATATGATTCGTGCATCACCCATAAAAGAATACAGTAGTTTTTCTTTTTCAATATTTAGATGAAAGGAGAGAAAAATTTGAATGAAGTTAATTAAAAAAATATTGTCGGTTTTCTTATGCTTGACTGTAATTATCGGCTCATTGTCTGTTGGTTCGTTTTCCGTAAGTGCTGCCTCGGTTAAAGGCAATCGTGGAGCAGACGGCAAAGGTTTTATATACAAGAAAACAGCTGAATATACTTATACAGACGCAAACGGAAAAAAGCACAGTCAGCATTATGAAGGTTGGGAAAATTTCAAGGTGCACTTTTTTGCTCCATCCGGAAAAACCTTGAATTTTTTAGACTACACACAAAGAGCGTACTGTATTGAACCGGATAAAGCATCTGAATTAACAAGTTCTGCTACTGTAAAAAGTACATCTCAATCAGCAGCTTGGAAACAGCTAACTACTGCACAACAGAACGCAGTTAATCTGATCCTAAGTTGGGGGTTCGGAGGTTTTGAATCTCCGTCAAAAAATAAGGTACATTACTATTACGCAACACAGTTGTTAATTTTCGAGATTGTAGCCGGCAAGAGAAATGCTTCAACCTTTGATGCCGTATCCGGAAAACCGTTGCTTACTCCTGCCCATACTATGACTGAGACAAGCTCAGCTGAAACTACTGTAGCAAATGTTACAACAGCATATGACAATATGGTGTCTTGGTGCAAAAGGTCGGTGCGTAATCCGTCATATACAGCATCATCACTCAGTTCTGCGAAGTCGTATCAAATGTCATATAATCAATCAAACGGACAGTATTCAATCACTTTGACTGATAAGAACGGTACCGCTTCAGTAACTAAAGCATCCGATGTAATCGTCAGCAATTCAAATGTTAAGGTCAGCGTAAGCGGTAAAAAGATAACATTTACCTGTTCTAAAAATCTTGGTACGACAGTTAATGTGACAATGAAAAATTCTTTTTTGAAGGAACATGGAATCAAGAGCAAAAACAGTTTGTATTTAATTACAAGTAATGACTATGCATCATATCAGACTTTTGCTCAGGGTTCTAATTATACAGTTAAAGACGGATATGTTAAGTTGACATTTCCGGATGTTGTCAAGCTGCAACTTCACAAATCATCATCAAACAAAGAGCTTACAGCCGGCAACGGTTGTTACAGCTTGTCGGGAGCTGAGTATGGCATATACACAGACAAAGCTTGTACCAAAAAAATCGGCAGTATTACAACAAATGCAAGCGGTTACGGCAGTTACAGTAAATATGTTGACGCATCAGCTTCTTACTATGCCAAAGAAACCAAAGCACCAAAAGGCTATGAGCTTGATGAAACTGTTTATACATTTGTGAATTCAGGCAAAAAAGCCGCAGACGGTACAAAAATTTATAGCTTTAGCTGTACTGATGAGCCCGTAAATGACCCTGTCGGCATTATTCTCCAAAAGAAAAACGCAGTAACAGGCGAAACGACAGGACAAGGACTTGCTGGTGCGGTTTTCAGCATTGAATACTACGCACAAGAGATTGACAAAGATTACAATGTCAAACCCGGTGATACAGCTCCTGCTCTTAACAGCAAAAACCTTAAAAGGACTTGGTATATTCAGACTGACGAAGATGGATATTGTGACCTGAACAAAAAATATCTTGCTTCGGAGTACAGTTCAGATGACTTTTACTATACTTCGGCTGAAAACCCAGTACCTGCTATCCCAATTGGTACAGTTGTCATTCGAGAAGTAAAAGCTCCCGAAGGGTATTCGCTAAGTGATGTTGTATTTTACAGACACATTAGTGAAGAAATTGCAGAGATAGCAAAAGACACCAATACTCCCATAAATGTGCCAATTGATGAAATGCCGGCAAAGGCATATATCGGCATACACAAACTTAATCGGTCAGGTATAGGTGTCGGCGGTGCAGTATATGGCTTGTACTCTGATTCAGCTTGTGCAAGCTTGTATGACAAGCTCACAACAAATGCTGACGGCAAGGGTACTTTTGCAAAATCAGTAGATGTCGGCAAAACATATTATATCAAAGAAATAACCGCACCGACAGGCTATGAGCTTGACGATACTGTTTATCCTGTCATTGCAAATGAGGAAAACTCAACCGTTGAAACAGCCGTTATTCAGACGATTTATGAAGATGCCATAAAAGCTGACCTCAAAATCAAGAAGTCATCAACAGACGGTATTGTTTCAAATCTGTGGTTTGCAATATCAGATAACCTCGGCAACGAGTACAATGCAGTTTCAACCGACAAAAACGGTGAAGCTACAGTAAAAGGATTGCGTGTTTATGACGATAAAGGCAACAAGATTACCTACACCGTCAAGGAGCTTGGTTTTAAGACTACTTTAGGATCTCACAGCTATGGCGGTTACACTTGGACAATAAAGAAAGAAAATGCAATCAGCTACAAAGGCTCTTACTATGAGGGTGTTTCAAATGCCGTGTTCAGCAATTGTGAGAATGCTTATTCAAGATACTACTATGGCAAATCATCAGAAGCAAAATCAAATGCTAATGGTAAGTCTTTAACGCTTGACGAAAGCAAAACCGTTACATTCAGTTTTCAAAACACAGTTCCCGAAACGGATTTAACTGTTAAAAAGAGCTCATACAACGGTAAAGTGTCTGGAGTTTGGTTTGAGGTACAGGACGAAAACGGTAAATATTATGGTGATATTGTTACAGATTCTACCGGAACAGCTAACTATTACAACCGATACGGTTACAAGCTCACAAGCTGTTTAACCGTTCCAAACTCAGCAATTTGTATTCCTATAAAATATAAAGTTATTGAAAAAGGTTTTCTCGGCGGAGGCAGTTACTACTTCCCCGAAAATTACCTTGAAAAGGCTGAATCAGAGTGTAAGACTGCCAACAAATACGGAACAACATCAACGCTTAATTATTTCATGTACAACGCTCCTGCAACCGGCAGGATTAACATCAATAAGACTTCCGAGGACGGAGTTATCGAGGGTTTGAGTTTTAAGCTTGAGTCTTTTGACGATGAACGAGAGTTCGATGATGACCTTATTCCTACTCCTATGGCTTATGATGCAGACGGAAACGGGATTACAAGTATCGTTTTGACTACTGATGAAAATGGTAAAGCAAGTACAGATAATATGCAATTTTATGACATAAACGGTAACAAAATTGATGGTATTCTGCCATATGTAGTTGACCTAAACGGTTTTCAAATTACTTACAGGCTTACCGAAATCGGCATTAAACAGTCAGACGGAACATACAAGTTTCCGAGCCGTTATGAACTGAAAGATGCAGTCGAATTTACAATCTATGATACCGATGAATACAACTATACATATGATTGTGCCAATACCGTAAAAACAGGTTTGTTACAGGTACAAAAAACATCTGAAGATGATGTTGTGGACGGTTTGTATTTTGAAATAAGCTGTGCTGATACGGGGTTTAACGAAAAAGTAAGCACAAACCTTGAAGGTTTAAGTCCTGAAATCTCAGACTTGCCGATTTATAACAGCAATGACGAATTGCTCAAATATAAAGTAACCGAACTCGGCGAGCTTAACGATGACGGCACTTACTCCCTGCCGTTTAAATACAACAAGCCCAAAAGTGTAACCGTCACGCTTGATACTGATACCGTAACCTTTGCAAGTATCAAAAATACTGTAAAAACAGGCTCGGTTAAGCTCACAAAAACAGACGGCACAAAAGCTCTTGGCGGATCAGGTTGGCAGCTCTACAAGTCAGATGACACTCCCATCAGCTGTTATCAGACAGGCTCAGGAACTTATATGTATAATTCAGTTGGAAAAACTGCAACCGATTATATGGCAACAAACGGTACTTTATCAATCAGTAATTTGCCGGTCGGAGATTACTATTTCACAGAATCTGTAACTCCGTCAGGCTATATGCCATACGGTAAAAAGGTTGAATTTACAATTTCTGCCGACAATGAAAACACACTTAACATATCTTTAACCGTTGCCGATAACAAATCTGTGTTATCTCAAACAGGCGGCGGTGGCATTGCTCCCTTTTATTTTGCTTCTGTAGCACTCGGAGCATTGGCTATATTTTTCATCTATGACTACCGTAAACACGGTAGCAAGAAATATAAAAAATCACGAAAGGACAATCAAAAATGAAAAAGAAAATCACACGAATTATGACAGCTATGGTGCTTGCAGTAATGATGGTATTAACTGCAATCCCATTTGCAAGTGCCGCAACAAACAACAACGCTCTTGATGAAACAAAGAAGGTTTCATTCACGCTCAATTGTTCTAAGCCCGGCTATACATTCACGGTGTACAAGGTGGCAGAACTCAAAACTACTGAAAATCCATACAAGACAGGCTATGATTCACTTATTCCTTCAATCTCTGACGAGATTTTAAGCGGTAAGACATCGAATGTTCTCTCAGCTCTTGATGGTCTTTCTTCGATTCCGTCAACAGCTTCAACCGTTGGCACATTTACTACATCGGCAACATCGGTAAAAAAGACTTTTTCAAGCCTTGCTCAGGGTTTGTACTACATAAAAGCGACTAACTTTCCTGCCGGTGTTAAAAGCGTTACAAACTCTGTTGTATCACTTCCATATTACAATAACGGTTGGGTTTACAGCATTAATGCTATCGACCTTGCTACAAAGGTAAATGACGGTGATGTTGTAACAGGCAAGACTATCACAAACAGCACAAAGGATAATGTTAATTTTACCGATGTAAGCCTTGGTGACACAGTGAATTTTGAAATCAAGTCATCAACTGCCGGTTCATCAGAAATGAAACTTAAATCATATACAGTATATGATGAAATGTCAGCCGGTCTTACTCTTGATAAAGACAGCGTAAAGGTTGCACTTCTCAACGCACAGGGCGGTAAGGTTGCTGACCTTGCTTCAACTGATTATGCTCTCAATGTAACATCAGAAGTTGATGGTAAAGCTACAACATTTAATGTAGCTCTCACAAACGCTTATCTTCAGAAAAATGACTTTTATGCAGAGAGTGTTACTTATACATCTGTAACTTATTCAGCAAAGCTCAATAAGTACGCAGTAACAGGAAAGACAGGCAACCCTAACACAGAAACAAAGCTCGTTTATTCTAACAAGAACGGTGTTGAATCAGAAGTAAACGGTAATACAGTTTATGTTTACTCCTTTGCAGTAACAACAAACAAGACAGATACAGACGGAAAGGCTCTCGAAGGTGCAGAATTCAGCCTTTTCAAGACAGAAGAGGACGCAACTGCTCTTACAAATGCCCTTGCAAGCGGTGTATCCGACAAGACCGGCAAGGTTACTTACTACAACACAAGTAAAGAAGAAATCAAACTTGCAAGCGGTAAATATTATATTGTCGAAACAAAAGCCCCAACGGGATACAACATCTACGGTAAGGTTATTCCTGTGACAATTGATGTTACATACGGTGCAACATTTGTTGACGGTTCGTACATCACAAACTGCCCTACAGACGGCACAGCAAGCGTTGATGTTAAGGACACAAAAGTTGTTGTACCACAGACCGGTGGTGCAGGTACAATTATGTTCTACATTCTCGGCACAGCATTTGCACTCGGCGGTATTGCAACATTGTTCATTCGCAGAAGAGTAAAAGCTACAAACAAGTAATTTCACATTAAACAGAAAGGAGTACAGCACATTGAAAAAATGCAGAAGCAAATGCACCTTGATAATAGGAATAATTTTTATGACTGCATCACTCTGCTTTGTGCTGTACCCTTCTGCATCAAATGCTGTCAATAGTTTTTTCGCCGCATCCACAATTAACAATTATGCCGCATCTCTTGACAGCATTTCAGCAGCCGACAGGTCACAGTACTTGTCGGCTGCTGCTGAATATAACAACAATTTGTCAGAGCTTGTCAATGGCTTTACTTATGATGTAGACAGCGTGATTGACGGATATGACGATATTCTCAATTTTGGTGACGGTCTTATAGGCTACATTGATATTTCAAAAATCAATGTAAAACTGCCTATTTACCACGGGGATGAGGATAAAGTGCTTGAAAAAGGTGTTGCTCATCTGCCAAATACAGCGTTTCCGATAGGCGGTGTAGGCAATCATTCGGTGCTTTCAGCTCACACGGGTTATCCTACGCAGGTGTTTTTTGACAATCTCAACGAGCTTGAAATCGGTGATGAAATCAAGGTGTCCGTGCTTGATGAAACGCTTACCTATGCTGTAACAGCAAAAAACATTGTTAAGCCCGACAACATATCGTTACTGTCAGTTGACGAAGAAAAAGACCTATTAAGTCTTATAACTTGTTATCCATACGGTGTAAACAGTCACAGACTTATTGTGACTGCTGAAAGAGTAAAGGATACAACTGCATCTGATACGGCAACAAAAACCGAAAACAACAATAACAGAAGTTTTGATTTTATTATTGCAGTTATTGTTATAACCGCAATTTTGGCAATTTTAGTAATTGCTGTTTCCATAAAAAATAAACGAAGGAGGAAGTAAAATGCCTGATATTACAAATGATTTTGATAATAATCCAAATACCGATAAAAGAAAACAGCGAGATGAAGAAGTCAATAATGACAATCTCCAACCCGAACAGACAAAATCCGAACCCGAATTGCTTGAACAAACGAAAAGCAAAGAATTTTCAATACCGATTTTTGCAAAGCTGTATGACAGGTGCAATCTTAAGATTGATGAGCTTAATCTAAAAAACGATAAACTCAATGCAAAAATCGAAAAACTCAACATAAAAAAGGTTCGCAGTGCTGAATTTGTTTCAACGGTTGAATCAATGAGAAATGTTGTACCAATGCCTGTGTATAAAGCATTGTCTGTTCTATCGGCTGAAAGGCGACAGAAAATAGTAAATATCAATGAGAAAATCCATTCTCATAAGCTGAACATCAAATCGAATGAGCAGAAGATTTTGAAGCAACAAAGCCGTGCTGAGAACTGCAAAAAAATCAATAAATTTCTTGACAATATGAAATCCCCTGACGGCAGGAAAGAAAACTTTGTCAAAGGTATGCAGGAATACGGGACAATGGCAATGAGGACAACCTCTGAAAAGTTTGATACTACTCAAAGCAAACTCGATGCTGCAATAAAAGCATACGGTCAAACTCATTATATGTCCGAAAAACTCAAACTGCGAAAACAAATTGACAAGCTCACCAACAAAAAAGAGAAGCTGATAAACAAGCTCAAGGCTCTTAATGAGTGGTCAGATAAGTTTGAATCGGTTAAAACTATGCCCGATAAGGAAGCTGACAATATTATCAGCAAGAGCTGTCAGAACATTGTTGATGAGTTTACAAACAACCCTCAGGCTTTAAAAAAGCAGGCTGATGTAATCGTTTCATCTGCCGCAAAAGCTGTATTCGAAGAAAACTACCTAAAAAATGCCGAAATGTCAATTGAAGATGATTATGACAGCATTGACGGTATCATCAACAACGGCAATAAGCAGCAGGAATACGAAAAACTCAAAGAGCCTGAAAAGAAATCCGAACGCAGAACAGCACCTTTATCGAGAAATCAGATTAAGCAAAATGCAAACACTATTGCTCATAATGAGCAACAAACGAATGATAAAACCAAAACTCAGGGACAAGAATTATAAAGCTATTTTAGACCTGTGCCATTCAGGCACAGGTCTTTTTTTAAGAGGTGAATAAAATAAATGATTGAATTATATGGAAACAAAATATGGAACAGCAACACTCCCAATAAATATAAAAAAGTAATCATTGCGAGTGAGGATAGTCTTGATAATATATGTCAGGAACTTGAAAATTCAGGACTTAATTATTGTGCATATATTTTTAACGGTGAAGCACATATTGCCATTGGCAGAGCTACCGCAACTAATATTGATAAGTTAGATATTGATTATCAGACTGTTATTGAATGTAATTCAAAAGTCTATAAAACCAACAACATCATAGGAACTACAACCTACGATTCTATTGAGGATAAATTATACCGTAAGTACAATACCGATTTTGCCTATAAAATCGGTCAAAGACTTACTGAGCAAGGCATCCTTTTTTCAGGCAGAATTTACGGAAAAACAACAACTATTACTGTTGACAAGCAATATGCTGATACCTTGAATAAAATATCTGCTGAACTTAAAGAACAGCGAGCATCATTTATGTCAAAATCTGAGGTTGTTCAAAATGAATCACCGGAAGAATCAAAATCAGTTAATGAAAAAATATCTGAATTACATTTCAATGAATCGCAACTTTCGGCACTTGCACCGTCTGTAAAATTTATCCAAACGAGAAACGATGATAATTTGACTGATAACTTTGTTTCATGGTTTTCTGACTGCACTGATTTTTATGAATCACAACTTTCTGCTCTTGCCGAAATTTATGTTGACACATATCAAAGTTTTTCGGATAAATCTTTGATGTTTGCAGATACATCAAGGTTTAATGATTTAAAACAGCGTTTTGTTAATGATAACATTACTGCAAAATTAACTGAAAATCGTGGTTACTCAACTACTCAGCTTGAAATTATCAGAGAAATGGTAACTTACGGTATGAGCGAATCAGTAATCAACTTGCTTGATTACACTTTTTCGATTGATGAAATGCAAAACTTCTTTACAGCATACAAGAACGGCTCGTATGAAGATTTAATCAATCTCATTGCAGATATTAAAGGTACTACACGCACGGATATTGAAGGGCAAATCGAAGGTGGTACATACACTCCCGAAATTCCCGATTATGATTTTTTAAGCAAAAATCTAATTTTTCATAACCCCTCGGCAAATCATTTTACGGTTATGTATTTCAATCCGGATAGCGAAACAGGCGGTCAGTTCGTAAGCACTGATATAAACTATAATGTTGCTTGGCGAGGAAACCGAGATTTTACAAATGATTCCGAGCGATTTTGGCGATATGTAGAAATCACCGGAAATCAAACTCTGTCCGATGTAGGCAGTAAATTTTTCCGAGAATCTCTAAATTATTTTTACTCTGGTGAGCAAATTGCAGAGGGATTAACTACGGACACACAAAAATTGATTGCAGATGTTGCTACTGCCGAAATGATAAAATCAGGCGAACTTATTGAACCTGAAAGTTTTGATGTAGCTAAGTTTGATACACTCATATCTGAACAAAAAGAAATCACAAGCAATAATTCGGATAAAAATACTATTGTTATCAATGCTTTTGCCGGACCGGGTGCAGGAAAAACAACATCTTGTCTTGAAGTAGCCGAAAAATTGAAAAAGCAAGGATTTGTTACGGAATATGTACAGGAATATGCCAAAGAGCTTGTATATGACAACAATCTTATTATGCTTGACGGACATTATGAACATCAATTTGCAATTCTTAACGAGCAGATGAAGCGTATCAATCGTTTGTACGGTAAAGTTGATTTTATAGTTACTGACTCACCAATTTTACTTAACAACACTTATCTTAATGAAGATAAAAACACCGAAGTGTATTCGGCATATTCTGATAGTGTGAACAAACTTTATGGTCTTTATAACAATTTTAATTATTTTGTTGAGCGTGATACATCAGTGTTTGAAAAAGAGGGACGAATACATAATCTTGAACAAAGCATTGCAATTGATAACGAATTAAAAAACATGTTACACAATAATCAAATTGATTTCGATGTATATACTCACGCTACAATTGACAATATTGTTCGTGATTCAACTATTATATATGCAAAACAACTTATCAATTCATACTGTCAGGATGAATTTGATTCGGAAGCGGATTTTTCAGACTTAAAAAAAGTCGGAGTGGCATACACAACAACAGAAGACAGCAAGCATACTGTTGAAGCTGTTGTAAATCTTGTTGACTATAGGCTTGAAACTTATGTTGATGACAAATTATTCAAAGAAGAAACATATGCCGACCTTAAAGATATGATTGATAACTGTCTGCACTCTTTATCGTTCGATGACCTTGTGTACCTTTCCGATGAGGAGCTTGCACCGTTTTATGAGGAACACGACGAGCTTGACGACATAGATCCCGCAGTTATTCGTCAGCAGCTTGAGGACGCAGGGATAGTCAACGGTGAGCTTGTCGATGAAGATAAGCTGAACAGTGATCCATTTATTCAACAGGTTATGGCTGACGCAGAAACCGATGCCGAGCGTAATTTTTATCAGAACAATTTTGACATCAAGGTAAGGAACTATGCCGGTGCTCTGAAAGTCAGCTCAGAAGAAATTGTTAATCAATTTAATTCGGAGAGTGAAGCCGTCCCGGTAAACGAGCCTGAACAGGGAAATATTCGTCCGACAATTACTTGTGATTGGAGTGAAAGTCCGGTATTTGAGAATGGCAAAACATACTCGGTTTCTGAATTTGACACACTTATGAAAAATGCCGATGACGAATGGGTTGAGCAAAGACAGCTTGAAATTGAAGAATACGGCAGTGAAAATGCGGTAGCCGAAGCTTACCGTAACGGTGAACTTGACAATATTCATCTTGGTTATGAAAAGACAAAATTTATTGTTAATATGCCAAACGGAACAACTCATACATTCAGGCAGAATATTGGCGATGGTGACGGTGGAGTTATTGATTTCTTAAAGCAGTATCCGCAGTATTCAGGTGTTGTAAAAATACTCGAAGCCGATATAAAGCTTGATAAAGGTGAAAATGAGAAAGCCGCAGATTTACCGATAACGGAAAGCAAAGAAAGAGAAGTCAGGAGCGATGAAAAATTACAGAGCGTTGACGAGCTTGCCGTGGAGGTTGAAAATGCCGCACCGTCAAGAGCAGAAAAAGCTGAAGTTACCGTAGTTAATAAAGCTGAACCGCCTACATTGTTTGATATGGTCGAAAGCTCCGAGCAGACCGAAACAAGCGTAAATGATGAAAAAGCCAAAAACTATGTAATTGAGGACAGAGAAGCTGTCACGGGAGCAAAAACAAAGTTTCAAAATAACATTGCTGCCATTAAGATTTTAAAGCAAACGGAAGCAGAAAACAGAGCGGCTACACCTGAAGAACAAGGTCAGTTGTCCCTTTACAGCGGTTGGGGCGGTCTTGCCAATGCTTTTGAGTCTGATAATGATAAATGGAAAAATGAGTATTCTGAACTCAAGGGTTTGCTTACGGATGAAGAATATACCGCAGCTCGGTCAACTGTGCTTGATTCATTCTACACAGATACAGCAATCGTTGACAGTATATATGAGGTCATTCGTAACGCAGGATTTGAGGACGGCAACATACTTGAGCCTGCAATGGGCGTAGGAAACTTTTTCGGCAGACTTCCCGAAGAGCTTCGTGATAAGGTGAATTTGTACGGTGTTGAAAAAGACAGCCTGTCAGGCAGAATAGCTCAAAAGCTGTATCCGCAAGCTGACATTACGATTGACGGCTTTGAGAATACTCGTTTCAATGACAACAGTTTTGATGTTGCAATCGGAAATATTCCTTTCGGCGATTTCAGCGTTAATGATTCTAAATATAACTCAGAACATCTAAAAATTCACGATTATTTCTTTTTGAAATCACTTGATAAAGTGCGTGACGGCGGCATTGTTGCTTTTGTAACTTCCAAAGGTACACTTGACAAAAAGGACAGCTCTTTCCGCAAGACTTTGGCCGAAAGAGCGGATTTGGTAGGTGCTGTGAGATTGCCGAATAACGCCTTTAAATCGGCAGGAACGGAAGTTACTCCCGATATTATCTTTCTCCAAAAGCGTTCTGCACCACTTGAAAATATACCCTCTTGGGTAAATGTGGGAACAACCGAAAACGGTTTATCAATCAATAATTATTTTATTGAACATCCTGAAATGGTGCTCGGTAATATTGTTCAAGGCAACAAGCTCTACGGACGAACAGATGATACAATGTGTGTACCGTTTGCTGACGGTAGACCATTATCAGAACTGTTGCCTGAAGCTGTAAAACATATTACATTTACCTATTCACCGGCAAAAGAGGTAATATCGCCTGTTTCTAAAGCAGAAGCTGTTATATCAAAACCCGAAGGACTTCGTTCACAGAGCTACTATAAATCAGGCAACGAGATTTATTTTTACGGCAGCAATTCCGCAGGAGAATTAGTTACTGTGTCGGCTAAAGATTTACTTGATAAAAAGTACACAACAAAAAACATTGACAGACTTACTGCGTTTATGGAAATCCGTGATACTTTAAGAGAACTGCTTGAGGTACAACAGCACGATAATAATGACGCAGAAGTCGAGCAGTTACAGCATAGGCTTAACACAATCTATGACAACTTTTATGATAAGTACGGTCTTATACATAGCAGATACAACCGTAATATTCTCGGATTTGACGGAGCGTATCAGCTTGTGGCATCTCTTGAGCAGGACTATGATAAAAATACCTTGATTAAAAAATCGGATATTTTCACTCAGCGTGTAAATGTTCCGAAACCGCAGATTGAACATATTGATACTGCATCGGAAGCTCTTGCCGTTTGTATCGCCGAAAAAGGATATATTGACTTTGATTATATGAGTAATCTTACCGATATTGACAAAGCAAGTCTTGAAGAAAGTTTGCGTAATAACGGTGAAATATATCCTATACCTATGAATACGGAAAATAATGAATATACATATCAGACCGCATCAGAATATCTATCAGGCGATATATATGCTAAACTTGATACAGCAGAATCCTATGCTGCTGTTAACAATATCTATAGTGCTAATGTTACTGCTCTTAAAGCAGCATTACCTCCTCCGCTTAAAGCAGGAGATATTGATGTTAATCTCGGAGCTACTTGGATTGCTCCAGAATACTATGAGCAATTTATGTACAAGTTGTTTGAAACACCTCTTTTCAATCGTTCTGACGGCATTTTTAAGGACAGTAAAATATCTGTAGAATACTCTGAATATTCCGGTAAATGGTTTATTTCACATAAATCAGCTGATAAATCCGTAACTGTAACAAAAACATACGGAGCTTGCGGTTATTCGGGATATCAAATTCTTGAAGCAGCTCTTAATTTATCAGAACCAAAGGTATACAAAGATAAGCTTGACGAGTACGGACGGATTATGTTTGATAAGAATAACAAACCAATCCGAGTAATTGATGTGCCGGCAACTCAGGTCGTTCAACAGAAAGCGAATAAGATACGCAGAGAGTTCAAAAACTGGCTGTTTAGCGATCCCGTAAGACGGTCCGATATAGTTGATACATACAATCGTACTTTTAATTGTATTAAACCACGAGAATATGACGGCTCACACCTTACTTTTCCGGGAATGAATTCAAATATTGAACTGCACGAACATCAGAAAAATGCAATAGCTCACGCTATTTACGGTGGTAACACTCTGTTTGCTCATTCAGTCGGAGCCGGCAAAACTTTTGAAATGATAGCAACGGCTATGGAATGTAAACGGCTCGGTTTGTGCCACAAATCCTTGTTTGCTGTACCGAATCATCTGACAGAACAGGTGGGAGCAGACTTTTTGAAGCTCTATCCCAATGCAAACATATTGGTTGCAACAAAAGATGATTTTAAGGCTGAAAATCGTAAAAGACTGATGAGCAAAATTGCGACAGGTAATTATGATGCGGTTATCATCGGTCATACTCAACTTAAAATGCTACCGTTATCACCTGAAAGGCAGGAAAATATTTTCAAAGAGCAGATTGATAATATCGTTGCCGGTATTGCCGAACTAAAATACCAAGAAGGCAATTCTTTTAAAGTCAAGGATATGGAACGAACTAAGCGTAGTCTTGAACAACAACTTGAAAAATTACAATCAAGTAAAAAAGACAACACGGTGTACTTTGAGGAACTCGGTATTGATAAACTCTTTGTCGATGAAGCACACGAATTTAAGAATTTGTTCTGTACAACAAAACTGCAAAATGTTTCGGGTATTTCTTCGAGGGCATCTCAGAGAGCGACAGAGTTATTCGCTAAGTGCCGTTACCTTGACGAAAAAACCGGCGGTAAGGGTGTTGTATTTGCTACAGGAACTCCTCTCTCTAACAGTGTAACAGAACTACATACAATGATGAGATATCTCAACTATGATTTCCTTGCAAGTCATAATAATATGCAAAACTTTGACAACTGGGTATCTACATTTGGCGTACAGAAAAAAGAATATGAGCTTGCTCCTGCCGGCAACAAATTCAAGGAACGCACACGCATTGCAGAATATGCAAATTTACCGGAACTTATGTCAATGTTTAAAACGATTGCAGATGTCCGCACGGCTGATACTCTTAACCTTAAAGTGCCTGACTGTGAATTACACATTGTTGATGTTGAACCTACAGAATTACAGACTGAACTTGTTGAAGAATTATCAGACAGAGCTGATGAGGTCAACAACGGTTCCGTTGATCCATCAACAGACAATATGTTAAAAATCACCGGTGACGGTAGAAAACTCGGTCTTGATCCTCGACTTATCAATCCGTCATTTGAAGATGATCCCGGTACAAAACTTAATGTTTGTGTCAATAATGTTTTTGATATTTACGAAAAAACAAGCGACAAAAAGCTGACACAGATTGTATTTTGTGATTTGGGTGTTCCGAGCAAAAACTCATCTGCTGATGGCAATAAAGATGACGATACAAAAAGTGTGGCAGAACTTGACTCGCTTGAAGAGTCAGGAAAGTTTTGTGTGTATGATGATATTAGAGATAAGCTGATTGCAAAAGGTGTATCGGCTGACGAAATAGCTTATATTCACAACGCTAAAAGTGAAACCCAGAAGTCTGAGCTTTTTGCAAAAGTCAGAAGCGGTGAAGTGAGAATTTTACTCGGCTCTACGGGTAAAATGGGAACAGGCACAAATGTACAGGACAGGATCATTGCTCTGCACGATTTAGATGTTCCGTGGCGACCGTCCGACCTTGAACAAAGACGAGGAAGAATGGTTCGACAGGGTAATATCAACGATAAGGTACATCTTTATCGTTATGTAACAAAAGGCACTTTTGATGCCTACAGCTATCAGCTTTTGGAGAAAAAGCAGAAGTTTATAAGTCAGATTATGACCTCGAAAGAGCCCGGCAGAAAATGTGCAGATGTTGACCAAGCTGCATTGACTTACTCTGAAATCAAGGCTCTTTGTACAGGCGATGAGCGTATCCGTGAAAAGCTGACTCTTGAAAACAGAGTAAAAGAATTGCAGGCACTCAAGTCTGAATACAACAGCACACGATACGAACTTGAGGACAAGGTGAACGCTTATCCCGAAGAACGCAAAAAATTACTTCTTGATATAGGCAATATCAGCAAGGATATGGAAACGGTAAAAAACATACCTTTTGATGTCAAAACTGAAAGTTATCGGGTTGGGATTACTATAGGAAAAGATGCTTACTCACTTCTAGATGATGAATCAAGAAAAGTTGCTGCAAAAGCATTAACCAACGCTGTAGCACAGGTCAAAGGGGATGCTAACAAGAATAAGAGAATCGCCATAGGGGGACTCGGCAACTTTGGTGTTGAGGTAATCAATGACGGATATTTCCTTGATAAAATAACCGCAACTCTTCGTGGTAATTATACTTATTCAGTTGAACTGGGCGTATCAAGTATTATAAATCTTAAAAAGATTGAGAACTTGCTTTTTAAGGTTGAAAATGTTCTGAACGATAAAAAATCGGAACTCAATAAACTTGATATTGACTATAAGACTGCACAGAATATGCTTCACAAGCCGTTTGAGTATGAGGATGAACTTAACAACAGTACAAAAAGGCTTGATGAGTTGACAACTGCCTTAAACATTGATATGTCAGAACACAAAGTAGATAAACCCAAAAAGACTCATTATTTTGGTAAGGATTTTATTCTTGGAAAAAAGAAATCATCAAAGCAAATACAGAATAATGAAGTTATGAAATCAGAACCTAAAAGGAGTGAACCTGAATTATGATAGTTTACGCACAAGGCGATATAACAAAATTTGATGTAGATGCTATTGTAAATGCATCCAACGGTTTTGGTTATATGGGAGGTAAAAGATGTGTTAATGAATTACATAGAGGAGTTGCAGAGAGCATTCAATTTGCATCTTGCGGTGCTGTCGAACGGCTTGCAAGAGCAAAATGTAAGGCACACTCCTTTTTTGGTTATTCACCCGGAACTGTTTTTGTGACTGATGCTCCAAATCTTGAGTGTAAAAAAATAATACACGCAGTTACTATGCGTACTCCGGGTAGCAAAGCAAAAATCAAAAAAATTAAAGATCTGATTCCAAAGATAGTAGCGGTAGCTGAAAACTTAAACATAAATTCAGTAGCCATACCTTTACTTGGTTGCGGAACAGGCGGATTAGACAGACAAATCGTTCAAGAATTATTAGCTGACAATTTAAGAAGTAACAAAGTGACTTTTTATATTGTTACTTCACTTTAAAATTAGAAATTCTTTTCTGAATTTCTTTTTAAAACACTTGTTTTTTTCTTAGTTATAACATATAATAGTATTTGAACGATGTTGGTTACTCATCTTAGTGTTGTGCTTCGCTACCGTCTGACCACCATATCAGGAGAATGCGATATTTTTTAAGGTTGTGCTTCGCTACCGTCTGACTACCATATCAGGAGAATGCGACAAAAAGTAACGATTTTGGGAGCAACTGCATTATATGCAGTTGCTCCCTTTTATTGAGGAATGAATAGCGTAGATAAATATTTTTTATTTAATTTAAAAAGCAGCCGTTCAGATGGCTCTGAACGGCTCTTTTTTGTTGTCCTTAAAACTTGCAAATTTGCCGATTTTGACATATAATAATATGTAAAGAAAATGAAGTGTGGTGATATTTATGATGTCAATTACAAGTACACGATATCTTTCTAATGTCGATTGGTTACAAGATGTGGTTCAAGGTACGGATTTAATCCTGTGCGGAGTTTCGGCACTTGAGTACCTTGAATTATTCAATGGTTATGTCAATGAATCTAAGATACAGGTGTATGCTCAGAACGAGGGACAATTTGATAACATTGAATATCATATTGTCAATTCATTTGACGATATAGAGTATCTCAATTTTGACGGTGTTTTATGTACAACTGTTAATCAGACTATAAACGATATGCTTTCTGATTATGACAACATAGATGAGCTTGCTTTTCTTGAAGCATTGAGCAATTATTATTTCGCCAACAATGAATCATTTGATAATCTTAAAATTAAACCTGAAAACAGAGATGTTTTTAATCAAGTGAAGCAGATGGCGATAGAATATTATTGTGAGGAGTAATATGACTGAGCAGGAAAAACTGATGTACGAAATTCTCGGACAAATAACCACCTCTGATATTCCTATTGTGTTCAAGGGCGGTTTGATAACTAAACTGATTTTAAACGAGAGTGGTCTTAGCTCAGTTCAACGAACCACGAAAGATATTGATGCGAATTGGATTGGTCAACCCCCGTCTATGGACTATTTAGTTGATTCTTTAAATAACAGTTTTGGCGATTTACAAAGATGCTATAAAGCTGTTGCGTCACGGCAATACGGAGAAAAACAATCTGCCGGTATAAGTGTTATTGATAAAAACACAGGCAGAAAATTTATTACTATGGATATAGACATTAAGCCGTTGATTGACAGCAAAACCTATTATTATGAACAAACTAAAATCAGAGGAGTACTTCCAAATGAAATTTTGGCTGATAAGATTTGTGTCTTGTCGGGAGAAGCTATATATAAAAACAGAGCCAAAGATGTATTAGATGTTTTCCTGTTATCTAAATGTGTGGAAGTGTATTCTAAGGACATTTCTGATATTTGCAAAAGAGCAGGAAGGGAAATAAAATCATTTGATGCTTTCCATAATAAAGAAGCTGAAATTGAACACGCATACAACAAATTAAAGGGTATTGAAGGAAAACCTGATTTTAATACTGTTTACAATTACTTGTATGAATTTATAGTCCCATTTGCACAGGAAGTAATTCCAAATAAAATGTGGGATTGCAAATCATTGTCGTGGAATGATGTATGTAAAACAAAATCTCCTCTATCAAGAAAGCAGATAAATCAAAACGCAAAAATTATATCCCACAAACAAGAAAATCAATCACAACACAACAAAGACAAAAGTAAAAGCAGATAGCATCAAAAAGATGTTATCTGCCTTTTTGTTGTTTATTTAAATTATATAGCTCATAAAAACTTCGTGGGCATTTGGGGCAAGGTCAATGATGTCCTTTTTGTAAATTGTAATTTTTTCGGTACTTGTTGAAGCTGAAAACCATAAGCCGTGTGCCGACATTCCGCTTACAACCTTTCCATTTGTACCGCTTGTATCGGGTTTGATTTCTTCACCCTTTCTATAAATTTTATTATTTTTAATCTCAAACTTCATAGAGTTTTTCCTTTCATTATTTCATATCAACCGAAAAATCTGTTGTAATCGAGCCTTCAGGGATATAAATTTTATACTTTTCTCCTGTACTTGAAATTCTGAGCGACAAAAGAGGTTCAAAAGTAAGCGGATTTTCAGTTGCTTTTTCGTCAGCCGATTTTACTATAGTATCTATGTGCGGAGTATCCTTAGTATAGATTATTTCGCAATCGTCAGCCTTAATTTTGCTTGCTTTGTAACTACCTTTATCAGTTTTGTAGTAATAATAATAGTATTGCTCAGTATTTACTTCGCCGCACCCAATAAAAAAACCACCTTGTAAATCACGATTGTCTTTAAAATTAACAATATTTTGGCTGCTTTTTACTTCATCTGATAGTTTAATATCAATTGTGTATTTAAAAGATGATATAATTGTTACTACACACACTATATTAATCAGAAGTGCTGTTAAGACAATTGCAAGTTTAATAAAACTCGGCTCTGAATGTAGCTCTGAATGTAACATTATAAAAAATACAAAAAAGAAAATTAAAGCGAGAATACAATTAATTATAACTAACATTTCTTCATCTCCTTATTAAAAAACTAAAACCATATTACGATAAACGCTTTCGCTTACTATCAATCTGAGATTGTTAAGCAACTTTTTGTAATGTTCCGTGTCATTATTTTTTAGGGCAAGCTGACATTCAGAATTGTCCTGAGCCATCAAAGCTACGCAGTCATCAATTATCTTATTAGCTTTGCGTGTTTCGGCAAGTATGTGTTTATATAAATTTCCGCTATTCAGTAATTTGCAAAGTTCAGAAGCACGGAAATGATAAAGGTAGTGTGTGAAAAAGCCTTCATCCCAATACAATCTTCTCACATCATAGGTTTTCTCTTCGGAATTATAGCTGTAATAATTGAATTCCTTGTTTCCCGGTTCATCGACTGTTTCTTCAAGGGCATATTTTGGTATTTCAATTTCGCCGTAATTCATTTTTTCGCTACTCTGAATAGAATTTTCAAAATTAAAAAATTCTAAAAAAGCATTAACTGTCATAATTATTTCCTCCTAACAATTCGGGATAGTGTTGTTCTGCTTCTGCTATGCTCCTGTATTTATCCGTTACAAGTATAACGGATATTTCTTTCAGACCTTTTTCCTTAATTACAATGGGTAAAATTCGGTCATTGTAATTTAATATTTCTGATTTATCAAGGATTCTGCAAATATAGCAGATTCCTTTTTCTTTGTTTTCAGCAACTATATAGCCTGTACCGGTATCATATTCCGCATAATCGGTAAACAATACCGGCTGACCGCTTTTCTGAAATAATACCGCTTTAGTCATTGTTATCGCCTTTTTCTTTGCTTTTGAAAAACATATCAAGAGCTGCTGCAACTGTGTCGGCGATTTCCTCATTGCTAAGACCTGCAAAGTATTTTTTGTAGAGTGTTGGAGCGATAGACACCTTTTTATCGGGCTTTTTCTTTTTAGCGGATAAAACTTTCAGCATTTCATCGCCATCAAGTACACCGTCAGCTGACAAGATTCTTAAATCTCTTGCCTGAGCTTCTGATATTTTCATTAGCATATTATCGTCAGCAGAGTTAATCTCGAATAATTCCGACTGCTCATCTGCCGATAAATACGATAATTCTACACCTGCTCTGACGGCAAGCTGACCTTTATCAATCCAACCGAGAATACCGTCAGATAACTTGCTTATTCGCACAAGTCTTGCAATAGTATTCCGACTTAATCCGTACTCATCTGCAACCTTTTCACGGCTGTTGCCGGAAGAAGTTTCTTCGCCGTTAAGCACACGAATTTCATTGATGATGTCATTTCTCTTTCCCTGAGAAAACATTTCAGAATATCGTCTTGCAATAATTCTTGCCTGTTCAGATACTTTGAGGTCATTGAAACCTCTCTGAATAAGGTTGCTTTCATCAACATAAGTTTGAGCTTCCTCTTCTGTGAGTTGCTCTTTAATAATGGCCGGTATGGTTTCAAGACCTGCTATTTTAGAGCAATTCCACCGGTTATGACCGATTAAGATTTCGTATGTATCTGTTCCATCAGGATTTGGTCTGCAAACAATAGGTGTCATTACTCCGTTTTTGCGGATTGATTCAACCATATCATCCCTGCGTTCGCCGTCGTAAAGAGAAAACTGATGATTGTGAAACGGTACAAGCATATCAAGCGGTATTTGCTTTATTTGATTGTTTTGCGAGAGCATTGCTTCAAAGTTAAAGCCTGTCATTGTCGTTCCTCCGTAAATTACACACCAATTCTTTTTGTCAGTTCTTCGGAACAAGCTATGTATTCCTCTCCGAGCTTACTGCCTTTAATTAAGCATAATGCTTTGTGCTGCTTAGTGCTTTCAACTGCCTGTGTGGCACGGTGTATCTGAGTGTTAAAAAGAGCATTATTGTAAATGCTTTCAAGTTGCTCAATGACACGCTTGCTTGCGTTTGTGCGGTCAACCATTGTTGGCAGCACACCGAGAATTCTTAAATTAGGATTGATGGTTTCCTGTATTTGTGAAATAACACCTGTAAGAGTTTTTAAACCGCCGAAGGCAAAGTCCTGCACCTGTACCGGGATAATTACACCGGTGCTTGCCGTGAGAGCGTTCATCAGCAAAACTCCAAGTGACGGATTACAATCAATAATTACATAATCGTACTGTTTGATAATATCATTATCAAGAATACGCTTGAGTATTGTTTCCCTCGAAAGTACCCCTGCGAGGAATAAGTCTGCATTTGCAAGGTTGATGTCACAAGGAATGTAATCAAGGTGATTAACCTCGTTATGTCTGATGCAGTCTTTTATTTCAACTGCCTTACTCATACCTACCTTACCAATAAGAAGGTCGCTCATTGTTGGGTTGCAGTCTGTATTTGTAAAATCAGCATATTTTGACAAGTCAGCCTGTGGGTCAAAGTCAATTGCAAGAACTTTGTTGTTTTTTAGAGCGAGAGCAGTTGCTATATTGAAAGCCGTTGTTGTCTTACCAACTCCGCCTTTTTGGTTGGCGACTGAAATGATTTTGCACATAATTTTTACCTCCGTTAAAATGGTAAATCTTCTGATTCTGACAACGCATTATGTATCATCTGATATTCTTCCTGTGACTTGTGGTTTGGGTCAAGGTCAGGAATATTTTCACTCTTATCAATACCCTTTTTGGTGAAGCCAAGATAATCAACTTCATCAACGATGATTTCGACAATGTTTCGAACAGAATTGTTTGAATCAATATAACTCCTTGTTTTGAGATATCCTGTTACAGCAATCAAATCACCTTTACCTTTATACTTACAAAGATTCGTTGCTTTCTTGTCCCAAAAAACGAGGTGCAAATATTCAGCGTCATCGTTATAAATGTTGTTGACAGCCAACACCACATTACACACCGGTGTGTTTGAATTTTTGGTGTATTTAAGTTCAGGATCTGCGGTAAGTCTGCCTATAAGTTTTGCTTCGTTTCTAATCATAATTTTTAGCTCCTTTGATTTTATTCTTTAATCTGCAACTTTTGCCCCACCGGGGCAAAAGTTAATTTTCAATTACCTTGTCAGATAAGATTGCTCTTTTTACAAGCCTTTCAGATGTAATCATCATAAAAAATCTTACTGCATCGCTTGCGTTTTCAAAGTCTTTCGTGTGGTTCTCATCATCAAGGTCGGTATATTCGACTACTCGTAGAATTTTCATTTTCTTACCTCCTGAATTTATTTTAATTTCTATGGTTACATTATAAATGAGAATAGTGCTATTGTCAAGCATAAGTTTTTGCTTTTTTGAAAATTTTTTTAATTTTGCCTTCACATATTGACAACCGAGTTATATCTGATAAACTTATAGTAGTATTATTAAATATAAATATGGAGTGATAATATGAGAAAATTAAAAGAATTCACTTGCGAAATGTGTGGGGGAAAATTCCACTCCTATGCAAATCACGCTAAGTATTGTAAATATTGCCGTGACAAGAAACAGGTTGAGCGAGTACAAGCTCATCAAGATAAATTGAAATCCGGTACTGCAAGACAAATCGGATCTGAACAAGTTTGTCCTCAATGCGGTAAAACCTTTGTTCTAAAAACCGGAAATCAAAAAGTTTGCGAAGAATGTGCAAAAAAAA
>OIBX01000159.1_pt1 | contig 29141 bp, 18 predicted proteins | sample 1581151 | NCBI WGS metagenome assembly OIBX01 (sample SAMEA3882527, study PRJEB24775) | human gut metagenome | biome: human-associated habitat; feature: intestine environment; material: feces | place: Netherlands | collected 2009/2010 | reverse complement strand
CACTGGAGAAATACCGCCGCAGTCACAAGCCGGGAAGCTTTACCCTCCAGAGATACAAAGGTCTTGGAGAGATGGATGCCCAGCAGCTTTGGGAGACAACCTTAAATCCGGAAACCCGGAGAATGAAGCGGGTGGAAATCGAGGATGCCCGTATGGCTTCCAGCGTGACAGAGATCCTGATGGGAAGCGACGTGCCGCCAAGAAAGGCATTTATTTACGAGCATGCAACTGATGCAGAACTGGATATTTAAGAAGGCTGAAATCCGAAAGAGCAGGATTTTTCGGACGAAAAAGCAGAATATGGTCTGAACGTAATATAGCAGAGTATTTTGCAAGAGGAGAACCTCAGATTTTAACTTAGAGCGTGTTTGAAAGGAAAACAGATTATGGAAACAAAGCAGGAGAATGTAATTGCCACGGACTATGCGGACGTGATGCAAAAATCCTATATAGATTATGCCATGAGCGTTATCATTTCCAGGGCACTTCCGGATGTCCGCGATGGTCTGAAGCCGGTACAGCGAAGAACCCTGTATGATATGTACGAGCTTGGGATCCGTTACGACCGTCCATATCGTAAGTGCGCCCGTATCGTTGGAGATACCATGGGTAAATATCACCCTCACGGGGACAGCTCTATTTATGAAGCACTGGTTGTAATGGCGCAGGATTTCAAGAAGGGCAAAATCCTGGTAGACGGTCATGGAAACTTCGGCTCCATTGAGGGAGACGGTGCCGCTGCCATGCGATATACAGAGGCAAGACTTTCCAAGATATCCATGGAAATGATGGCAGATATAAACAAAGATACAGTTGATTTCACACCTAACTTTGATGGTACAGAGAAAGAACCTGTGGTACTACCATCACGTTATCCCAACCTATTGGTAAATGGTACATCAGGTATCGCAGTAGGTATGGCTACCAATATTCCACCACATAATTTAAAGGAAACTATCAATGCAGCCATAAAGATCATCGATAACAGAGTGGAAGAAGGACGTGAGACAGAGATAGATGAGATCATGGACATAGTAAAGGGTCCGGATTTTCCTACAGGCGCACAGATACTGGGCAGACAGGGAATAAACGATGCATATAGAACAGGTCGAGGCAAGATAAAAGTACGTGCAATCACAGAAATCGAAACAATGAACAACGGGAAGCACCGTATTGTTGTAACCGAACTACCATATATGGTAAATAAATCACTTCTTATAAAGAATATGGTCGATCTTGTCAAGAACAAGAGAATCGATGGAATCACAGATATAAGAGATGAGTCTTCAAGAGAGGGAATGAGAGTTGTCATTGAGCTTAGAAAGGATGTCAATGCCAACGTAATACTCAACCAGCTCTTCAAACACACACAGCTCCAGGATACATTTGGATGTATCATGCTGGCTCTGGTGGATGGAGTACCTAAGATACTCAACATCAAGGACATGCTCACATACTACCTGAAGCATCAGGAGGATGTTGTCACAAGAAGAACAAAGTATGATCTGAACAAGGCTGAGGAGAGAGCCCACATATTACAGGGTTATCTCATAGCACTGGACAACATAGATGAGGTCATCACGATCATCAGAAATTCAAAGAATGTTGGAGAGGCTAAGGCAAAGCTGATCGAAAGATTTGGACTTTCCGAGGCACAGGCCGGAGCAATCGTTGATATGAGACTCCGTGCTCTGACAGGTCTGGAAAGAGAGAAGATCGAGAACGAGTACAATGAGCTTATTGCGAAGATAGCTGAGTACAAGGAGATACTTGCAGATGAGAATAAGCTTCTTGGAGTTATCAAGACTGAGCTTGCAGCGATAGCTGACAAGTACGGTGATGAGAGAAGAACATCCATAACTGCATATTCAGATGATATAACAGATGAGGAGCTTATCAAGAGAGAAGAGATAGTTATCTCCATGACAAAGCTCGGATATATCAAGAGAATGCCAAAGGATACCTTCAAGGTACAGAACAGAGGCGGCAAGGGTATCAAGGGAATGAACACCATCGACAACGATATAATCGATGAGATATTCCTTACTAATACCCACAACTTCATAATGTTCTTCACCAATATGGGAAGAGTATACAGAATGAAGGGATACGAGATACCTGAGTCGGGACGTAATGCAAGGGGTGTTGCGATAGTCAACCTTCTTCAGCTTCTTCCTGGTGAGAAGGTAACAGCTATAATTCCTATAGCCGGATTTGACAAGAAGTATCTCATGATGGCTACAAAGAATGGTATTGTAAAGAAGACCAAGATAGAGGCATTTGAGAATATAAGAAAGACCGGTCTGGCAGCCATAACACTGAATGAGGGAGATGAACTCATAGAGGTTAAGGCAACGAGCGGTGAGAATGATGTATTTCTTGTAACTGCCAAGGGTATGTGTATCAGATTCAATGAGGAATGTGTCCGTGATACAGGACGTACATCCATGGGTGTACGTGGAATAAGATGCGACAAGGGCGATGAAGTTATAGCAATGCAGCTTGATGTTCAGGGCGACGAGATGCTCTTCGTAACCACAAAGGGTATGGGTAAGAGAACTGAACTGTCAGAATTTGCCCCTCAGATGAGAGGCGGTAAGGGTGTCAAATGTTACAGGATAACCGAGAAGACCGGTGACATCGTCAGCGCAAAGGCCGTGACAAATGACCATGACATTATGATGATGACCAATGAGGGAATCATGATCAGAATGCATTGTTCAGATATAACTGTAATAGGAAGAATAACCTCAGGTGTCAAGCTTATGAATATCGGCAAGGATGGCAACACATTTGTGGCATCTGTTGCAAAGCTTGCAAGAAGTGATGAAGATGAAGAGGCAGAGGACTCAGAGAATCCAGAATCAGCAGAAAATGAAGTATCAGAGAATGTAGAGAACGATACGGAGAATGATGCCGAGAGTAATTCAGAGGAGTAATTATAATTACAAATAAAGATAGATGTACTGTGTTGTAATATGCAAGACAGTACATCTTTTTTTATGTCCATGGATGTTTACAGATTGTGTGCAAATAGCCGTTATGATATACTTATCTTGGATTACACATTGGGAGAAAATAATCCTGAACGCAGGATTTTGAAGGTTATTATAAAGAGATTGGAATTATGGGAAAATACAACAAAATTATTGGGGGTAAAAGGCATGACGGCGAATGTGATACAGGTGGTGGCATCGGCAGCTACAACGGCTGCATCTACAGTTACAGAGGCAACAACGGAAGGAAAACTGGACAAGATATTCCAGAGTTCCGAGAAGGCGTCTGAACTTTCTTACAGTATAATGAACATCATATATATATTGGCGGCGATGATCATAGTTGTTGCGATATTTACAGTGGTGTTATACATATACAAATTCATCATGAACAGGAGAGATCCAAACTACAAAAAGAACGATGATACGTTCCTGGATGATTAAAACAAATTTATAAAATGGCGGTGAAGAGATGAGAGTTATTGCAGCAGAAGAGATTACCAGAAATGTAAGGGAGATGTGCATCGAAGCAAATGTAAATCTGTCTGAGGATATGGAGAAGGCGGTCAGGGATTCAGTAGAATCTGAGGACAGTCCACTCGGAAAGCAGATACTTGGACAGTTGTGTGAGAATCTGGATATAGCAAAGGAGAATGATATTCCTATCTGTCAGGATACGGGAATGGCTGTTTTCTTTGTGAATGTTGGACAGGATGTACATATAGAAGGAATGAACATAACTGATGCCATAAACGAAGGTGTGAGACAGGGATACACTGACGGATACCTGAGAAAATCAGTGGTAAAGGATCCTCTTATCAGAGAAAATACAAAGGATAATACCCCGGCGATTATACATTATGATATAGTTCCGGGAGATAAAATAGAGATAACTATAGCTCCAAAGGGATTTGGAAGCGAGAATATGAGCAAGGTGTACATGCTCAAGCCGGCAGATGGAGAAGAGGGCGTGAAGGCTGCTGTTCTTCAGGCTGTAAAGGATGCCGGACCAAATGCATGTCCTCCCGTATTCGTAGGTGTGGGTCTTGGAGGAGACTTTGAGCTTGCTGCGAAGCTTGCAAAGAGGGCTCTTACAAGAAAGGTAGGAGTTCACTCAGACAGAGAGCATATAGCAAGGATAGAGAGTGAGCTTCTGGAGATGATCAACAACACTGGAATAGGACCTGGCGGTCTTGGAGGAAAGACCACGGCACTGGCTGTGAACATAGAGACATATGCCACTCACATAGCCGGAATGCCATTGGCAGTTAATATGTGCTGTCATGTGAACAGACACGTTACGAGAGTATTATAGGAGGAGGTTAGGTTCATCATGGATAGACATATAAAGGCACCATTTGACAGAGAAGAGGTAAAGACCCTCAAGGCAGGGGATTATGTATATATAGATGGAATAGTGTACAGTGCCAGGGATGCCGCACACAAGAGAATGTATGATGCCATCATGGAATCAGGATGCGTGGACGCCAGTGGAACTGAGTTATACGAGAAGGGCATAGTTCCTATAGACCTTAACGGCAATGTGATATATTATCTCGGACCGACACCGGCAAAACCTGGACAGGTCATAGGCTCGGCGGGACCGACAACCAGCAGCAGAATGGACAAATACACTCCACTCATTCTCAGCAAGGGTCTGTGTGGAATGATAGGAAAGGGAAAGAGAAGCCAGGAGGTTATACAGGCAATAATAGACAACAAGGCTGTGTATCTGGCAGCCGTTGGCGGTGCAGGAGCGCTTCTCTCCAAATGTATCAAGAAATCCGAGGTGATCGCGTACGATGATCTCGGAACAGAGGCTATAAGGAAGATGACAGTGGAGAATTTCCCAGCTATTGTGGTTATAGATTCAGAGGGACACAACCTGTATGAAACAGCGGTAAAGGATTATCTTGAGCAGAATAAATAATACAGGAATAAAATAAAAAGTATACAGAATCTCAACAATGAATTAGCAAAAATGCACAAAATAATTGTTGAATATTACAGTCACAATAATGTTGACTAAAATATATTAAACTTGTAAAATTTTAATATGAGTTAGTCTCATATTAAATTAATTGTTGTATTAACAAGGGAAAGAAGAAAAAGGAGAGATTTAATGAGAAGAGAAAAAGTTTTCAACAGATCGTTATTGATCCTTGCAATCATGTCAATCATGCTCTTTGCAATGACAATAACAGCATCGGCAGCATCAGGAAGAGCAGTAACAAATCTTCAGCAGACAGATGATACCAAGACAAGTGTCACAGTTCAGTGGAGCGGTAATTATGGAGAGGAATACTTAGTGTATTTATCCCAGGATAGATCTTCAGGATATCAGGCATTAAGTTCTTATACTTCAACATCAAATAAGAAGTATATTTACAATCTTCAGGCCGGCAGAGCATACTATGTAATAGTTCAGACATATGTCAACAAGCAGCTTGTTGGACAGTCAGATCCTCTTCAGGTCATAACAACTCCTGAGAGCGTAGATTACAAGTCAATAAAGCAGACTTCAGGCACAAAGAATAAGATCGGTTTACAGTGGAACAGAGTTTCAGGTGTAACAGGATATGTAGTTGCCAAGATCAGCGGTTCAAAGGTTGAGGCTCAGTATAATGTTACTACAAACAAGGCAACTGTACCTGCAAAGGCCGGAACACATTATAGTGGATATTATGTATATTCATATAAGAGATCAGAGTCAAACTACATAGCACTTGGTTATGGACAGTCAACAGGTACACTCTACTCAGCACCTGTTAACCCACAGTATGTTGCCGATGCAAAGGCAGGAACTCTTATATGGAGTCCAGCTAAGAGTGGAAATGTAATAACAATCGGATGGAAGGCAAATCCAAACTATGACTATCCTACAGGATATCAGGTTCAGATCTACTCTCTCAACGGAAAGACCAGATTATACACAACAAAGGCTACAACAAAGACCAGAGTTAAGATCAACAACGCAAAGGTTCGTAAGGCAATCAACAACAAGGGATTCAAGGTAAGAATCCGTGCATACAAAGAGGCAAATGGTGGTGCTAAGTGCTGGAGCGATTGGTCAGCATTCAAGACAATCATACCTCAGGCATGTGTAAAGAAGAGTAATGTAACTTCTGTAAGCAGCACTGCTGCAAAGGTTAAATGGAAGAAAGTAGCAAATACAAAGTATTATCTTGTATACTATACAAAGAATCCATACGCTTCAAATGCAAAATGGATAAAGAAAAAGGTAAGTGCTAAGAGCAGCTCTTATACAATAAGAGGTCTTAAGGCATATTCTACATTTGGAGTATATGTTATCCCTGTTGTCAAGGTAAGAGGAAAGACCTACAGAGGACAGGCTTGTGAGTATATAAGATGCAGTTACTACTATAGATAAGATAGTAAGAAACATCTACAAAACGATAAGAGGGCGGATACAAAAAAGTATCCGCCTTTTTTGTCGTTTTTTGGCTGATTATTTTCTTGTAAAAACTCCTTGACATTCACTGCCAGGTTTGGTATTATAAACAAGCGTCAAAAATTAAATACTCTTTGGTAGGAGATTTTTATTTAGGCATTTTGCAGAAGTACTCAAGTGGCTGAAGAGGCGCCCCTGCTAAGGGTGTAGGCCGTTTGCGCGGCGCGAGGGTTCAAATCCCTCCTTCTGCGTTTCCTTTTTGGGAGATGCTTATGACGTTATTCCTCGATAGCTCAATGGTAGAGCACTCGGCTGTTAACCGAGGGGTTGTAGGTTCGAGCCCTACTCGGGGAGCTTTAATTAAATAATATGGTGCGATAGCCAAGTGGTAAGGCCCCGGTCTGCAACACCGTCATCGCCGGTTCAAATCCGGCTGTCACCTCTCTCAAAAGGACTACATCAGTTTATGATGTGGTCTTTCTTTTATATAATTTGCAAATAAAATATATTGTGAATTTATGTAATATTCGTAATATATGTTGTACACATTTCATTATTATTTAATTTTCTAAATTATTTTTCAGGATGTTACACTAAATTAATAAAGAGAAATATAAGCCTGATAAACAGAATTATATTTCTCTTTTTTAACAACTCTTATCCTTTTTTGAATAGTTGTAGTAGTATTATTATTCCTCTTCAGGATATTTCATACCCCATTCGGTTCTTATATCAGACATGATTTTCATAACATCATATGTATACTGACTGTGAATGAGGTTTTCTATTTCATCGGATGATGCAGAGTTTATGGCTTTTTCCATATCACATACTTCGTAATAAAGTGCATCTGATGTATCACCTGCATCAATTACTTCTTTATGACCATCCTCTGTGTATGTAATAGTTGCCTGCATTCCTCTTGGATACTCAAAGATTTCCACATATGCCTTGTCAAAAGAGAGCGTAGCACGTTTTGGCTGCTTGGAATGTAGAGATAATGTGACAGTTGCCATTTCCACTGCATCATTCATAAGCAGAATACCTGCCTGTTCATCAACACCGGTTGGTGCATATTTAACCTGTGACGATACTTGTGTTGGTGTTTCCTTGAAGAACCAGCGGATAAGAGAAAGTGAGTAAACTCCAATATCAAGCAATGCTCCTCCAGCAAGCTTACGACTGAAAAATCGGTTTGTCATATTGTAATCCTTGTAGCTTCCAAAATTGACCTGAATTAAATTTAGCCTGCCGAGTTGTCCACTTGCAATTATTTCGTTTAGCTTTTTATAAACAGGCATATGATATATAGTCATGGCTTCAGCAAGAATAACGTTATTTTCTTTGGCCAGTGAGACGGCTTCATCGAGCTCTGTGATATTTAAAGTAATAGATTTCTCACAGAGTACATGCTTTCCATTAGAAAGGGCTTTTCTTAGATAATTGATGTGAGTATTGTGTGGAGTGGAGATGTAAATGATATCCACATCAGGATCATAAAAGACGTCATCAATGTTGTCATATACCTTTGAAATGCCATATTTTTGTGCAAAAGCTACGGCCTTTTCATGAGTTCTGTTGGCAACTGAATAAAGAGTGCGTCCTTCCTTGGAGAGAGCATGCGCGAGCTCATTAGCTATTACACCGCAGCCGAGTGTTGCCCAATTAAGCTGTTTCATGTGAAATCCTCCTTTTTAACTTAAAGTATTGTAGCTGTGATGGTACATAAATTATTTAAAATGGTGTGAAATAACAAAATATAAACTCATTGATGATACCTTTTGACCCTTTAATCATAAAATATGTACCATAATGAACATATTCTAGCATGATGAATTATGAATTACAATGCATTTAGATTCAAAACAGTCAAAAACAGTCAAATTTGATAGTGACTAAATTAAAATTAGTTAATTTGAACTATATTTTAGATTATAAATTAGTAATAGAAAAGATACTAAAATTAGTAATTAGGCAAGTATTAATGATATATATGTTATATTCTGCACTAAAATCAATGTTGTATTTGCATATAGTGCACAATTTTAAAACTTGCTTTATATATTTTCAACAATTTTTAGTGTGATTATTTGTGAATATAAATGACGGATTATGATTGACAATGACGGATTATGAAAATATAATTATACTACAAGTTAAATGAATGTTGAAATGTTTAATACAGTAATTTGAAAATAAGCATTGAATAAATGGCTTATAAAATAAGTCTTTGAATAATTTGATAAACTGGGGTGATTAGATGCTGGCAGAAGATAGATGCAAAAAAATACTCGATATATTAGATTCGATGGGAAGTGTGACTGTTCAGCAGCTTATGGATGAGCTTGATACATCCGAGTCAACAATCAGACGTGATCTGGTTGCAATGGACAAGAAGGGTTATCTCACCAAGGTACATGGTGGTGCGATTGTAAATAATACGAATATCCATACTCAGGATGAGAAGGTTATCAACAGGCTTAAGCAGAATCGCAACGAAAAGGAACAGATTGCCAGATATGCGGCATCACTTATTGTGGATAATGATTTTGTTTATATAGATGCCGGTACTACAACAGCAGTCATGATTGATTATATTACTGCAAAGAATGTGGTTTTTGTTACAAACTCTCTGACTAATGCCAAGAGAATTTCCGATAGGGGATATACAGTATATATTCTGGGTGGCGAGTTCAAGTCTACTACCGAGGCTATTGTCGGAGATGAGGCCGTTGTGACGCTCGATAAATATAATTTTACGAAGGGCTTCTGGGGAACCAACGGAATTACTGTGAAGAATGGATTTACGACTCCGGAGATAAAGGAGGCCATGGTTAAAAAGAAATCCATGGAGAATAGCAAGGAGAAATACATTCTTGCGGATGACAGTAAGTTTTCACAGGTATCAAGCATCAAGTTTGCTGATTTTGAAGATGCTGTAATTATTACAAATGCACTAAGTAATGACAACTATAAGAAATACAAAAATATTAAGGAGGTCTAACATGATTTACACAGTTACTTTTAATCCATCATTAGATTATATTGTTGATGTAACAGATTTTAAGACAGGAGTAGTCAATAGAACGACTGGAGAGAAGATTTTTGCAGGTGGTAAAGGCATCAATGTTTCCATGGTTCTTAAGAATCTTGGAATGAGCAATACTTCACTTGGTTTTACAGCGGGTTTTACAGGAAATGAAATTAAAAGACTTCTAGCAAAAAAAGGTGTTGATACTGATTTTATAGAGGTGGAGGATGGTATTTCACGTATCAACGTGAAGCTTCGCTCAAATGAGGAATCCGAGATTAATGGTCAGGGTCCTGCAATCACTGAGGACAATATTAAAAAACTCTATGAGAAGCTTGACTGCTTAAAGGAGTCTGATGTGCTTGTTCTCGCAGGAAGTATTCCTGATGTGATGCCTTCATCAATGTATATGGATATCATGAAGCATCTTGAGGGTCGCGGAATAAATATCGTGGTTGATGCGACAAGAAATCTGCTCACAAATGTGCTTGCATATAAGCCGTTCCTCATCAAGCCAAACAATCATGAGCTCGGTGAGATATTCGGGGTTGAGATTACAGACAAGGACGATGTGATAAAGTATGCAAAGAAGCTTCAGGAGCAGGGCGCAAGAAACGTGCTTGTCTCAATGGCAGGTGACGGAGCAGTGCTTGTGACTGAGGATGGACAGGAGTTTAAGGCAAATGCACCTAAAGGAAAGCTCAAAAATTCTGTAGGAGCAGGAGATTCGATGGTAGCCGGATTTGTTTACGGATACCTCAAATCAAATGATTATAAGCAGGCATTTATTTATGGCGTATGTACGGGAAGTGCAAGTGCATTTTCTGAGGAGCTTGCTACAAAGCCTGAGGTTGAAGCACTTATTGATAAATGGGACAGTGCTTCCAATTAAACAAACGGTATCAAAAAGGTTGATATAAATAATTAAATTAATACATTCTATTAGGAGGAATGATGTATGACAATCAGGGATTTATTGGCAGCTGAGAGTATCAATTTGAATGGTACGCCTGCCGGAAAAACCGAAGCATTGAATCAGTGTATTGATTTGATGGCAAAAAGTGGCAAAATAGCCGATGTGGAGAAGTATCGCAAGGGTGTTTTTGCAAGAGAGGAGGAAGGCACAACAGGAATTGGAATGGGTATAGCAATTCCTCATTGCAAGTCTGATGCTGTTACTAAAGCAGGTCTTGCGGCAATGGTTGTAAAGGATGGGGTTGACTTTGAATCACTCGATGGTACACCTGCAAAGATTATTTTCCTTATAGCTGCACCAAACACAGAGGATAATGTGCATCTTCAGGTGCTTAGCAAGCTCTCTGTTATGCTGATGGACGAGCAGTTTACAAATTCTCTTATCAATGCCGGTTCAGTTGATGAGTTTTTAAATATCATCGATAGCGCTGAAAAAGCAAAGGATGAGAAAGAGGCTGCCAAAGAGGCAAAGGCTAAAGAGCCTGTTGAGGTGAAGAAGGACGATGTATTTATCGTTGCAGTTACAGCCTGTCCTACAGGAATTGCCCATACTTATATGGCTGCTGAGGCTATCGAGAAAAAAGCCAAGGAGCTTGGATATCAGGTAAAGGTTGAGACAAGAGGCTCAGGCGGAGCCAAAAATGTGCTCACAGATGATGAAATTGCAAAGGCTGCAGGTGTTATAGTTGCCTGTGATACAAATGTACCTACAGACCGCTTTGACGGAAAGAAGGTTATTGAGTGTCAGGTTTCTGACGGAATCAATAAGGCAGAAGAGCTCATAAAGAGAATTGCTGCCGGTGATGCTCCTGTATTTAAGGCATCAGGTAAAAAAGAGGCTTCACATTCATCAGTTGGTGGAAAAGAGAGCATTGGACATCAGATTTACAAGCATCTGATGAATGGTGTTTCACATATGCTTCCATTCGTAGTTGGTGGTGGTATTCTTATCGCAATCGCATTCCTTATCGATGGATTCAGTGTTGACCTTAATTCACTGCCGGCTGACCAGAGAGCAAATTTCGGTACTATTACACAGGCCGCAGCAATGTTTAAGGGAATTGGTGGAACAGCATTTGGATTTATGCTTCCAATTCTTGCAGGCTTTATCGCTATGAGTATTGCTGACCGTCCGGGTCTTGCAGTTGGTTTTGTAGGCGGTTCAATCGCAGCAAACGGTACATCAGGCTTCCTTGGAGCACTTGTAGCAGGTTTCGTTGCAGGATATATTGTGCTTCTCTTAAAGAAGGTATTTTCTAAACTTCCGGAGAGTCTTGATGGTATGAAGCCGGTTCTGCTTTATCCGCTGCTTGGTATATTCCTGGTAGGCGTTATAATGCAGTTTGTAGTTGAGCCTCCAATCGGAGCTTTAAATACAGCTATCAACAATGGTCTTAATGGACTTAACGGTGCAAGCGCAGTAGTGCTCGGAGTACTTCTCGGGGGAATGATGTCAGTAGATATGGGTGGCCCTGTAAACAAAGCCGCTTATGTATTTGGTACAGCTTCAATCGCTGCCGGAAACTACAATATCATGGCAGCAGTTATGATTGGCGGTATGGTTCCACCAATCGCAATCGCTCTTGCAACAATTTTCTTCAAGAACAAGTTCACAGCAGAGGAGAGAAAGGCAGGACCTACAAACTTTATCATGGGATTATCATTTATCACAGAGGGTGCAATCCCATTCGCAGCATCTGATCCGCTTCATGTCCTTCCGGCATGTGTAGTCGGTTCAGCAGTGGCAGGTGGACTTTCAATGGCATTTGGATGTACACTCATGGCACCTCACGGAGGAATCTTCGTAGTTCCTACAATCGGAAATCCGTTAATGTATCTTGTTGCATTAGTAATCGGATCTTTCATTGCATGTGGATTACTCGGATTACTCAAAAAGAAAGTAAGTGAATAAGCAATCCTCAATTATCATTTAATCCAACCTATAAACTAATCAACAAAGGCACTGCTTCGGCGGTGCCTTTGTTGTTATGTTGTGATATAAAAATTAAAAGTATAAACATTCTCTGAAATAACAGCCTCATGCCTTGACGAGTGAATTTTCCAAGCTTAAAGTAGTATTAAGATGAAATAGTAAGTCAAAAAATCAATTATTTATGAGACTTAAATAAAAAAACAGTGAGGCATAAAATGGGCAAGGTTATAGGTATAGATTTAGGAACAACAAACAGCTGTGTAGCAGTATTGGAGAATAATCAGCCGGTAGTCATAACTAACAGCGAGGGTCAGAGAACAACTCCGTCTGTAGTGGCTTTTACAAAGAATGGAGAGCGACTGGTTGGCGAGGCTGCAAAGAGGCAGGCAGCAGTCAATGTGGACAGGACATTTTTCTCAATAAAGAGACAGATGGGAAGCGATTTCAGGGCAAAAGTGGACGGAAAGCTGTATTCAGCTCCTGAGATTTCTTCTATGATTCTCAGAAAGCTGAAAAAGGATGCAGAGGACTATATTGGTGAGGCAGTGACAGACGCTGTAATCACAGTTCCTGCATATTTTTCGGATGCGCAGAGGCAGGCAACTAAGGATGCAGGAAGGATTGCGGGGCTTAATGTGCTTCGAATCATAAATGAGCCAACCTCTGCGGCACTCGCATACGGACTGGACCACGGACAGCAGCAGAAAATTCTTGTCTACGACCTCGGAGGAGGAACCTTCGATGTGTCTGTTATCGAAATAGGGGACAATCTGATAGAGGTGCTTGCCACAGCCGGTGATAATCATCTGGGTGGAGATGATTTTGATGAGAGAATCACGAATTATCTTGTCACAGAGTTTTACAGACAGCAGAATGTGGATCTGAGAAAGGATAATACTGCTATGCAGCGTGTCAGGGAGGAGGCTGAGAAGGCAAAAAAGGTGCTTTCATCCTCATCCTCAACCACTATCAATCTGCCATTTATCACCACTGTAAAGGGACAGCCGGTCCACATGGAGATGAACCTCACAAGGGCTGAGTTTAATGAGATAACAAAGGATCTGGTGGAGAGAACTGCTATTCCTGTCAATCAGGCACTTTCAGATGCGGGGATTTCCGCAGCAGAGCTTGGAATGGTGCTGTTGGTAGGAGGCTCGACACGTGTGCCGGCTGTTGTTGAGGAGGTCAGAAGAATTACAGGAAAAGAGCCTTCACATAACCTGAATCCTGACGAGTGCGTGGCACTCGGTGCAGCAGTACAGGGTGGCAAGCTCGGTGGAGCAATTGTCGCAGGCAGCAGTGCGGCAGAGATTATACTGATGGATGTCACACCGCTTTCACTCGGAATTGAGACGGTCGGTGGTGTCTCAACCAAAATTATTGACAGAAATACGACTATTCCTACGAGATACAGCCAGATTTTTACAACTGCAGGAAGCTTCCAGACCTCTGTGGATATAAAGGTACTGCAGGGTGAGAGGCAGTTTGCAAGGGACAATAAGCTGATTGGAAACTTCAGGCTAAAGGGCATCAAGCCGGCTCCGGCAGGTGTGCCGCAGATAGAGGTGACGTTTGATATAGATGCAAACGGCATTGTGCAGGTTTCTGCAAAGGACCTGGGCACAGGAAAGCATCAGGAGATTACGATTACCGCAAGCTCAAATTTGTCTGATTCTGAGATTGAGCAGGCAATCCGCGAGGCACAGGAGTATGAGGCAACAGACGGACAGAGAAAGGCTTATATTGATGCAAGAAGTGAGGCTGATACGCTTGTGCGACAGGTGGAAAATGTCATGGCTGACAAGGAAAAAAGAAAGGCTATGGACAGCGCACAGAAAAAGAGTGTGAAATCGTCACTTTCATATGTGAAGAAGCTTATTTCAAGGACAAAGCCCGGAAATGTGAGCGAAGAGCAGGCTGCCGAGATAAAGCATGCGGCAGATGAACTGAGAAATGCGGCAGCGGGATTGATTTAATTATAGTAACTATTATTATTCATTTGGCTATTTACGAGAAGCGGATTTTCATATAAAATATGGGTAAGTGGTGAGTATTCATAACCACCCTGAATAGTTATAATGTTAATTTAAATCCGAGGAAATAGAAAATGAATGCGAACGATAAAACAGAAAAGGTACTAAGAGAAATTCATATCATGCTCTCAAAGGCGGAGCCGTATAAGCCGGAGCCGAGCAGGGTGATCATAAACAAGCAGCAAATGATAGATTTACTTGCTGAGCTGAATAAGTGTATATATGCAATACAGGATGAGTATGAGCTTACTGAGCAGAGTCGCAATCACGCAGAGAGAGAGTTCAGAAAGAAGGGGGATCAGATAGTCTGGGATGCAAGCAGAAAGGCTGAGGATGTGTATGCAGCATCGGTTATCTATACGGATGAGGCGCTTTCAAGAGTGCGTGATATCATCAATGATACCAACGAGTCACTTGAAAAGCTGTGCAAGAATATGAAGGATAAGATTGCAGAGCAGGAGAAGATAGTTAAAACTAACCAGTATGAGCTCAAGGGACAGCTTCAGGATTTGTCCGATACGGAGAAGTATCTTAAGATTATCGATGACAGAAATAAGGAGATAGAACGTCAGAAAAATGCAGGTAAACCTGTAGAGGAGCGTACTATTGACAATGAAGAGAAGTCTATCTATGCAAACAGACAGACTGAAATCAAGGTAAATATGGATTATATCAGAAAACTGGGACTTGCTGAGGGCGAGGACCTGGGAGATGGTGTAGTGGGTGAAGTGAAGCTTGCAGACGATACACCTGATGCCGGATTAAATCATAGCAATGATAAGGATGAAACCAAGGCTGCCGGCTCAAAATCGTCTGTTGATGAGGATTATAAGGCAATAAGCAGAAAGGCCGGCAATCAACCTGTTATCAACACAAAGGAGGGGAAGGAGCTCACAGACGGTATCCACAGAATGTGGCAGAGCATCACCGGAAATAAAGGGAAATGAAACACACCTATGTAATATAAAGCAGCAGTTCAAAACAGAACGGCTGCTTTTTGGCTTATATTTAAAGTGGGTAATATTAAGCAGATTTTAAGAAAAACAAAGTGGATAATCTGATAAAATATAGCTGACTAACGGCAGGAGAAGGTTTCTGTTCAAAATTCATAGAAGGAGGATAATATGACAATATTAGTTTGTGATGACGACAAGGAAATAGTTGAGGCAATTGAGATTTACCTGATGCAGGAGGGCTACGACGTGGAGAAGGCTTACGACGGCATACAGGCGGTTGAAATTATGAAGAATAAAAAAATAGACCTCATGATAATAGATGTCATGATGCCAAAGCTCGACGGAATAAGAGCTACTCTGCAGATACGAAAGGAAAGCAGGGTGCCGATAATCATTCTATCGGCAAAGACAGAGGATGCTGACAAGATTTTAGGCCTCAATGTGGGAGCTGATGATTATGTCACAAAGCCTTTTAATCCGCTTGAGCTTGTGGCAAGGGTAAAGTCACAGCTTCGCAGATATACCACTCTGTCAAGCAATGATGCAGCCGGAGACAAGGTTTATGAGGCCGGAGGTCTTTTGGTAAATGATGATTTAAAAAAGGTGACTGTGGATGGTGAGGAGGTAAAGCTCACACCGATTGAGTACAATATCCTGCTTTTACTCCTTAAAAATAAGGGAAAGGTCTACTCAATAAACGAAATATATGAGAGTATATGGAACGAGGAGGCGATAGGCGCCGACAATACAGTTGCTGTGCACATCAGACATATCAGGGAAAAAATAGAGATAAATCCTAAAGAGCCGCGATATCTGAAGGTGGTCTGGGGAGTAGGCTATAAGATAGAGGACAACAAATGAAGCAGTATACGATAGGAAAAAAAGCAGCGGTCATAGTTTTACATCAGCTATGCATGATACTTATGGTGACAGGAGTGTTTGCCACAGGCTATGCATTCAGGCACGATGCGCATGGAAATATTGATATATATACACTAATATCGCTTGCGGGCCTGGTAGGCAGCTTTGTGAGCCTGGCATATATGGCAAACGTGGCCGGCAGAAAATCAGAGGATGATTACACAATATACTATTTACCGATTGACAAGGTATACTCTGATGTGATGCTAGTGATATTTACACTGCTCATGGTATTTATGGGAAAAGTGATTTCAGGCGTAAAAAACCAGCATTTTGACTATGCATCACTCATTATGACGGCCGGCACATTTACTTTTTTGTTTGATCTGGCTTTTATTATTTTATACCAGAGCATTGTAAGGAAGATAAAAGGCAATATACTTTGCACACACAGCCTGATGTACAAGGGCTATGAGCTTTTGAAAAGAGTTATTGAGAAAAAGGATATCCACACACAAAAAACCAAAGAGATAATGCGCATACAGGAGGCACTTGAAGCTATCTCGGAAGGAGCGCTTGACACTACACTCAATGTCAATGAGTTTCATGGGCAGCAGAAAAAGGTGGCGGAGGCTGTCAACCATATACGCCAGGGTCTTATGAGCTCGGTAAATGAGAGCCTTAAAAATGAAAAACTAAAGGCAGACTTAATAACAAACGTATCACACGATATAAAGACACCTCTGACTTCAATAGTCAACTATGTTGACCTACTTAAGAGGGAAAATCTGGAAAATGAAAATGCCAAATACTATATACATGTGCTGGAGGAAAAGTCACAGCGTTTAAAGCAGCTTACAGAGGATTTGGTAGAGACATCAAAGATTACCTCGGGAAATGTGAAGCTCAATATGCAAAAGCTTGATCTGGTTGAGCTTTTATACCAGACCGGAGGTGAATTCAATGAACGCTTTGAGTCGAGAAATCTCACAATAGTTACAAAAATTCCATCAGAACAGATATTTATCTATGCGGATGGGCGTCAGCTTTACCGCTCTATTGAAAATCTGTATACTAATGCCGCAAAGTATGCACTGGAAAATACCAGAGTGTATGTAGAGCTTGAAAAGGCAGATAAAAAGGCAGTTTTTACAATAAAGAATGTGTCTAAGAACGAGCTTGACATAGTAAGCAACGGAAATGTAGACCTGACAGAGCGTTTTGTGAGGGGAGAGAGATCGAGAACCACTGAAGGAAGTGGTCTTGGACTTTCGATTGCAAAGAATCTGACCCATTTGATGGGAGGAAAATTCGAAATTAAGGTAGATGGTGATTTATTTATTGCCACAATTACCTATAATATTATATAATAGTAAATAAAAGAATTTTGAAATACACATACGGAGGTAGAATAAGTGAAATTATATGAAAATGGTGCTTACCTTTTAAACGGTAAGGAAGTAATAATTGATGGACCAGAGGCTCAGGCAGCTGTCAAAAGCAAGACCGGCATGGACATCGATAAACAGACAGCTAAGCAGGAGACAATTGCTTACGGTATTTTAAAGGAGCACAATACATCCGGCAATATGGACAAGCTTCAGATTAAGTTTGATAAGCTTACATCGCATGATATCACATTTGTAGGTATCATCCAGACAGCACGAGCTTCAGGACTTGAGAAATTCCCTATCCCGTATGTACTTACAAACTGTCACAACAGCCTTTGTGCAGTTGGTGGAACAATCAATGAGGATGACCACATGTTTGGTCTCACATGTGCAAAGAAGTACGGCGGAATCTATGTACCACCTCATCAGGCAGTTATCCATCAGTTTGCACGAGAGATGCTTGCCGGCGGCGGAAAAATGATACTTGGTTCTGATTCACATACACGTTATGGTGCACTTGGTACTATGGCAGTCGGCGAGGGTGGACCTGAGCTTGTTAAGCAGCTTCTTGAACAGACATATGATATTGATATGCCTGAGGTAGTAGGCATTTACCTGACAGGAGAGCCAATCAAGGGCGTTGGACCACAGGATGTCGCACTTGCAATTATCGGAGAGGTATTCGGAAACGGCTTCGTAAAGAACAAAGTTATGGAGTTTGTAGGACCGGGTGTGTCTAATCTGAGCGTTGACTTCCGTATAGGTGTCGATGTTATGACAACAGAGACTACATGTCTTTCTTCTATCTGGAGAACAGATGACCAGGTTAAGGAATTCTTTGAGATTCACGGTAGGGCTGAGGACCACAAGGAGCTTAATCCGGGTGAGGTGGCTTACTACGACAGATTTATTGAGATTGATTTAAGCCAGATCCGCCCAATGATAGCTATGCCATTCCACCCAAGCAATACCTATACTATCGATGAGCTCAATGCAAACCTCATGGATATTCTCGATGACTGTGAGAAGAGAGCTGAGGTAAGCTTTGACGGCAAGGTGAAGCTTGATTTAAAGAGTAAGGTAAGAGACGGAAAACTGTATGTAGACCAGGGAATCATCGCAGGCTGTGCAGGCGGTGGATTTGAGAATATCTGCGATGCGGCTGACATATTAAACGGACATTCAATCGGAGCAGACGAGTTTACACTGAGTGTTTACCCGGCATCTACTCCAATATACATGGAGCTTGTGAAAAACGGAGCTGTAGCAAAGCTTCTTGAGACAGGTGCAATCGTAAAGACTGCTTTCTGCGGACCTTGCTTTGGTGCAGGAGATACACCTGCCAACAACGCATTCTCTATCCGTCATTCAACAAGAAACTTCCCTAACAGAGAGGGTTCTAAGGTACAGAACGGACAGATCAGCTCAGTGGCACTCATGGATGCACGTTCAATCGCTGCAACAGCAGCAAACAAGGGCTTCCTTACATCAGCAGCGGATATTGATGTCAACTTTACAAAGCCAAAATATTTCTTTGACAAGACTATATATGAGAACCGTGTATTTGACAGCCATGGAGTGGCAGATCCTTCAGTTGAAATCCAGTTCGGACCAAACATCAAGGACTGGCCGGCAATGAGCGCGCTTCCTGAGAATATGCTCCTTAAGGTGGTTTCAGAGATTCATGATCCTGTTACTACAACAGATGAGCTCATTCCTTCAGGAGAGACATCTTCATATCGTTCAAACCCTCTTGGACTTGCAGAGTTCGCACTTTCAAGAAAGGATCCTGAGTATGTAGGCAGAGCAAAGGAAATCCAGAAGGCCCAGAAGGCTATAGAGAGTGGTGAGTGCGCAGGAAAGGCTGTTCCTGAGGTTGCTGAAATCATGGGAGTAGTAAAGAAAAAATTCCCTGAGGCAAGCCATGAGAATATGGGCTTCGGAAGCACAATTTTTGCTGTTAAGCCGGGTGACGGCTCAGCAAGAGAGCAGGCTGCCAGCTGCCAGAAGGTACTCGGAGGCTGGGCAAATATCGCAAACGAGTATGCCACAAAGAGATACCGTTCAAACCTTATCAACTGGGGAATGCTTCCATTCATCATCGATGAGGGAGAGCTTCCGTTCCACAACCTCGACTATATCTTCCTTCCGGGAATCAAGAAGGAAATCGAGGATGCAAAGACGGAGTTTGAGGCATATGTTGTCAAGGATGGTGAATTAAAGCCATTTACACTGAAGATGGGTGAGCTCACAGATGATGAAAGAGAGATAATATTAAAGGGATGTCTCATCAACTATAATCGTAAATAAGGAGAGTTTAATCCGATGGAAGAAACCGGAAAAGCTGGTAAAAAATCAAACATTGAGATAAATGCAGATAAGGGTGCGAAGCAGAATTCGCACCCGGGGCGTGAGGAATGGCCACATCTGATCAGAATAGGTGTCATGGTATTTGTCACGTTTGCAGTCAGTATACTGTTTTTCTTTGCACTGTACAGATTTGAGGGCTTTGCAGGCATATGGAGCAAGCTGCTTGCGGCAGCAATGCCTATTATAATGGGACTTGTGCTTGCATACCTGATGAATCCTGTCATGCTGTGGCTGGAAAGATGCTTTAAAAAGCTTCTTTCCAAAAAGATGAAAAGCGAAAGCAAGCTGCGAAAGGTTTCAAGAGCTCTTGCAATCACAGGCTCGGTTATTATTCTGGTAGCGATTATTTCGCTCCTCATTGCGGCTATTGTGCCTTCTGTCATAGCAAGTATATCAGGACTTATGAAGACACTGCCAAATGATGTTGCGGCATTCATCAACATGATAAAGAACGGCAATTTCGGGGACAGCAAAATTGCTGAGCTCGCGAGCACAGGTTTACAGAATGCAACCGACTACATTGAGGATTATGCCACAGAAAAGCTGATTCCTGAGGCACAGAAGTATGTTGCACAGATTACAACCGGTGTGATTTCGGTAGTCAGAGGCTTATTTAATTTTATTATCGGAATAATCGTGATGGTCTATGTGATGAGTATTCAGGAGACTCTCGCAGGACAGAGCAAAAAGATAATATATGCTGTCTGCAAGCCAAAGACAGGCAATATCATCATTGAGACGATCAGAAAGACAAATGAGATTTTTGGAGGCTTCATAAGCGGTAAGATTATAGATTCACTGATTATAGGTGTGATTGCATATTTCGGATGTCTGATTTTAAGGATTCCATCATCGGTGCTCGTTGCAGTGATTATCGGCGTCACAAATGTGATTCCGGTATTCGGACCGTTTATCGGTGCAATTCCATCGTTACTCATAGTAGTAATTCAGAGTCCGTGGCATGCGCTTTATCTTCTGATATTTATTGTCGTGCTGCAGCAGGTGGATGGCAATATAATAGGGCCTAAGATACTTGGCTCATCTACCGGTCTTTCGACCTTCTGGGTTATGTTTGCCATACTAATCGGCGGAGGAATGTTTGGTTTTCTTGGAATGTTACTTGGTGTTCCAACCTTTGCTGTGATATACTATATTGTGAAAAGAGTTGTTAATTATGCTCTCAGGAAAAAGAAGCTTCCTGAGGACACAAGGGATTATACAAAGACAACAGGCGTAGATACCAAAAATAATAAGCTTAAATACGAGTAGGTGAAATAAGTGGATAAATACGAATACAATCTCAAGCTGGATCAGATAAAAGCCCTAAGCGCCGAGGAGGGCTATATGAGCGCAGCAGAGATTGCGGATAGCATAAATTGGAACAAAATTAAAAATGTAAATACACTCGTTAAAATCGGCGAAATCTACGAGAAGGCCGAAAGATACCAGGATGCAAGGGACATACTTTTAATGGCCTATGACCGTTCACCAATCGGCAGGATGATTATATACAGACTGGCTGAGGTCGCCATCAAGATGGGGGATTATGATGCTGCTACAGAGTATTATGATGAGTTTGTTGAGATAGCGCCTCATGATGATATGAAGTATGTATTAAGATATGCCATCAAAAAAGGGCAGGGAGCTTCATTTGATGAGCTTATCACTATTCTTGAAGAGTACAAGGATGAAGAATACACTGAGGAGTGGGCATATGAGCTTGCATATCTATACCACAAGGCCGGAAAAGCCGATAAGTGTATAGATGCCTGCGATGAGCTCATTCTGTGGTTCGGAGACGGACCATATGTGGAGCGTGCGCTGGAGCTTAAGATGCTTTATCAGCCACTTACCAAGGCTCAGGAGGAAAAGTACAGACGATTCAAGGCAGAGAAGGAAAAGCCGGCTAAGATAAAGGATGAGGCTGAGGTCACTGAGATAGGTGCCATGGAGATGGTAAAGGGCGGAGAGATAGTGCATGATGACGTAACTATTCCGCAGATTACTGTAAATCAGGAGAAGTTCAATACTGTAAATTTACAGCAGGAGATTGCCAAGGGTATGCAGCAGATCATGGAGGCCAAGGGCAAGAATGAAGTTGCTGATACGATGGATACCATCAAAAAGATAGTTGAGGATATTCCTTATCTCAAGCTCGAAAAGGAGCAGGAAGAGTATGTACAGCAGCCGGAAGAGACAGAGCATATCGCTACAGATGAAGAGATAGATGGTTCACTTAAGTTGAATTTCAAGGAGCTTTTGGGTGAAGACGCTGACGGACAGATGTCTATGGTCATGAGTGAAAAGACTCAGCTTGAGCATCAGATTACAGGACAGATGTCTATACAGGATGTGCTTGAAGAATGGGAAAAGACCAGACATGCGGCTGAAATTGCACTTAAAGAGGCTGAGCAGCAGAAGCTTGAGTCAGCTAAGGCAAGAGCTCTTCAGGAGGCAGGAGACATCATGGAGAGACTAAATGATGTCATTCCAAAGCTGGATGCAGGTGTCACTCCGAAGGAACTTCTTGAGGAGGAGTATTTGAAGGTGCCGGTTGATATTATAGAGCAGAAAGCTGCCGTGAAGGAGCCTGAAGAAGCGCAGAAACCGGATATGCAGGAGCTTTATGCAGAGGAGACTGTGGATGAAGTACAGGAGCCGCAGGAAGCACCTGAAGAGACTATAGACGAAGCACAGGAGCCGCAGGAAGCACCGGAAGAAGCTATAGACGAAGTGCAGGAGTCACGGGAAGCACCAGAAGAAGCTATAGACGAAGTGCAGGAGTCACGGGAAGATGCTATAGACGAAGCACAGGAGCCGCAGGAAGCACCTGAAGAGACTATAGACGAAGTACAGGAGTCGCAGGAAGCACCGGAAGATGCTGCAGATGAAGTCAAGGAACCGGTTGGAGAGCCGGAGGATATAATTATGGCAGAGGAGTCTGAGAAAGACGAGATATTCATGCAGCCGACTACCATGATGCCTGAAATAACAGATGATATGTTAAATGTCGATGATGATACATCAGATGATGAGACTTCACAGGAGAAAGAAAACGTTTCTGAGAAGAGAGATTTTGATCATGTGACATCATTTATCGAGCAGGAAATAGCCAAGATGACAGCAAAGAATCCGGGACTGGAGAAGAAGCTGGATATGGCTAAGACAAGAAAAATGCCGGATATTTCATTGCCGGAGGATTTAGACAGCGAAGAAGATGACTCGAAATTGAAAGAAACAAAACATATAAAAGAGCTTACAAGCGAACAGAAAGCTATATTTTCATATTTCATACCGGTAAAGGGTATGGAGGATCAGATTTGCAAGGCATATAATGCAGTGCTTGATCATTTCAACAGGAAAGAAAACGCATCCACAGGCAACCTCATTATACAGGGAGAGCAGGGTTGCGGAAAGACAATGCTTGCTACAAGCTTTATAAAGGTATTACAAAAAGATGGTGAACAGCTTACAGGAAAGATGGGCAAGATTGATGCTGCCGCACTCAATAAAAAGGATGTGCAGCAGGTAGTCAGAAAGATAACAGGAGGCTGTCTCATCATAGAAAGAGCCGGTGATATCGACCGCAGCATAGCTGCCCAGCTATCATTTTTGATGGAGCATGATATTACAGGAACACTCTATATACTTGAGGATACATCAAAGGGTATAAAGAAGGCTCTCTCAATGGATGAGGGCTTTGCATCCAAGTTCACGGAAAAGATATCGGTCCCTATTTTTACAAATGATGAACTCGTATTGTTTGCCAAATCGTACTCTGCAGAGCTTGGGTACAAGATAGATGAGATGGCTATTCTGGCATTGCATAACAGAATCAGCAATATTGAGAGGATAGACCAGGCTACCACTCTGACAGAGGTCAAGGATATAATTGACGAGGCCATAGACAGGGAGGCTCACAGCGGACTGAAGAAGGCTATAAGTATTCTGACAGCCAAGCGATATACAGATGATGACCGAATTGTACTCAAAGAGGATCATTTCAGGGAAAAATAAATACTTATGGGGGTATATATATGTGTAATTTTACAGCAATGGATTGTTACCTGTTTGGTCAGGCAACACACTATGACATCTACAAGAAGATGGGTGCTCACTTAGCTGAGCGCAAAGGAAAAAAAGGAGTGTGCTTTGACGTCTGGGCGCCACATGCGAGGGAAGTATACGTGTTTGGTGAGTTTAACGACTGGAATGAGACCAGTCATGAGATGAAGCGTGTAGAGCCGGAAACCATGGGAGTGTATGAGCTTTTTGTACCGGGAGCGCAAAAGGGTCAGATGTATAAGTTTATTATAGTCACTGAACAGGGTGATAAGCTGTACAAGGCGGATCCATACGCAAACTACGCAGAGCTTCGTCCGGGAACAGCGTCAATCATCACAGATATCGAGCACTTCACATGGACTGACAAAGAGTGGATGGATAAAAGAGCAGCAAAGTCAGATGCTGATGTATATTCTTCACCTATGGCTATATATGAGTGCCATCCGGGCTCATGGATGAGACATCCGGGCAGGGATGATGAGGGCTTTTATACATACAGGGAGCTTGCAAAATCACTCGTATCCTATGTGAAAACTATGGGATATACACATATTGAGCTTATGGGTATTTCAGAGTATCCGTTTGATGGCTCATGGGGATATCAGGTGACAGGCTACTATGCACCTACATCGAGGTATGGAAAGCCTGAGGATTTTGCATACTTTGTTGATCAGTGCCATAAAAATAATATCGGAGTAATCCTCGACTGGGTACCTGCACATTTCCCCAAGGATGCGCATGGACTTGCCAATTTCGACGGAACAGCCACATATGAGTATGCAGACCCAAGAAAGGGAGAGCATCCCGACTGGGGCACAAAGATATTTGACTACGGTAAGAATGAAGTAAAGAACTTCCTTATCGGAAGTGCATTGATGTGGATAGAAAATTACCACGTAGACGGACTCCGTGTGGATGCAGTTGCGTCAATGCTTTATCTTGACTATGGAAAGAGCGACGGACAGTGGGTGCCAAACAAGTTTGGAGGCAATAAGAACCTCGAGGCAGTAGAGTTTTTCAAGCATATCAATACACTCATACTTGGAAGAAATCACGGAACTGTAATGATAGCCGAAGAGTCTACCGCATGGCCAAAGGTAACAGGTAAGGTAGAGGAAGACGGACTGAACTTCAGCTACAAGTGGAACATGGGATGGATGCATGACTTCCTTGATTATATGAAGCTGGATCCATATTTCCGTAAAAATAACCACAACAAGATGACATTTGCGATGAGCTATAATGAGAGTGAGAAATATATTCTGGTACTGTCACATGATGAGGTGGTACATCTGAAGTGTTCTATGCTCAACAAAATGCCGGGCTTAGAAGGGGATAAATTCAAGAACCTCATGGCAGGATATGCATTTATGATGGGACACTGTGGAAAGAAGCTTCTTTTCATGGGACAGGAGTTTGCACAGAAGCAGGAGTGGAGTGAGGAAAGAGAACTCGACTGGTATCTGCTTGAGAATCCGGAGCATAAAAAGATTCAGAACTGGGTAAAGGAGATGCTTCACCTCTATAGGAGAAACCGCTGTCTGTATGAGCTGGATTCAAGCTGGGAAGGCTTTGAATGGATAAATGCAAACGATGCAGACAGAAGCATCTTCAGCTTTATCAGAAAGAGCAAGGATGGCAAGAATAATATGCTCTTTGTCATCAATTTCACACCGGTAGAGAGACCTGATTACAGAGTCGGAGTGCCAAAGCACAAGACATATCAGCTCGTTTTAGATAGTGAGGATCCTAAGTTTACCGGCAAAACGGTACAAGTGCCTGTAAAGAAGGCTGCAAAGGGCAGAGGCAAGGCAGCAAAACAGTCATATAAGAAGCTGGACTATAAGGCAGTCAAATCAGAGTGTGACGGCAGACCATTTTCATTTGCTTATCCACTTGCGCCTTACGGAGTTGCTGTATTTAAATACTAATATACCGGTAAATAGCAGGGTAAAGGACCGCGCCAATTTAAGGCGCGGTCTTTATTTTTGCGTGGGGTGGTTCTGAACAGTTGGATAAAAAATACGAGGTATGAATATCCACAAATAAAGGCTGCAGAGATGGTATATATGCAGGGCACGGAGCAGTTTATTGTAAATGCCCAGAGGGTGATTGCGCAAGATAGTCTGTAACACCGATATATATTGCATGTGCCAGGTCATCCTGATAGTTTTTGTCAGTAAGAAGAAGTGTCTCAGCAGGATTACTCAAGAATCCACATTCTACGATTACGGTCGGGGATGTGGATTTTTTAAGTATAAAGTATTCTTTATTGGGCTTAATGCTTCGTGGCTTTGCGACACAAAGAGAAGTGTTTAGAGCTCCAAGAACAGAGGATGCGAGCTCTTTTCCTGCATCAGAGGCTTCATAATAGAATACCTGTGGACCGCAGCTTGAATTGTCCTCAAAGCTGTTTTGATGTATACTGATGCTGACTGCCACATTGCTTTTAGACATCAGGGCAGTTCTCTTTGTCAGATCATCTGTCTTTGGATGCTTGGAATTATCCGGGGCGAGGTCACAGTCGGTGGTTCTGGTCATGACAACAGTAAAGCCTCTGTTTTCAAACAGTTGTTTAAGAGCCATTGCAATACTCAGGTTGACATCCTTTTCCATGACGCCGGAGGTGGAAATCTTACCGGGATCACTTCCACCATGGCCCGGGTCTATTACAATAACAGTTGAATTAGTGTTTTTGCCGGTGTTTTTTGCAAGAGCGCAGACACCTCTTCCGAGGTAGAAGGACAGAATAAAGAGAGCTAAAATAAGACAGTATTTGTTTTTCTTAATAATGTACATATATTTTTTCATATAAGATACCTATAAAAAACCCGATGCACATAGGAGGCATCGGGTGTGTTTGTATATTATATGATTGGCTGATATCATTTATAACTTATAAAAGGTACTGAGTTAGACTGTAGCTGTAAAGGTACGGCCTCTTTCAGTAAGCCTTAAGCAATCAGTCCAGATATTTGATAACAGTATCCCAGACAGATGAATTCTCAAAGCCAAGCTTCCAGAATGCTGCACCGGCGAGCTTATTGTCGTCGACGAGCTTGAGCCTTTTCTCTAAAGATGTATTGTCCTCGAGCCATACCTTGTACAGCTTGTTGGATACAGACCACTCAGCGTAGTTCTGACCGGATTCCTCATCAAGAGCAGCAGTGGCATTGTTTGTGGCAAGCTGTGCTGCAGCTGCGTCCATACTATATACCTGTGAGGCAACAGTGTACTTTGACTGATCCTCGGTATCGGTTACGGCATCATCGTCCTCCTTTGGAGTGAGCTCCCATATTCTGGTATAAAAAGGCATGCCGAGAATAATCTGGTCAGCGGGAACCTCCTTCAGAGTGGATTCAACACCCTCAGTTACCCACGGAATGGAAGAAACTGAGCCGGCATCAGAGCCCTTATAGTGTTCATCGTATCCCATAATCACAATATAATCGGCAAAGTTTGCCATATCAGAGCGATTGAAGAACTTGTTGAAGCTGGCAGGTACTGTGACATCAACTGAAAGTGATATACCGTTATTGTGACACTTTATGGCGAGCTCTCTGATAAACTCGATGTAAGAGTCTCCATATGCTGCTTCTGTGATATTTTCAAAGTCAATATTTACACCATCAAGCTCATAGTTAAATGCAGCCGACATAATCTGATTGATCAGGGTAGTTCTCGTGGATGTATGTGTGAGCACATATGCTGCATCTACATCAGTATTTTCAAGGTTGCTGAACAGTCCCCATACCTCGATGCCCTGGGAATGGCAGTAGCTGACATAATCCTTGCTTGCTATATCTGCCAGATTACCGTTGTTGTCATTTAAATAAAACCAAGTTGGTGACATTACATTTATGCCCTTGGTTGATGAAATTACCTGGGGCACTTTACTGTTTGCTGACTGGCTTGTTACCTGATTCCAGGCAAGACAGATATCCTTATCCTTCTTGATATGCGTAAAGGTCTCTTCCTCATAGTCAGGATTAGTAAGCTTAGTTTTTTTGCTCTCGGACAGAGCCTTGCGCTTTATATATCCAATAACACCATCCTCAGTGGCAACCTTATCCCATTTGTCACCGGAATCAAGAATAGTAATATTGTCATCCTTTTTCACCTCTTTTAGAATAGGGCTCTTTATGCCGCCCTTCACGCGGACCTGGGTAGACTTGCTGACAGTGGCACTGTCTATTTCATCCCATTTGCTTGTGATGACGATGCGTGCCGGGTCATCATATGACTTAAAGGTGATATTGGAGTACTGTTTTACATAGTCTAAAGCGATAAGCGCAGAGTCAGAGGTGGCTTTTACAATCGGATAGCCAAAGTCATTGGTCTGCTTGGTGACACTGTAGCTATTGCTGTCAGCCGCCGCTGAGATGATATCAGATGCGGTTGTGTAAAGAAGCACATTCTCATTTGCATCCCAGTAAAATCTGGAATTTAATGAGTCGTGAACAAATTTGTAATCAACGTATATTTTTTTATCTATTATTTTAGCCTTGTAATCGGATAGCTCATTATCTACAATGAGAGCAGCCTCATCATCAGAAGAGATATTGAAATACTCTTTAAGATCCTCTGTCTTTTTCGTAGGGGTGTATTTATTTATAAGAGCAGTTATACCCATTATTATTACAACGAGGATAATAAGTCCGGTTACTATAAGTGCAGGCAATAATTTCTTTTTCATGTGTAAAAATCCTTTCCTATTATTTGGTGTCGAAATTGCTTAAGCTAATTATACCATTGTGAAAAAGCATATTCAAATAATATGAAATAAATTTGTAATAAATTAAGAAATTTGTTTATGCATTTTGGCGCGGAAGGAGCAAAAGCTTCCCCCGCGCACATAGCTTTTCTTTTTAAAATATGTCTTTTGGTTGTCTTTTTGCATTTAAACGGGGTAAAGGACCAAAAATATGCTGACATCGATTTCTGAAGAGTAATAAAAATGATATTAATCGGTAATGAATGATTTTTTATAGAAATTGATATTTCCGGAGCTTTCCACACCCAATTTAATTGCTGATTTTTAGTTTCGTTTAATTTGATAAAATATCTGTAAAAATTCCAATATATAAATATAGTTTATTCTTCTATAAAAATACCTCC
>OIBX01000154.1_pt1 | contig 29514 bp, 37 predicted proteins | sample 1581151 | NCBI WGS metagenome assembly OIBX01 (sample SAMEA3882527, study PRJEB24775) | human gut metagenome | biome: human-associated habitat; feature: intestine environment; material: feces | place: Netherlands | collected 2009/2010 | reverse complement strand
ATCTTCCGGCACATAAGGGCGAAGCCGTCTGGTATGTTCCAAAGAGATCGTAAAATCCTTAAGATTACGGTTATTGACCCCGATGATTCTCGGGTTGATCTTCATCGCCCGTTCCACCTCTGCCTCATCATGAGCTTCCACCAGAGCAGAAAGTCCCAATTCATCACAGATACACCTGTATTCCTTTAACTGCTCCTTCGACAAAATAGAACAAATCAAAAGCACAGCCGAAGCTCCCAGAACCTTCGCCTCATAAATCATATATTCATCAATTACAAAATCTTTTCTGATAAAAGGCAATGACACGTTTTTGCTTATTTCTTTTAAGTATTTTTTGTCCCCTTTAAAATATTCAGGTTCTGTCAAAACTGATATACATCCTGCACCTGCCTGCTCATATTCTTTTGCAATCTGAACATAAGGAAAATCTTCTGCAATAATTCCCTTAGATGGTGAAGCTTTTTTTACTTCACATATAAAAGTTATGTCTCCTGACCGACTCGTCAACCTCGTCTGCAACCGACTGCTCAACCAGCCCATCGAGGACAGACCATCTAAGATTGTAGAACCAAGAAAGGACGGAAAGCCATTCAATCTGAATGACTATGACATCCATAAGTTCAATCCGCAGGACAGGGAGACGCAGAAGAAGTTTTACCCCTATTTCAAGTTTCGAGGCATCGACCTTTATACGCAGTATGCCTTTCATCGGCATTTCTGTTTGGCTACCAAGCATCGTACGGATGGGCTTACCTTTGCCAATCTTGCCTTTCCGCTTGTATTGCCCAATACACCCGAGAAGACCGTAGGTTTTGAGGAACGAGGGCGACCAAAGATAGATGGCAGTGGCGGTTACAAGGGCAAGGCAGAAGGCAGCAACAGCAGTGAAGGGCTGTGGATTGCCAATCTGACGGGCAAACCGTTGGAGAAAGCAAGCGAGATAGTATGGTTTGAGAGTGCCTACGATGCCATGGCAGAGTATCAGATAAATCCTGTGAAGATGGTGTATGTATCTACGGGCGGTACACCCGCCGAGGGGCAGATGCGAGGACTCTTGTCTATTACACCCAACGCACGGCACTATTTGGGCTTTGACAAGGACGATGCCGGACGGCAGTTTGTGGCAAACTTCAGGAAGGTGGCAGCAGAAATGGGCTTCCGTCACGAGAACGTGCAAGCCTACCATCCATTGGGCTGCTACAAAGACTGGAACGATGCGTTGCTCAACAAGAAGTCGGCTGAACTGATTGCAAAAGGCGAACCCGACACATTCGACTATGCCGAGTTCATCGCAGCCGGCAAGGCAGAGAAACAAAGGGAAAAAGAAGAAAAGAACACTTATCATAGAAGCGTATGAGAAAAGAAGACAATAGCATCATCACCTTGCGACCCAGCATCGGGCAGTATTTCATCAACGAGCTGCCACTGTTGCTGTTGTGCGTGGCAATGCTCCTGATGGGAGGGTTGCCTGATTGTGCATATAGCACCCTGTTGCTGGTGCTTAGTCTTTTGTCCTCCCTCTGTTTGCTCTACCGATTCATCTATCTGAGGAGCATCCGTTACCATATCGGGAGCGAGCAACTCATCTGTGAGCATGGCGTGTTTCAGCGGAGCGTGAACTACATGGAGCTGTACCGGGTGGTGGACTTTGCGGAGCATCAGACCTTGATGCAGCAGTTGTGCGGACTGAAAAGCGTGACCGTGCTGTCGATGGACAGGACGACACCGAAACTGGATATGACAGGCATCAGCAAAAGCTATGATGTGGTGAGTGTGATACGAACAAGAGTAGAGACGAACAAACGAAGAAAGGGTGTGTATGAGATTACGAATAGATAAGATTTGGATTGTTGTCGTGGCATTCGTACTGAGCGTGCCGTCAGCCCATGCACAGATTGTGACAGCCAACCCTTTGGAATGGATGGCATTGGCAGAGGGCAACGAAGCCATCAACGGTGAGATAGAGAAGGAAATCAAGGGTCAAACAAAGACCGCCCTGTTGCAGAACACCATCGCCGCAGAGTTCACCAAGATACACGAATGGGAGAAGAAGTACAACAGTTATCTGAAGACCGCCAGCGGTTATGCTTCTTCCCTCAAAGCCTGCACCTATCTGTACGACGATGGCGTGAAGATATTCATCACCTTGGGCAAGATGCGCAAGGCCATCAGCAACAATCCGCAAGGCATCGTCGCCACCCTCTCGATGAACAACCTGTATATGGAGACCGCCACGGAACTGGTGTCTGTCTTCACCTTGCTGAAGGATGCGGTCGCCAAGGGAGGCACGGAAAACATGCTGACGGGAGCGGAAAGGAGCAAGACGCTGTGGGCATTGAACGACAAACTGAGTGCCTTCAGCAAGAAACTGCATCGGCTCTACCTGTCTATACGCTATTACACCTTGACCGATGTGTGGAACAGCGTGACGGCAGGCATGATAGACCGGAGCAATGGAGAGATAGCCACCCAAGCCCTTGGAAGATGGCGCAGAGCAGGACGTATGACCATCAATGATTAACGATAAAGGAATCAGACATGAAGTATATCATATCAATTGCCATTTTTATGTTTGTATCATCCTTTGCAGGAGTGCAGGCGCAGAACGACCCGACTCTTGCGGGGATGATCCTGATGTACACCAACAAGGCAGAGAAAGAACTGAAGAACCAGGAGAAGGTTATGCTGCTGCAATCCACCGGCCATATCTGGACCAAGGAGGAAGTGGAAGCCACTACCAACCTGCAGCGGGAGTTCAACAACTATCTGGATTCCTTCCGTTCCATCGTCAGCTATGCCGCACAGATATACGGTTTCTATCACGAGATAGGTCAGTTGGTGGACAATATGGGAGGACTGGTGGCGCAGTTAGATTCCCATCCAGCCAATGGTCTTGCCGTAGCCCTGTCTGCTAAGCGCAACAAGATATACCGAGAGCTGATTATGAACAGCATCGAAATAGTTAATGACATTCGCACGGTATGCCTGTCGGGCAACAAGATGACCGAGAAGGAGCGTGTGGAGATAGTCTTCGGCATCCGACCCAAACTGAAGAAGATGAACAAGCAGTTGAAACGACTGACGAGGGCGGTGAAATACACCACAATGGGCGATGTTTGGATGGAGATAGACGAAGGATCAAGACCCGCCAAGGCGAACAAAGCCGAGATAGCGGCGGCTGCTAAGAGGCGGTGGAAACAGGTGGGTAAGAACGTAAAACAGTGATTAAAAAAAACAAACAGATATGGGATTTTGGAGTTCATTATTGAAATATGGTGGCAAGGCGGCACGAGGTACCGGCCATGTCATAGGAGCAACTGGTAAGACCTTAGGCAGTGCGGCACTCCACCCGCAACGCACCCTTATGGGAGCCGGAAAGGCTATGCAGACAGCCGCAGTAGGTAGTGCCGCAGGCTATGTGACATGGGAGAAGCTGACCACGGACAAGAGCGTGGCACGCATTGTGGGTGACGCTGTCATCGGCGAGAATGCCACGGACACTGTTGCACAGACAGCAGACGGAGTTCGTGAACTGACGGGCAAGGCTGGAGAGGCTGTGACCGCTGTGAACAATGCGGCGAGTAATGTGGATAGTCAATTCAGTGGCATAGGCAACTTCTTCAAGAACATGTTCGGAGGAGGTGGCGGCGACATGATAGGCAATCTCTTTGGCAATATCGGCAAGGGCAACGTGTCGGGTATGAGCATCGTCGGACTGGTGGCTGCCGCCTTCATGGTATTCGGACGCTTCGGTTGGATGAGCAAGATTGCAGGTGCGCTGCTTGGAGCGATGATTATCGGGAATAACTCTAAGGTGGCACAAGCTCTGCCTAATGGAGGCGGCACGTCTTCGCATGGGCAGAACATGGAAGAGGCAGAGACACAGAACAGAGGAATGAAACGATAACCAATATACAGCGATATGAGATATACAGAAGAAATGATACTACGCTCATCGAGCGGCTACTGTATGCCGTTTGAGGAGCCAACAAAGCAGGACGTGCAGATGTCCTTGGGTTACGGAGAGCAGAAGCACCCCGTGACGGGAGAAACATTCTTCCATCACGGCATAGACTTCTCGGTGAACCACTACCTTCTGTCGGCTGTGGCCACAGGAACCGTGTCAGCCATCGGGTCAGATGCGGAGCATGGCATCTACCAGACCGTCCGCTACGGCAAATACGAAGTGACTTACAGGCACCTCTCCAATGTCTTCGCCAACTTCTCCCAAAGCGTCAAGGCCGGTCAGACCATCGCCATCAGCGGTGACCTGCTGCACATGGAGGTGAGGTTTGACGGAGAGGAAATCAATCCGTTGGAGTTCCTCACCATGCTTTACGGCAATATCAAGGCATTGGAGCGCAATTCCAAAATGGGCATCAATGAACTGGACATGAACATCCCTTCACCCTACGACACCGACCGTCAGGAGATAGAGACGCTAATGCTTCGCTTCCTCCCCTCCTATTTTGAGGATTTGCAGCAGGGTGCATACTCTCTGCCCGAACATACCGAGCAGTCGTTGAGAAATATCTTCTCGCTGGGTGCGAGCAAGCATTACTTCTATGAAACCATGCCGAGCATGGCAAATCCCTTGGGCATCGCTGGCCGCTGTATGCCTTTGGCGGCTAAGGTACAGAACCTGCTCATTGCCGACTTTCTCAACTATCTTGCCATGCGTCATCAGGTATATCTCTCCACTATGGACGAGGTATTAAAAAAAAACTCCACGAGCAAACCCTGACGCATGACGGCATCATCGACCCGCTTGCCGACTTGGATGTGGATATCCAGAGTTTCGACATTCCGAGGATGGTGAGCGTCTATCCCGACCGGGCTGGCGTGAGATGGTGGACAAAGGCATGGTTCAATGGTAAGGGAGAGGGAGAACCCTCCGTGGAGATAGAGGAACGCATGGCCGTGCTGTTCATCCACCGCCAAGTAGACAAGGACGAATGGTTGGAGGAACACTATCCCAAGCAGATGGAGATATATCACAACGCCATCGAACAGACAAAGGAACAGATATTACAGCAGTATAATATATAAAAAGGTATATGGCAGTAAAGAACAGTCAGCGATTCGCAGAGATAGAGCGTCTGATTGGCGACTACTTCGGGTGTTACCTTGCCCCCTTGATGGGCAGGGTACAGCGGGACTTGTCAAACAGACAGGCAGACGAGATGCGAGCCTACTCCAACAGTACGGCTGGCATCCTACGCTCATTGGCCACTGCCAATATGCCTGGTGATGACCCATATGCCACGCTGAGGATTACAGGCGAGTGGAACAGCAAGACCACCGAAGACTATCTGGCGATGTGCAAGGAGGCTATTGTCGGCAACAAGGACATGCAGCGTGACCTTGCCGTGATGGCTGAGGAATGGCGCAAGGCGGTGGTGACGGAGATAGGACGAGAGCGGTACGATGCACTTTCTAAACAACTCGGTTGTGATTTGGCATACGCCTATATCGACCACCGCATGGAACGGCTGATGATAGAAAAACTGGTGAAAGACCGTATGCCAAAATCTTCTGCCGACTATATCATCCGCAAGGCAGCACAAAGCAGTCTGTTCGGTCTGCCCTACGAATTGAACAAGTCACCGCTTGCCGCAGAGATAGAAGCCAGAGGAGAGGCAGCCTATAAGCCTTCTCGGACAGAGAAGGTTGCGGGATGGGCTGCCGGAGCAAGTGCCGATGCCGTGGCCATGGGAGGTATCGGCTCTTGGGCAACCTTCGCCAAGTTTGTCGGCATCGATATGGTGATGAATGTCGGCATGGAGCACCTAAGCAAAAAAGGCAGCAGCCAAGAGGTCAGTGTCGAGGAATGTATCAGCAAAGGCGTTTTTGGAACGGACACCAACGTCTTCGCCTCATTCCGCAAGCAGGCAAAGGTCATCAAGAACCACGAGAACAGCTATATCAAGGCTACCAACAGCCATTTCAAGAACAAGATTCCCACGAGCAATATCACATTTATGGATTGGACGAAACAAACCGAGCAGACCTCCTTCCCATGGAATAAAGGTACGTTCCTTGATCCTCAGAGAAGCGAAGCTGCCAAACGTACAGGCAAGTACAAGGATGTACCCTTGATAGTTGCGCCTGGACAGGAAGACGAGTATCTGGAGGTTAAGGCGAGGCAGGATGCAGAGGCTGAGAAGGAGAAGAAAGCAGAACCGCGGGAAACTCCTGATTCATCGACTGAAGAGGCAACACCATCTGTAGCCCAACAGGAGGAAACGGCTTTACAAACAAATGAAAACGGATGGGACGGGCTATTGCAGAGTTTCGGACTGAACGGATTTTCAGACATTGGCAAAAACCTTGGCTATGTGTTGGCGATGCTGCCCGATGTACTGGTTGGATTATTCACGGGCAAGACCAAGTCGCTCAATATGGACAATAGCCTCCTTCCTTTGGCCTCCATTGTGGCTGGAATGTTCGTAAAAAATCCCATACTGAAGATGTTGCTGATGGGTATGGGAGGTGCCAATCTGCTCAACAAGGCGGGACATGAGGTGCTGGGCAGGAAACAGCAGGAAGGTATTGCGCCTACAGTTAGTCCTGCTGCATCTCGCATTCAGTACCGCCAATATTTCGATGAACCACTCAATCCTCGCATCAGCAACCCGATGCTGCAAGGGCGGTGTCTCGTTGCCAACATTGACCATGTGCCTTGTACCATTCAACTGCCTGACAGTGTGATTGGGGCATATCAGGCGGGGGCATTGCCGCTGAACACATTGGCTAACGCCATACTTGCCAAGAACGACCAGATGCGACAGATGGCAGCAGTGCAGTACGAGGAGCATACACGGGAAACAATGATACGACCAAGAGGAATACAATAAAAAAAGAATAAAAGCATGAAAGAGAAATCAGAATTTGAGAAGCGAGCGGCGGAGAAACAAGTGTCGCTGCTCACTGAGGCACTGACGAGTGCGGTGGATGCCAAGGGGCATTGGTTGAACGCAAGCGGTAAACTCTACCCGAAGCTCTATCCCAAGGGACTTTCGGTGAGTCCGTTCAATGCCCTTGTTCTTGCCCTCGACTCCGATGCCAAGGGTTGCAAGAGCAATCTGTTTACGCAGTTCTCCGAAGCGAAGGCACGGGGTGAGAGCGTGAGGGAGCATGAGAAAGGTGTGCCGTTCCTGTATTACAATTGGAATAAGTACGTCAACCGCAACAATCCCGACGATGTCATCACCAAGGAGGCATACGCAGAACTGTCGGAACAGGACAAACAGCAGTACAAGGGAGTGAAGAACCGTGAGATCCGTGTGCTGTTCAATATCGACCAGACGCTACTGCCTATGGCTAACGAAACAGCCTACACTACGGCATTGAAGAAGGACGGCACTGTGGAAGACAGGGGTTATGGCGACAAGGAGGACAAGCAGCTTCATGGGCGCATCAACGGATTCCTTCAGAAGATGAAGGACAACCTTGTGAATGTCCGTCAGGATGGCACGGGCGTGGCGCACTACGACACCGAGAAGGATGTCATCTACCTGCCACGGCAGCGTGACTTCGAGCACTACAACGACTATGTACAGGAGATGATGCGTCAGTTGGTGTCTGCCACCGGTCATCAGCAGCGGTTGGCACGTGAGGGCATGGTCATGAAGAACGGCAAAGCCCCGTCGGAGGATGCTGTGAAGAAGGAAAAGCTCATCACGGAACTTGCTTCGGGTGTGAAGATGCTCGAACTGGGACTGCCTGCCCGTCTGTCAAAGGACAGCCTGGGCATGGTGGATTACTGGACGAGAGAACTAAAGGAAGACCCTTGTCTGATTGATGCCATCGAGAGTGAGGTGAACGGTGCGCTGAAGGTATTGAAGAAAGCCGAACTGGGTGAAAAGGTGGAGTATGCCACCAACCAGCATCAGCGAGAGACGGCGCAGATGCAGGGACAGTTGCCCAACCACTACTTCGTAGCAGACGAAATCAAGCAGCATCCCAATGAGGAGCAGCGTACCGTGGTCATCGTGCGTGATGATGCCGGCAAGACCGCAGATGTGGTGCTGCCACAGGGTGCGTCGTTGGAGGTAAACAACGAGATCAAGGGCATGAACAAGCAACGCTTCACCAATGCCTTGCAGAAAGAGGGTTATGACAACGTGCGTTTCTATAATCCCGACGGAGCCTTGGGCTTCCGTCCCGAAGACAGTTATTTCGCCGACAAGAAAATCACGGTATCAAGACTGCGCAACTGGTCTATCGAAGACCTATCCTCGTTGGATGCTTCTGAAGCCGTAACCCACAGCCGTGACATCGGTTTCGACAATGTGCAGTTGGTAAAGGATGACAAGGAACGATGGGCATTGTACATCAAGCCCGAAGGCAAGGAGGGCTTTGCCGTCTATCCCGACAAAGGAGACCTCAATCATTTCTTCACCACCTTGAAGCAGTCGATGGACAACATCGAGCGTGTGCGTGAAGAACTGGCGCAGAAGTATTATGCCATGGCAGAGGCGAAGCCCGACCTGAAGGTGGACATCTTCGGAGCCAGTGAGCAGGAGGTTGATCTGAACCGCATCCAGCGTGTGGCGGTGTTTCGTGCCAAGTCGGGCGAATGTCTGTGTGCAGCCACTATCGACGGCAAGAAATTGCAGCCGAGAAGTGTCAGTCCCTCACAATGGCAGCGATTGTGGGTGGCTCCAGACAGAGATTCCTACAAGCAGAACCTTGCCGCCTCGCTGTTTGCCGATGTATTGCAGAAAGACAACAACGTCGAGCAAAGTACACAGGAAAAGCAGGAAGAAGCGACGGAGGTGAAGCAAGCGGAGGCGGCAACTGTCGAGAAGCATGATGAACAGAAGGAAATGGCACAACAGGAAGATAAGCCTTCAGACCAGAAAGAACGTGCATCAGAACAAAGGGAAGAAAAGAAAGAAGAGAAGAAGGAAGAAAAGGCTGTCAAGGCTGCTATCTCTCCCCTTGTCCAACAATATCTTGACTTGAAGAAAAAGCATCCTGATGCCATTCTTCTTTTCCGTTGCGGTGACTTCTACGAGACCTACAAGGATGATGCGGTAAAGGCTTCCAACATATTGGGTATTACGCTGACGAAGAGCAACGGGCGCAAGGATGATGAAGGCAAACCGTTGGCAATGGCAGGATTCCCATATCATGCCCTCGACACCTATCTGCCGAAGCTCATTCGTGCGGGAGAACGGGTAGCTATTTGTGACCAGTTAGAAATGCCGAAGCAGACAACATCGTCGAAGCGTGGAATTACGGAGATGGTGTCACCAGGAAAAGAGGCTGGAAGGCCGATGGCACAGGAGAGTCAGGAAACAGAACAACACACCAGTCTAAGGAGATAGGCGTATGGGAAAGAACGCAGCGTATGCCGCACAATATGCGGAGGAAGCCAAAGAGCAGATGCGGAGGTATGGGATTCCTGCCTCCGTCATCTTGGCGCAAGCCATTCTGGAGAGCAGCAACGGACAGAGCCAGCTGTCGCGCGAATGCAACAATCACTTCGGCATCAAGGCTACGGCATCGTGGCTGAAGAATGGCGGTGAGTATGGTGTCTATACGGACGACAAACCCAATGAGAAGTTCTGCAAGTACAAAAGCGTGGGTGACAGTTATGAGCATCACTCGCAGTTCCTGAAGCAGAACAAGCGATATGCACAGTGCTTCACGCTTTCACCTGACGACTACAAGGGATGGACGAAGGGCATTGAGAAGGTTGGCTATGCCACGGGCGGCGGTTATGCAGCGAGTCTGCAACGCATCATTGAAGCCAATGGACTGGACAAGTATGACCGTGAGGTGATGGCAGAGATGCGAGCAGAAGGCCGGTCGTTCGGCGTGGAGAATAATCCTCGCAGAGAAACACCTGCTGCCCATGTGCCGCAGTCTGCCGGGTATTCCTTTCCTGTAGAGCGAGAGGAATTTCTCTTCATCACCTCGCCTTTCGGTAATCGCCAAGACCCTATGGATGCCACCAAGCAGCAGATGCACAAGGGCATTGACATCAAGACGAACCATGAGGCGGTATTGGCTACGGAGAACGGCGGCAAAGTGGTGGCGGTGAACCATAATGCGAACACGGCAGGAGGGAAATCCGTCACAGTGGAATACAGCCGTGAGGATGGCAGCAAGGTGCAATGCTCATACCTGCATCTGTCTGACATAGCAGTAAAGGTAGGTGACGTGGTTAATGCCGGACAGAAGTTGGGGATGTCTGGAAATACCGGCACACGAACCACTGGCGAACATCTGCATTTTGGAGTGAAGAGCGTATCGGCAGACGGCTCAAAAAGAGATATGGATCCAGCCGCTTATCTGGCAGAAATCGGACAGAAAGGTAACATCAAGCTACAGGCCCTGCATAACGGCAATGACCTGCTGGCGAAATACAAGAGTGACGTGCCGCAGGAGCAGAAGGTTTCGTCGGAGGACTGGATGAAGAAACTCCTTTCCTCAGAGGACAGCGGTGTGGGTATTTCGGGAACGAATGACCCCATACTTGACATGGCGATGACCACCTTCATGTCGTTGATGATGCTGGCTGCACAGATTGACAGCAAGGATGAAGAGCGACAAAAGGGACTCATCTCTGCCATGGCAGCCAACCGACTCGTAGATCTGACCTCACTTGTCCCAGGCATGAGGCAATGTACCATTGCTATGGGTGAGAACGGCAAGATTGTGCTTCATGCAGAGAGCGGTACGGTGAAGATTGACCGTGAACTGACTTCCTCGGAGATGAACCGCCTGTCGCTCATTTTGGGCAATGTCAACCTGTCGGAAGAAAGCAAACGGACGAAGATTGCGGGAATGGTGACAGGCATCGTGGCGACACAACAGGCTTCGCAGAACTTCGAGCAAGGGATGGAGGCTGAGAGTCAACAACAAAATCTGCAAAGGAAATGAAAAGGATAGCAAGTCATCTGTGTACATTGCTGGTGGGTATGGTAGTAGTGGCAGGACACTTCATGCTTACCCAATGGCTTTTCAGTCAGACCGTGGCCATCATCTATCTCGGCTTCCAACTTATCATAGCAGCGTGGATAGTCTATGAACTGATACGTGCGCCGGTATATGATGACTGAAAAGAGATTATTGTCATTGCGAAGACATTTCACTTGGACGATGGATATGTATAATTCAAAAAGTATCGAGCAATGATCAAATGTAATGTAACGGTGTGCGGAACGGTCAGCAAGGCTGCAACCTGCCGCACGAATAAGGAGGGCAAGGCTTTCGTGAGCTTTGCCATGAACGTAGTCATTCCGGCGAAGAGCGGAATTAACAAGACCATCGAGGTGTCGGTCATCAAGGACGGGACACTTACGGAGGTGGGCAGCTGCAACATCGGCGAACGCATCGAGGTAGTCGGTGTATTGGTACCGAGGAAACGGGGTGATGCCCTTTACTTTAACCTGTCGGCAAGCAGTATCAGCCACCAGCCTGCGGAGGCAGAGGACTGCATCAAGGGCGTGATGGAGTTCCGCGGCAAGGTGGGCAAGAGCATTGAAGAAAAGACAGACAAGAATGGTGTGCCGTACTGCCAGTTCTCCGCTTTCAGCGCAGAGAAAGTACAGGACGGATTTGAATACATCTGGGCAAGTTTCTTCCTCTTCGATGGCAAACGCGAGGCATGGCTGCAACCAGGCGTGAAAGCGAACATCAAAGGGGCGTTGTCTGTCAGTGTCTTCAATGACAAACTGGACTTCACCTGCCGAGTGTCGGAGATGAGCGAATATGTTCCTCAGCCCTATAACGGTTAATGACTATGGGAAAGCCTTATACTAAAGAAGGTCCGAGTGCCGAAGACAAGGCACTCGACCTGTTTGCCGATATGATGATTGAGCGTATTCAGTCGCTGTCGGGCAAAGACGGATGGAAAAAGCCATGGTTTACCGAGGGCACGCTGCAATGGCCGAAAAACCTGAATGGAAGGGAGTACAACGGCATGAATGCGTTTATGTTGCTCCTGCATTGCGAGAAGGAGGGCTACAAGATTCCTCGCTTCTGTACCTTCGACCGCATACAGCAGTTTAACAAAACTGGCAAGAAAGACGAGGAACCGACGAACGAAGCAAGAGCAGAGGGCAAACGCGTTTGCACTATGCCTTGCAAGAAGGAGGAAGCCGATAGGCAACAGAAGCCCCGTGTGTCAGTACTGAAAGGTGAGCATTCTTTCCCCGTGATGCTCACCACGTTTACGGTGGTGGATAAGGAAACAAAGGAACACATCAAGTGGGAGGACTACAAACTGCTCTCTCAGGAAGAGCGCGAAAAGTACAATGTATATCCAAAGCTTCAGACTTACCATGTCTTCAATGTGGCGCAGACCAACCTGAAGGAGGTCAGACCAGAGTTTTGGGAGAAACTGGAACAGGAATACTCGATGCCCAAGGTAGAGAAGGACGAGCAGTTTGCCTTTGAACCCGTGGATAGGATGATAGCGGACAACCGTTGGATATGTCCCATCAAACCGATGTTCGGTGATTCCGCCTATTTCTCCATCAGCAAGAATGAGATTGTGATGCCTGAGAAAAGGCAGTTCAAGGATGGGGAGTCTTTCTACTCGAACCTTTTCCACGAGATGGGACACTCCACTGGTGCGGAGGGATAGTTAGACCGCATCAAGCCCGCTACCTTCGGCTCGGCAGAGTATGCACGCGAGGAACTGGTGGCAGAACTGACGGCTGCGCTGACCGCTCAGCGGTATGGCATGACAAAGCATCTGAAAGGAGATTCGGCTGCCTATTTGAAGTCTTGGCTGGATTCGCTGAAAGAGTCGCCACAGTTCATCAAGACCACACTGCTCGATGTGAAGAAAGCCACCTCGATGCTCACGCAGCATATCGACAAGATTGCTATGGAGATAGACCTGGAGAAAAAGGCTGAGCAGAAGGAAAATGTCGGCAATGAGGAGAAAATGGAGGGAAGTAAGGATGCCGGGCAGGTATATTACGCCTCCGTCGCCTATCTCCAATCAACGGATGACACATCGGAACTGGATAAGCTGAAAGATCGAGGAGACTATGATGGACTACTGAAACTTGCCAAGGATTACTATGACGGTAACGGCATGGACGAGGAGCATACTTACAGGAAGCCATGCCAGAACAGAGGCGATGACCTGCTGATAGAGGACAAGGACTTTGCAGTGGTATATAATGGCAGTGTCGGTGGTACGTATGAGGTGTTCCTAAAGCATACGGAACAGGAGGTGCGTGACCATATCACTCGCTATGGCATAGGACGTGCCAGTGAGGACGTGAAGGCAGTGGCGAGGGATATGACCGCCGAAGAGTTTTCGGAATTGGCGCAGAGAAAAATGCCGATATTCCAGATGCCAAATGGTGGTCTGCTGAACCTGCAATATAACAAGGATATGGATAGTCTGGATGTGGGGACTGTGACCAATGCAGGACTCTCTGTGAAGCACTCCTTCCCTTTCAGCCATGACCATTCTATGGATGCAAACATCAGCTCTGCGTATGAGCAACTGCTCGACATGGAGGAGTACCAGAAGGAAGAGGTACAGGAGGAGCAAGTTGCCAAGTCCGCTTTTCGCAGATGAGAGTAGTATCGTAGTATATACTAATCGTAGGTTTTACTACTCACAGTAGTTACTAACAATAGTCAGCCGCAAGGAGTAATGTCCCTGCGGCTGATTTAGTCCTGGAGTTACTTTTGACAGTCTCTTATCCACTCTTTCCAATCTATGTCATCAACAGTTAATTCTTTGGTCTCCCAATCGTAGTCGATGTTTGGCAAATTGGAATATGGGAAATAGATGCTGTACCCGATTTGCCCATAGGAGCAAAATAACGGAGTGACTGCGAGTTCTCGACCATAGTAAGAGGATGGTTTAAGATAGTTCCTCCAACAAAAGCGGTCTCGTTTAATGCTGCGGCAGATATGCCTGATAAGTTGATTGCTGTCCATTATCTTTTGTCTTTGGGGGTTATCATATGATGTTCACTTCTTTTCCATTCTATTCAGGAAAGTCTGTAAATCCTCGTCTGGAATGCTCTTCAGTTTCACCGGCTTGAAGCCGTCCAACTGCTCCACTTGAAATATCTCGTCCACTCCATATTTGGAGCCATCCACCTTTACGCTCTCCATTTCATTGACGGAGGTATAGCCATACTCCGTTTCATGCAGACCGCATACGATGGTGAACAACGTGGTGTCGTTACCTTCCGGCTGTCCTTCAAGTACGAACCAACGGACGTGTCCGATGAAGAATATTGCCACACAAACGGCATCCTTGCCTTTGCCGTCCTGTGAATACAGAGGATAGGATTTCAGTCTTTCCTCCAATGCGGGTGTAATCAATCTGCTTGCCATAGTCAATCGTTGTTAAGTGTTCTGTAATACATTCCGTTCTCTACAAGGTGTTCGATAGTCTCTGCTGCCAACTGGCACACCCACTCATCACGCTGGTCATAACGACCTTTTTGATAGTCGTTGGCAAGGCGTTCCAAGAAGGCAAACACCACCTTGCCCTTTTCGTTGATGAGATAGCGATGGTCATCTGCAAGGGCGTTGCCCACCTTGGCGGCTGAACCCATCTGACCGTTAACGAACCGTGAGAAGCACTCGACAAATGCCTGTTCGTTTTCTGATAATCTGTTGTTCATATCCTTTGAATTAAGAGTTAAATACTTGCCTGATAATAGATGTTTGGCTCACTGCTGACGTTGTAGATATAATCTCCGCAACGCACCAATAAGGCATCCATGCCATAATAGATGCGCTTCATGCCTCTGATGCTTCCGCTCTTGTGGAAGTTGGGGAAACGGCTGATATTGCACTGCTTTCCTTGTTCTTTGCTCAATCTTCTTGTCCTCATATCGTTTAATGTTTGAATGTTCAACTTGTTTTTTCTTCCCTCCTTTTGAAGCCTTTCGGCTCCTCTTGCCGGGAACTGATTTTTCGTGCATTAAAAGACTGCGGAATGAGGGCGATAAGGCAAGGAAACAGACCGAGGAGTTAATGAAAAACCCAAATCTTTGATTTGCGGAAAGCTGTCGTTCAGTCCTCTGCCTGTTAGCATGGCGGTACTTGACCATTCGCCCGGGCAGTAACTTTGCAAAGAAAAATGGGCATCGGCAAGTGGAATAGACACTACAAAACGGGAAAATCATTGAATTTTAGTGCTTTTTTCTTGATTTCCTTCTTTGGTTTGAGATAAAATATATAACTTTGCCTCCGAAAAAGTGTCACAAGTGACAGTTCTTCGTAAAACATGATAGTAAACAGATATAGATACATAGAACAGTTGAGCCGTTCAAAGAACAACGGACTCATAAAGATAATCACAGGATTGCGACGTTCAGGCAAGTCGTTCCTGCTGAAGAAACTCTTTCATCAGCATCTATTGGATGAGGGCGTGAGAGAAAACCATATTCTCGTCATCGACATGGAGAGTAGGAAGAACAGAGAATTCAAGAACCCGGACTACCTGTTGGATTGGGTGGAAAAGATGATGATTGACGATGAGAACTATTACATCATCATTGACGAGGTGCAGGAGGTGGAAGACTTTGTAGAGGTGCTCTCTTCCTTGTCGGTCACCGAAGGGGCGGATGTGTATGTCACAGGATCCAACTCGCGTTTCCTGTCCTCTGACGTGGTGACGGAATTCCGAGGCAGAGGTGACGAGATACATGTGTGGCCACTGTCCTTCAAGGAATACATGACCGTGTATGATGGTTCGAAAGAAGACGGTTGGGCTGAATACAGACTGTACGGAGGTTTGCCGCAACTACTTACACAGGTTGGGGATGAGAAGAAGGCTGATTTCCTGCGTCGCCTTTATCGCACGGTATATCTGCGTGACATCTACGAACGGAACAACATAGAACTGAAAGCGGAATTTGAAGAATTGTCGAAGACCGTGGCATCCAGTATCGGCGCACCTGTCAATGCGCTGAATATAGCCAATACGTTCAAGTCCGTCAGCAATGTGCAGAGCATAACCGACAAGACTGTGTCGGCTTATTTGGAATATATGCAGGATGCTTTCCTTATCGAAAAATCAGAAAGGTTCGACATCAAGGGACGGAAATACATAGGTTCGTTGTCCAAGTATTATTATCAGGACGTAGGTCTGAGGAATGCTATTCTGTCGTTCCGTCAGAGCGAGCCGACACATATCATGGAGAACGTCATCTACAATGAGATGCGTATGCGAGGATGGCTCGTGGATGTGGGTAACGTCTATCATCGAGTGAGGAATACGGAAGGAAAGCAGCAGAGGGTGACATTGGAAGTGGATTTTGTCTGCAACAAAGGGAGCGAGCGGATCTACATCCAGTCGGCGTGGCGTATGCCCGATGCAGAAAAGATGGAACAGGAGAAACGGTCGCTGCGTCTCGTAGATGACTCTTTCCGTAAACTGCTGATCGTGGGAGAACATACCAAGCAGTGGAGCGACGAAAACGGCATACAGATAATGAGTATATATGACTTCCTGCTTGACTGGTCAAGTACTGAGAAACACGGATAAAAAAAAGATATGCGCATAGAATATGCGTTGATACATATATGATTAAGGGAGGGCCTATCCATCACGGACAAGCCCTCCCTTTCATAAATTTATCAATGAAAAAAAGTTTTAGTGCTCTTGTTCGGAACTGTATGTCTGGCTATAGATACAGCAGGATTCTGGTATGGCGGTTCGCCTCATTGGGCGAGTAATCGTCAATGCCGCCGTCGAAAATCTGAGAGATGGTTCCACTTTCCATACCACGTTTCATCAGTTCCTCTGCAATGAATCTGGCACGGGAACGGCTGAGATTGTCATTGACGGCTTCACTGCCTGTGGCACTGAAGCCGTCAATGACAACTGTCGGCAGCACCGATGACCTTCACCTTCAAGCCATATTTCTTGGCAATGCGTGCCACTTCATCGAGGTTGACGAGCTGCGACTTGTTGAGCAACCTGTCAGTGCCAAGTTCAAAGAAGAAATAGATGGGCGCACCTATGCAAGCCTTTCCTGAGTGGATGAGCGATAGGTAATCGTCTTCCGGCTCACCTTCAGCATTGCCATATTCTTCTGTACAAGAGGCGGATTCCACGACCTTTGCCTTTTGGCCATTACCATACTTGTTCTTCATTCTTGCACGCAGCGAGTTGAGACCGCTGTAGTCGTTGCGAGGATAGCTATTTGTGACCGAAGAAGCGGCATCGTCAGAGAAGAGGTAGCTGTACTTGTCCAGAAGTCCCTCGATGGCAAGAATCTTACGCAGCTGCTCCATAGTCTGACTGTCTCGATCGTGCTGGGCGTGATAGCGGCTGTTGCTGTCAGAAAGGGATGCGGCGTATGCCGACAGCCATTCGTTCTGTGCGATGTACGGACGAGCGTCTATCACTCGCTTCCAGCCGGTCTTGCCGATGTGGACAGAGAGGCCGAGGGATGCGGACAGCAGATGGTCGCCAAGGCGGTGTGCATTGCCATAACCGTCAAAATCCTGCATGGTGGTCATGTTGCCTATCTCTGCAGTGACGGCGATGCGTCGGGAGAGATGATACTGCCCCTGAATGCCGTAGGAAATGGCAAAGGGCTTATGCCCGTTGTCCTTGTTGTGCAGCATACCGACACCTACGTAAGGAATGACGCTCCATCGGGCAAAGGTGTGGACATCGTCCTTGTAGAGGGTACCGAGGACATTCCACATGAAATCAGCACGCAGGTACTGGTAGTCCTGCGAGGAGTTATTGCAGTCGTTGAACTGCATACCGCCGTAGTTCAGACGACCGCCTACGGAGGGTGTGAACCATTTGCCAATCGACACGGAGAATGCCGGTTTCATGCGACCGAATAGGTCGTTGCATCCGAGCGGTTTGCCGAGGAAGACCGTAGTTCCTCCTGCCGCTTGAACAAACCAGTTGTCCGTCCATGGCGAAGCGACCAATGCCCCTTTCATGTAGGAAGGTTTAAGCGGACGAAGCATACCGTCTGCCGAAAGTCTGCGTACAACGGTGGTGGTGTCCGCCGTGCGGTGATAGTCTTTGGCTTGTACGCCCAATGACAGGGCTAAGCCAAGGGATAGAATAAGTATTTTTCTCATGTTGTTCAATTTAATCTGGTGAATACTATAACAGGTGATACGTGACAATGCCGCTTATCGTTTCTTCTTTTTGCCGGAAGAGGGGCGCATCATGCGTGCAGCCTTCATCATGCATCGGCGTGCCCATGCGCGTTCATCCTCGTCATCGTCACGTCCCCATTTGAGGTCGGACGAACTGCCGCCACCGCCATGACCTTCGGCAAAGGTGGTGGCATCATCGACGTAGCCGAGGAATAGAAGCGTGGCACAGCACATCACCTCCGTACCATTCTCAGCAAAGGCCTGAAGCAGGGAACCGTCAAACACGTCCTTGCCCTCATTGGAAAGCCGTGCCACACGTTCGGAGAACTCGCTGACCATGTTTTCGAGAAGGGCACTTCTGAGCACGGTGTCCGCACCTTGTCGGATAGTATCGGAATATCTGTGTGCCTCCTGCCGCAACTCCTCCGTGCGCTCCTTCATGGCGGTCATCTCCTCACGCAGGGCATCGAGCTTGCGGTCAGCCTCTGAGAGCTTCTCCTGCTTGTCGTCCAGTTTCGACTGGATAGCGGACAGTTCCTGCTCCAGCTCTTGTACTTGCAGACGGAGAGCATCAGGATTATCGTGACCCGCAAGAATCTGCCGATGCAGTTCAGCAAGTGCCGCCTCCTTCTCCGATTTCTCCTGCAAGAGGTTGTTGACCATTGAGGTGAGTCCTTTTACCCTCCGCTCTGCCAGACGGATGTCCGACTGGAGCGAGGCGAGTGTCCGCTGATGGGCGGCGACGGACTGCTCAATGGTGGTGCACTGTTCTGACAGCTGACGGCGGTATTCTTCGGTGGTGCGGTGGCGTGCTCCAGTTTCTGAAACGGATGTTCCGCGCTCCATACCCCAACGCTTGTTGACCTCGGCGAACTCGCTGTGCAGGGCTTTCATCCTGGCAGAAAACTCGTACTTGTCCTTTCCTGCGAAAATCTGCTTGTACGCAAACCTGCCGTCCTTGATTGGCAAGAGGGTGCAGTGGACGTGCGGATTGGTTTCGTCCAAGTGTACGATGAAGGCGACAATGTTTTCCTCGCTGTATTTGTCCGCAACGAAGTGATAAACATCCTTTGCCCATTCCTCAATGTCCTTGCATCGGTGAAGGTGTGAATTGTCTGCTCCGTGAGCCAGATCCACTTTTTGGTCACCGAATGCTAGTTCTGTCATGCGGTCTCGTGAACCTCCGAAGATAAAATTGACCACAGTGCGGAAGCGCGGCTCTGACAGTCCCTCGTTGGGGTCTTTGATTCCACGGCTCCGCAGGATGTCTGCCATACGCTCCGGGATGCTTCGGCTCTTGTCTATGGGATAGACCTTGCCGCCCCGAATCTCAAAGTTGAGCCGCTCACGACTGCGGTCGTAGTTGCCTGTTGCTTCTGCCGAACCCCAACCCTTTTCAGTCCAACGGCGTTGGTGTTCGTTGCTCTGTGCGGTGGTGATTCCCTTAGATGGCCGGAAATCCATAACCTGTTTTGGTGTTGCCATAACCTTATTCCTTTTATGTGTGTACAACTCTCCTGTCCCCAGCTTGCTGCTTGTAAGGACAGCCTCCCGATGGTCGGAGACCAAGAGGGGTATTAGGCTACCCAAATTCCCTCATTTCCGACCAACGGGCAAGCCCGATTATTTTACAGCAATGGCAGACGTGTGAAGCACGGTGCCAGTAGAAAAGAAGAAGCGTTATACGATGATTATTAGAGGTCATTAGAGCCTATAGTAGGACATGAAACCTCTTGGTTGGCTACAATGGCAAGGAACGGTCGGCAGAGCGACTGGAACTGCGACTTGATGGCTGCGCTTTCCTGCTGCAAGGCGGGTGAGCTGCCATCCAATGCCAATTCAGATATTGCCTTTGCCGCCTCGATGAATGAGAGCCAGTCTCCTCCCAGGTCTTTGTAAAAGAAGGGAAGAAGGGAGGTGGCGAGGGGCTTATCTGTTTCCTGACCAAGCACCTGATGGAAGGTGGCTTCACAGACAGCGGTGAGTGCGGTCATACAAAAGGCGTGTCCGACAGATTCGGGAATATTGCTTCCGCATGGCACCTTGCCAATGGAATTGCCATTGTCGGCTTTCTGCAAGACGATGGCTGCTTCCTCTGTAGCATCTTCGTAGAGTTGTTCACATTCCGAGGCGCAAGCCGATGCGGACATCTTGCCGCTTCTCCATCCGTCCAGTATGGTACACATCTTCTGGCGGAACTCCTCCAAGGCTGCGTCAATGGGAGAAACGGCAGGTGTCTCAGCCAACATCGGGATGGTGATGATCTGGCTCTTCGTGAGACGGGTGACGGAAATCTGGTTCATCTTCTCCAACTGCTCGATAAAGGTGCGGACAGTGGCGCGATGCCAATGCCAGCATCCTGCCAGTTCGGTAATGGTGATTACAAACTGTCCGTTTGACAGGCTGAACTCCTGCTTGCACAGATCCTTGGGGATGTACTGTACAGAAGCCTTGTCCACAAGGTCAAGATAGGCTTCGAGCTTCGACAGCCTTAACCCCGACCTCTCTTTCAGGAACTCCAACACTTTTAGCGACGGCCAAAATGTAGACATCCGTTCGGACATCTTGCCGGAACTCATTTTATGTTTCTGTTTCTTCATTTCAATAATCTGTTTGGTGAATACTGTTTGTTTGTTGCCGACCTCGTTATACAAAAGGAACGGCATGATACAGGTGATACTTAATAGTAGTATATGATGAGCATTTCTGTGTCTTCGAGGAGCATCTTGCGGTCAGCCTTGTTCTTCCACAGCGATATGACTATGCGCGAGGGATAGAACAGTGCTGCCAGAAGGACAAAGGAGACGGTGACCGCAAGCGTGAACAGATGAGGAGTGAAGGCAAACACCACTGCCGCCAACGCGGCAATGCGGAATGGTGTCCGCTCCTCATGAAGACGCTGCAGCCACCTCTCCACATCCATAAAGACAAAGAATATGGCAAACGCTATGGTGGAAGCCACTACGCCTATGTCATTATAGTGTACACAGAGGTAGAGGAAGTGGAACACGTACAGCAGGATGAGCAGCATCAGCCGGTAGAGCTTCCTCGCTGCCACAAGTGCGGTCATGCGCAGATAGAACCGTGTCATAAACTGTCTGCGGCTTCTGTGCAGAAATATCGGCACGAGGATAAATGCCGACATCAGGATGATAAACAATATCTTACTTGTCATAATATGTATAGCATGTGAATAATGGAAGTGGACTCAGGTCGGGCTGGACGACACCATGTGTGGCGGTGGATATGATACGCTCCACATCCTCCAGTGTCAGTTCTCCCTTGATTATTCTCTGACGGAAAGCCCCGTCGGTTGTCCTAAGGCTCTTGATGGCCTGTTCCATGTCGTACTCGGCAATCTGCCACACTTGCCCTCTCGTGTAGGGAAAATGGTGGTGGATGGCCCTGACCACAAGCACACGGCTGAGTATATCGGTCATTCTGCCGTTCCTGACTATCGAGTGGTTGCGGACAGTGGCTATGCTCTCAATCTCTAACCATGTGCGGTGACGGTCGAGAAGATGGATAATCTTCATGTAAAGCGTTTCCTTCATCGCTTGCGGCATATATGCAGGCTTGTAAACGGACAACAGATTGGAACTTTGGTGCGGTAAAACAGGACTGTCATCTGGCAAATGTAACTTTCAGATGAAGTCGAGCAGGACTTCCTCCTTGGGCTTCATGTATTTGAAGAATCCGTTCTTGCAGTGCAGGCTGAGGTCGAGGCATACATCTGCCGACATGTGCTCCAGCGAGTCATAGATGGTCACTTTTATCTGGCTGACCATGCCACGCTCATCGGTGGAGCCGTTAACCTTGAACATCCGTCCGAAGGAAGGGTTGGAATATGCACAGCAGCTGTGTCCGAACTCCGTATGACGGCTTGGAATGTGGTGATAGAGGATTATCATCTCCATCTCGTCTTCGAGCATGTCCATCACTTCCTCTATCGTGAAAGGGGTGTTCAACTGGAAAGTAAGAAGCACATAGTCGTCATACTTGACAGGCTTCTCCATCTTGCGCTTGTCCAGCAGTTCCGGCAACTGCAACGGCACGACGGCAAGAAAATCATCGCAAAACTGTTCTAACATAATCGTATTCTCTGTTTGGGGTGTTTATAATCTTGTGACATAAATCTTCATCATGAGCATGGGCATATCCGACAGACGTTGCTTGTCGAGGTGCAGTTTCTTGGCCAGGTTGTCCATCTCCTTGGGAAGCGCATCGGCTATCTTGTAGAGGTCTGCCTTGTCCTTGTCGGAGAGCACGCTCACGGAAAGGTCATCCATGGACATGAACGGCTGCATCATCATCAGGAGGTAGGCGTGCATGGTGTGCTCGTCCTTTACCCTGCCACTTTTCAGGTCCCCGATGGCCGCTTGTGCGTTGCGCAGCAGACGCAGATTGGTACGCATGGAGAGGTATATCATTGCATCCTTGTGGGACAGTTCCTTGCGGTCGGCGGCACGGAGTATCTCCCGACAGCATTGTTCAGTAATCCGTCTGATGTCGCCGATGTCATCGTCGGCAAAATCCGGCAGGTATTGCAGGAAGGCTCTGAAATGCAGATGCTCCTCCTTGATGAAAGCGAGCAGATCTTCCTTGTCGTGGATGCCTTGCTTGGCGGATTTTTGCAGGAACAGCAGGTAATGCTTCAGTACCGCCAGTTTGCCACCTTTTTTGTATATAGGCAGGCTGTCCAAGGAAGCGAAGAACGGTTGTGCTTCCTTCACGGATTGCAGAAGTTCCTCGTCACCGGCATGGGAAGAGGTCTGTTCTCTGAGATAGAGCAGGTCGTGGAAAGTGCGCTGCTTGGACATCGCCATACGGCACAGCTCGACGTGGATGGAGTCGTTCAACTCACGATATACCGCAAATGGGTATGAGTGGGCCTTCCTGACAGTGTCACGTGAGATGCATGATGTCACGGAATCGTTCAACATGCGCCATTCGTTGATGGTCTTTGCCAACGATTGGATGGTGACCTTGTCGCTCTGTCGAAGATTGGTCAGAAAGCCATGATACTCTTTGATGGCTTCATCACTTGAACGAAACGACTTCGTGCCGTTTCCGTCTGAACACGCTGTCAGCATGAATACGGCAAACACAGTGGCAATAAATACGGCAAGTCTGATACCGCCATGCGAGTTTGATTTTGCATTTTGCAATATTTGCTTCATGCAATGGAGGTTGGTTTGTCCTCCAAAAAGTTGGGTTTCATATTTCATTGTTGTCATTATTTTGAGTCTGATTTTGAAATTGACGATGCAAAGTTAATGCGTTTCAGCGATATATTTGCAAGAATGACAGTAAGTTTAATCTTATTTGCGTATCATACTTGCGAGTATGATTTTCAATGAAATCAAGTGAAAAGAAAATGGCAAATTATCGTGTTTAAGTATGATTTTTCTTTCAAGTATGATTGTTTCTCAGAAAAATAGTGTAACTTTGCACTTGATTTCATTTAATAGCGTACAACAGTATGGCAAAAGTAGGTTACATCTTCATCGCCACCAATGGCGAAGAGTATGCGGAAGACAAGGCTTGGATGCAGCAATATGGCTGTGTACAGGTGATAGAGGAACTGTCCGAACACGAGAGGCTGCGCCCGATGTGGAAGCAGCTAATATCGAGTTTGGAGCGTGGCGACGAGCTGGTGGTGTCGAGGTTCAGCAACGCACTGCGTGGCACCCGCGAGCTGGCTACATTCATAGAATACTGCCGCGTGAAGGTGGTTCGCATCATTTCCATCCAAGACCGCATCGATACGTTTGACGAACTATTTCCCGACACCAAGCCCTCGCAGGTCATCCGTATGTTCGGGTCACTGTCTGAGGAATGTGCCGTGCTACGCAAGGCATCGGCTCATATCATCCATCTGCAACAGAATATCCGTCCGCCCAAGAAGTCGGAAAGGGCACTGTCGAAGCTGGAGCGTGAGAAGAACATCGTGAACATGTACAACGAGGGGCATAGCATAGATGACATCTTCGCCATCAGCGGTTTCACAAGCCGAAGTTCCGTGTTCCGCATACTCAACAAACATGGTGTGACGCTGAACCGCGGACCGCATAGTGGGCCGCTGAAGAAAAGGAATAAAAGAGAGGAATAAGAATATGCGTATAATTGGCAATTTGTTGTGGTGGCTTTTCGGTGGACTGGAAGCCGCCATTGGTTATTTCACGGGAAGTCTGGCAATGGCCATCACCATCATAGGCATCCCTGTTGCATTGCAGACATTCAAGATTGGCTTGTTGTGCCTGTGGCCGTTCGGAGCAGAGGTGAAGGACACGAAGAGTCCCACCGGCTGCATCCGCATACCGCTGAATATCCTATGGATTGTCTTTGGTGGTCTGTGGGCATGGCTGATGCACGTCTTCTTCGGAGTGCTGCTGTTCATCACCATCATCGGCATTCCCTTCGCCAAACAGCACTTCAAGATGGCAGGGCTGTCGCTCGCGCCATTTGGAAAGGACGTAGAACTACATATATAAATGACAATGGAAACATTCAAAGACGTTATATCAGGCGACCAACTGGTCTTGGTTGATTTCTTCGCCACATGGTGCCAGCCATGCAAGATGATGCACCCCATCCTGGAGCAAGTGAAGGAAGTGTTGGGTGACAGAATCCGCATCATCAAGGTGGATGTGGACAAGTATGGGGTGACTGCAAGCCAGTATGGCATACAATCAGTGCCTACATTAATGTTGTTCAGATGCGGCGAAGTGCTGTGGAGGACGAGCGGCGTGGTGCAGAAATCAGAGTTATTGGCAACGATTGACCCGTTTTTAAGATAAGCGCTATGGAATATAAGGACAAGGTAGCAGTAGTGACAGGCGGTGCGCATGGCATCGGCAAATGTGTCGCAGAGGAGTTCCGAAAGAGAGGGGCTTCTGTTGCGGTCATTGATGTGCGTGAGGGCGACCACTTTGTTGGGGACATTTCCAAGAAGGAGGTTTTGGAAGCCTTTGCCGATGAAGTAATCGGGAAGTATGGCAAGGTGGATTTCATCATCAACAATGCCCTGCCTCTGATGAAGGGGCTGGATGAATGTACTTGGGAGGAGTTTCAGTATGCCTTGGCAGTCGGACCGCGCCTTTCTATCTTGTCAAGCTACTTGCTCCGTATCTTGCCGAAGGAGCATCGATAGTAAACATATCGTCCTCGCGAGACCGCATGAGTCAGCCGCAGACAGAGAGCTACACGGCAGCCAAGGGAGGCATTGCCGCCCTCACTCATGCCCTTGCCATCACACTAAGGGGCAAGGCAAGGGTCAACTCCATTTCTCCGGGATGGATTGACACTGATTTCAAGGAATACGATGGCTCTGATGCAAGGCAACAGCCGGCAGGACGTGTGGGCAACCCGATGGACATCGCCAACATGGTGCTATTCCTCTGCTCGGACAAGGCAGGATTCATTACAGGCGAGAACATCTGCATCGACGGCGGCATGACCCGACAGATGATTTATCATGGCGATCATGGTTGGTCTCTGACGGAATAAACAACAAGACAAAGGTATGGCAGAGCGTACAGACATCTGCGAATAATTTGATTGATAACAAATAATAATTAAAACAATATAACAATGAAGAAAGTAAAGATAACCGTTTTGAGGAAAACATTCAATGCCGACCTCGTGAAAGAATTTGGTGCTGAAGGACTTACTGCATGTCCGATGCTAAAAGAAGGCCAAGTGTTCTATGCTGATTATGCAAAACCAGAAGGAATGTGTGACGAAGCATGGAAAGCCATTTATCAGTATGTGTTTGCCTTGGCACATGGAGCTGAGAAACAGGTGTTTTACTATGGCGATTGGATTCGCAAGCCGGGAGTGGCTATATGCAGTTGCAACGACGGTCTGCGTCCTGTCATTTTCAAATTGGAAGCGACCGATGAAGAGAGCCATATTGACTATGAACCGATAAAAGAATAATATGACAATGAAGAAGATTCTGTTCATCATCGGTTCCTTGCGCAAGGAATCGTTCAACAAGAAGCTCGCTGAAGAGGTGGAGCAGATGCTCGCCGGGCGTGCTACGGTGGAATATCTCGACTATTCGGATGTGCCACTGATGAATCAGGACATCGAGTTTCCTGCGCCCGAAGCAGTCAAGAGGGTGAGGGAAAAAGTGGCAGAGGTAGATGCGCTTTGGATATTTTCTCCTGAATACAATTACAGTTATCCCGGTCATTTGAAGAATCTCATTGACTGGCTGTCACGTCCGCTCGTGGCTGGCGACCGTCAAACTCCGCTTGCCATCAACGGCAAGAAGGTGGCCCTGAGCGGTGCGGGAGGTGCGGCTGCAACAGCCAAGTGCCGTGAGAAACTGACCGAACTGCTCACGCTGCCGTTCATTAAGGCAGACGTGATGACGGAACCGCAGACTGGCATCCAACTGAACATGGAGGCTTGGACGGAAGGGCGCATGATGCTGACCGAAGCACAGAGGGAGAATCTGAGATTGCAGGTGGATGCTTTCCTTGAATATATTGGATAAAGGATAATACTGGAAGCGGAAAGGGCATTGAGGTTATGAACATCATTCTTGGTTATCTCCTTGCCGTCAACATAGCCACATTCTTCTTGTACGGCATTGACAAGTACAAGGCAAAGAAAGGAAGATGGCGCATATCAGAGGCTACGCTGCTGATGATGGCTGTCATTGGCGGCAGTATAGGAGCATGGGCTGGTATGAGGCTTTTGCATCACAAGACGATGCACAAGAAATTTAAGTATGGCATACCCATAATAATCATCTTGCAGGTTGCCTTAGCGGTCTATCTGCTAACAAATATTGAATGAACATGAATAAAAGAGAATACGCACAAGCTAACAAAGAATGGCTTGTAAATAAAGCACGGGAAGAGGGAGTGAAACAGCTCCCCAAGGATATATATTATAAGGTATTGGCAGAAGGCAAGGCTGATGGAGAGCATCCTACGCCCCGAAGCATCGTCACTGCACATTACACAGGACGTACCATCGACGGCAAGCAGTTTGACAGCAGCCGTGGAGGTGCTCCTTTGGCTATCCGTCTATGCGACCTCATTGAAGGATGGATCATCGCAATGCAGCAGATGTGTGTGGGTGACAAATGGGAGGTATATATCCCTGCCGAAATGGGTTATGGTAAGTTCTCGCAACCAGGCATTCCCGGAGGTTCCACACTTATCTTTGAGATAGAACTGCTTGGGATTGCGTAAATAAAGGATAGTAGTAGATTTGGACAATAATGACTGCACCTAATATAGAATCATCGACACGAGAGGAACGTTTGGATTATGTTCTGAATGAATGGAGATGTCTGCACAACTGTGAGTTGTGCGGCAAGTGCCATGTTCTGAAAGGCAGAAGCGAAGAAATGCTCTATGCCGATTATATTGATGGCAAGCGGTCATATATGGATATAACACTGGAAATCAGAAACAACAAATAGAAAGAATAATGAAATCATTTGGACAAAAATCGTGGATGCTTCCACAGCCGGTATTGATTATCGGCACATACGACAAGAACGGCAAACCCAATGCTATGAACGCTGCTTGGGGCGGTCAATGGGACGCAAAGGAGATTATGATTGCCATGGGCGCACACGCCACTACGGAGAACTTGAACAACTGCCCCGACTTCACCGTGGCATTTGCTACAAAGCAGACCATGGTGGCAGCCGATTTCGTGGGCATCGTATCTGCCAAGAACGATGTGGATAAGATGGCGAAGACAGGTTGGAACATCGAGAAGGCAGAGAATGTCAACGCTCCAGTCTTTACAGACTTTCCCATGACATTGGAGTGTCGTATAAAAGAGAAAATCGACGAGTCTGCGGAAGGCTATTACATCGTTGCTGAGATAGTGAACATCCTTGTAGATGAAAAGTATCTTGCCGAGGATGGCAAGCCTGATGTGGAGAAGATGCAGCTCGTCACCTACGACCCTGTTCATCACGGCTACATCGCCTTGGGGCAGCGTGTGGGCAATGCGTTTGCAGACGGCAAGCAGTTGAAATAAGGATTGAAAAGCATGACCAAACTCCGTTGCGTCGTAGAGCGCATCACATACCAGAATGCCGAGAATGGCTATTCGGTGATGAAAGTCAAGGTGAAGGGGTACGATGACCTCGTCACCTTGGTGGGCAACCTGCTGGAAGTGCCGGCAGGGTCGGTGTTGCTGTGCGAAGGCGAATGGAGGGTGGATAAGCGGTACGGACAGCAGTTTCAGTGCGAGACGTGGGAGGAGGTGATGCCTGCCACGGCTTACGGCATTGAGAAATACTTGGGCAGCGGACTGGTGAAAGGCATCGGTCCTAAGTTCGCCAAACTTATCGTGGGGCATTTCGGAACGGACACCATCGAGGTGATCGAGACAGACATCGAGCGGCTCTACGAGGTGCCGGGCATCGGCAAGAAGCGGGTGGAGAAGATACGCGAGAGCTGGGAGAAGCAGAAGGACATCAAGAACGTGATGCTCTTTCTGCAGGGCTTCGGAGTGAGCACGGCATACGCGGCGAAAATCTACCGTCAGTATGGCAAGGAGAGCATCGACAAGGTGAAGGAGAATCCCTACAGACTGGCTGACGACATCTGGGGCATCGGCTTCAAGACGGCCGACAGCATTGCAGCGAAGATGGGCTACGAAAAGAACGACCTGCGCCGCTGTAAGAGTGGCATCATCTATACCTTGAATCAGCTGGCCAACGAAGGGCATGTCTATGCTGAAGAGGAACAGTTGGTCAAAGCAGCGTTGGAATTGCTGGAAGCGGACGAAGCGCCTATCCGTGAGGCTTTGAGTAATATGGTGCAGACGGATGACTTGAAGTTGGAAGACGAAGCCATCTATCTGCCGCCTTTCTATTTTGCCGAAGTAGGTACGACCAACAGGCTGCAGGCTTTGCTCCGTGAATCAGGACAGGATCTCTTTGCCAAGAAGATGGATGTGCAGGCTTTATCGAAGGAAACAGGCATTGAATATGACGAGGTGCAGTTGCAAGCCATCGAGGAAGCCATCCGTTCAAAGGTGATGGTATTGACGGGTGGACCGGGTACCGGTAAGACGACCACTACGCAGGGTATCATTGCGGCTTTGAAGCATATGGGACTCCGCATTCTGCTGGCGGCTCCTACGGGGCGGGCAGCCAAACGTATGAGCGAAGCCACCGGCATGGAGGCCAAGACCATTCACCGGCTGCTGGAGTTCAATCCGAAAGACGGCTACAAGCGGAACGATGAGAATCCCCTGGAAGGGGACGCACTGATTGTGGACGAGTGTTCGATGATTGACATCATCCTGATGAACAACCTGATGAAGGCCATCCCCTCTTCCATGCGCGTGGTCTTCGTGGGCGACATCGACCAGTGGATTATAGACGCGTTGAAAGGTATCGGTATGGAAACGGCAAAGGACGTATTGAATGCGCCGCGTGAAATG
>OIBX01000146.1_pt1 | contig 30717 bp, 23 predicted proteins | sample 1581151 | NCBI WGS metagenome assembly OIBX01 (sample SAMEA3882527, study PRJEB24775) | human gut metagenome | biome: human-associated habitat; feature: intestine environment; material: feces | place: Netherlands | collected 2009/2010 | reverse complement strand
ACCTGAAAACAGCGTGAGGATCAGGAATGATTAGTAGCATGGGAGGCTACAGGTGCTGCCATATCCAGTTCTGGAATATGGTGATTATGGAAAAAGAAAAACGAGTAGAAAGTGATTTAATTGGTGCCCGCGAAATTCCGGCCAGTGCATTGTATGGTGTGCAGACTCTAAGAGGCATAGAAAATTTCCCAATAAGTAAATTTCATCTAAATGAATATCCGTTGTTTATCAACGGTCTTGCCATTACGAAAATGGCAGCTGCAATGGCTAACTATGAGTTAGGTTTATTGACTAAAGAACAAAAAGATGCCATAGTGTTGGCGTGTCAGGAAATCTTAAATGGTGAGCATCATGAGCAATTCCCGGTAGACATGATTCAGGGAGGTGCCGGTACTTCTACCAATATGAATGCTAATGAAGTCATTGCTAACCGTGCTTTGGAGATTATGGGACACAAACGTGGCGAGTATCAATATTGCTCTCCTAATGACCATGTGAACTGCTCGCAATCAACGAATGATGCTTATCCCACTGCAATCCATATTGGCATGTATTATTCTCATCTTCGTTTTCTGCCTTATTTGGAATCGCTGATTGGTGCATTCCATAAGAAAGGAGAAGAGTTTGCGCATATCATCAAAATGGGGCGTACTCAGCTGGAAGATGCCGTTCCTATGACTTTAGGTCAGACATTCAATGGTTTTGCCAGTATATTGAGAGATGAAATTCGTCATTTGAATGAAGCTGCGGCAGACTTCCTGACAGTAAATATGGGTGCTACCGCTATTGGTACAGGCATTTGTGCGGAACCGGGATATGCGGAAAAATGTGTGAAAGCATTGTGTGAAATTACAGGTTTTGATTTCAAATTGTCGTCAGATTTGGTAGGAGCTACTTCAGATACTTCCTGCTTGGTAGGTTATGCTTCAGCTTTAAAAAGGATAGCCGTAAAGGTAAATAAAATATGTAATGATTTACGTTTGCTGGCTAGCGGACCGCGTTGTGGCTTAGGAGAATTCAACCTTCCGGCTATGCAACCGGGATCTTCTATAATGCCAGGTAAGGTGAATCCGGTGATTCCTGAAGTGATGAATCAGATTTGTTATAAGGTAATGGGTAACGAACTATGTGTGACTATGGCTGGCGAAGCTGCCCAAATGGAACTGAATGCTATGGAACCGGTGATGGCACAGTGTTGTTTTGAATCTGTAGATTTAATGATCAATGGTTTTGAAACCTTGCGTACACGTTGTGTAGAAGGTATTACTGCTAATGCGGAACGTTGCAAGATTGAAGTGCATAACAGTATTGGTGTAGTAACCGCATTGAATCCGATTATTGGTTATAAAAACTCTACAAAGATTGCAAAAGAAGCGTTGGAAACAGGTAGAAGTGTTTATGAACTGGTTTTGGAACATGGTATTTTAAATAAGGAAGAGTTGGATACAATCCTAAGTCCGGAAAACATGTTGAAGCCGGTAAAATTGGATATCAAGCCTAGAAGATAAATTTATTTCACCACAGACTACAGGAAGGTAAAGAACTTGTTTCATGAAGCCGGCTTCAATATTTGTAAAGCCGGCTCCATGAGTGGTGGCACCAGTTTTATTTCTGCCGATAAATTGATTTCTAGAAATCCGGTATAGTGGTTTGCCACTGCTATAGCGTATAAATTGTTTTGCCGATATTTTATCGGCAGACAGTTTGTATAGCCTGTGGTATATTTTTTTAGAACTTTCTGAATGTGAGGCGTGCATAATCAGATTTCAGAATTAGTTTCTTGCCTGTTGCTTTTTCCACCTTAAGATGATTAATAGCTTGATTAAGTCCGAAAGGTTTCAATTCATTCAGTGTCGTTAGTTTTTCTTCATCTCCCCGGTGGCGGAATTCACTCATGGTTACCTCATCTCCTTTATAAGAGAAACGTCCGATATGAGTGCCTCCATTTCCACCTTTGGCACTGATTTCCACCAAATGTAACTGGATACTATAATAAATGCGGTTACATTCTTCTATTTTCCCATTAGTATATTCTATAGTCATTAATTGCCATCTGCCATCTAATTTGCCGTTGATGGGAGCTTTGTCACAACTGCTGATTCCCAGCATAAAGAGTATGAATAATAATATTTGTTTCATATGTTGATTGGGTTGACAGTTAAAACTTCTATTTATTGCCCGATTTGATAATTCCTTGTTTGCGGATAACCAGCATTCCACCATAATTATTTCCAAGTATGCTGCCGCGATCCATAGCTCCGGATACAGTGAAACTCCATCCTTTCAGTTGTTGTGGAGCATAAGTTACTTCAAACAAAGAGTTGAATTGTTTCTTGATCTCATTCAGAGGATTATCATAAGTACCCCAATGGCGGGAGTAGGAGAGCAGCATACGATAACTTAGCGACTGACAGGGGGAACCGCAGAATCCTATGTGATGTGCCAGTACACGATTGCTGATAAAAGTAATCTGTCCGTTCTTGTTGTAAATAGGTCCGGGAAGTAAAGGATTACCTATTCCCATTCCCCAATGCTGCCATCCTTGATAGAGGTAGTGATTATAATAATTATCTTTAGCACTGATTTGCTCTTCAAATTTCCCCCAAAAGGAATCATACAGCATAGGTCCGGTTTGATCTTTTGTTCCTAATCCTTCGTATACAAAAGTATCAATGAAGCGGTTTTTGGGAAAAGTTATTTCCAGTCCGATGTGTCCGTCTTTCCAACGTCCGTATTGGAAAAACATTTGGGAGTGGTCGTCGAAATAATGTTCATAATAGATCTTTACCTTCCATCGGTTAAGATAAGCTGTTGCGGCAAAATTCCAGCTACCGACATGGTTTCCGTAGATGTTTACTTGTTCGCCTTCGGGTGTGGTATCATCTCCGGCCATAGGAACCAATACACGCATAAAGTCAACAAACCGGGTAGGCATATCTATTACAGGCTCTTTTTGTCCTGCAATATATTGGTCTCCGCCAAATTGGGCGGACATTTGTATTCCTCCTTCAAATTCTACCGGAAAATGTTCTTTGTTTCCTACTTTGGCGAAAAGCGATTTACTGTGGTAAAGTACATCAATGGTATATGGGTTGCCTATGGAGGTGAAATGTTCCTGCCATTTGTCATCAGTAAAACGTCCATAGGCTATGTGTCCTTTCAAATGAAGCCATTTATGGGTACCTGGTATGGCTACATAATCGGGAACTTCCAGGCGTATTTGGGGAATGGGGCGGGCATTATTTGATTCTACCATACCTCCGCTGCTTAACTTGGAATTCTTTAATTCGGGCAAGCGTTCTTTGCTGCCGATACTCAGGTTCAACCATCGGTAACTGAGGTTTGCATAGGCTTGTTGGATGATGAAGGAGGAGGTGAAATTGTAGGCGGTTGCCAAATCCAGTCCTGCACTGAAGCCGAAATGTTGGTTTAATGGCATTGTATGTGCAATCCCTGCCCGTAAATAACCATTTTCGGTATTGGCAGAAGATAAACCTTGCCTGTTGGCAGTAAGCCACATCGGCGCGTAGGTTCCTTTACCCGATGTTCCTCCCATCTCAACGATATATTCTGTTTTGACAGGGAGTTGGGCATTGGTGTGCTGCGTAATAGATATTAACAGAAATTGTAATAAGAATAGTTGTATTTTCTTCATTTAGTTTATGTGTTTAGTGCTAAGCTTGCTAAAACGAAATCGGTTTATCAGTCTGCCATCCCGAACTTTTGTGAAAAATTTGGACTCTAATCATTTTATGTATATGAAAAGTTTCACTAATGTTCAGAATGGCCGACTGTATAATCATATCAGCAGGAATTTTGGCATATTTATTTTCCTCCGGCAGGCAGGTTTTTCAGCCAGTAATCAGCCATTGTCTTTCGCAGATGCAAGCTGGTTCCCTTGCCTTCGTAAATTCCATGGGAACGCATCGGGTAAGAAATCTGTGAGAAGATTTTTCCGTGCCGTACCAGTTCATTGACCAACATTTCACAATTCTGATAATGAACATTGTCATCTCCTGTACCGTGAATTAACAGCAAGTTGCCTTTCAATCCTGCTGCATACGAGATGGGAGACCCTTTGCGGTAGCCCTCCGGATTATTTTGAGGAGTATTCATATAACGTTCTTGATAAACCGTGTCATACAGACGCTGGTCGGCCACAAAAGCAATGGCAATGCCTGTGTGGAAAACATCGGGATAACGGAACATACTGTTCAGCGTCTGGCTGCCTCCGCCACTCCAGCCGGTGATACCGATACGTGCGGTGTCAATGAAAGAGTATTGACGTGCCAAGTCTTGGATGCCTCTTGCCTGATCTTCACTGGCAAAGGTTCCGACTTCTCCATAAATACATTTGCGCCATTCGCGTCCACGGGGTGCATTGGCACCACGGTTCTCGATGCTGACTATGATATACCCCAGGTTTGCCAAGTACTGGTGCCATAAACTTCCTCCGCTCCATACATCCTGTACGGTGGCGTTGGCAGGTTCTCCATAGACATCAATTATGACCGGATATTTTTTGCTGGGATCAAAGTTTACGGGTTTGAGCATCCATGCATCCAGTTCCAGTTCTCCTGAACGGGTTTTTACAAATTCTTTCGGTTGCAGCCCCAAGGCTTTGTATTGCTCCTTGGCTTTTGCATTGTCAGTAATCAGACGTATACTTTTATGGGCAGGGAAAGACACCATGTCGATTACAGGGGGAGTTTCCGAGTTACTGAATGTATGGACTGCCCATTTGCCGGACGGTGACATGATATAACGATGTTGCCCGCTTTGGTCAACAGGACTTAGCCGCTTTACCTCTCCATTGCCGAAAAGACGTGCCCGGTAGAGATAGCGCTGGGTGAAGTTGTCGGGAGAGGCGATAAAGTACACAAAACCTTTATCCATATCCGCACCTACTTCTTGAATATAATCAAAAGCTCCTTGGGTGATGGGCTTGATTTCTTTACCATCACGGCTTACACGATACAGGTGGCGCCATCCGTCACGTTCGCTTTCCCAAGTGAAATACTTGTTCCCTTTCAACCAACGCACATTGTCATTCGTTTCCAACCATGCGGCATCTTGATCGGTAAAGATATTGACGGGGGTATTTTCACCTATTTTCGCAATCCATACTTTATTGGTGTTTTGGGCACGGTTCATTTGCTGGATGAACAGTTCGTTGCAGCCCGGAATGAATTCCATACGTGGAATATAGTGGTTGCGTGTATCACCTGGAAGAGCCAGCCAAGTGGTGTTTCCACCGTCGGCTGATACATAGCCTACTTTTACAGCGGAGTTTGCTGTTCCGGCTTTAGGGTAGGGAAAACGTTGGATTTTAGGATAAATGGAATCTACATTATTGATGATATCAAACCATCCCGTACCTTGGGTATCGCTTTGCCAATAGGCTATGTATTGCCCGTCGGGACTCCAGCGGAAACCGTCGCGGCAGTTGAATTCTTCTTCGTATACCCAGTCGAATGTTCCGTTTACAATTTCATTATTTCCGTCTTGAGTTAGTTGGTTGATTTTCCCGTCAACCAGACTCTCTACATAAATGTTGTTTCTGGAGACATATGCTACCCGGCTGGCATCCGGCGAGAACTTGGCGAACATCAAAGTAGCTTCCGGCAAGCTTTTGCCCAATTGTTGCAGTTTGCCGTCTTTCAAATTAAGCACCCAGTAATCACCGCGGGTATCATAACGCCATACGCGACGGGTATTGGTATAGATCAATACTTTGGAGTTATCCTCGCTGAATACGAAATTGCGGACAGAGATAGGTTTTCCTGTTTGCGGATTCAGAAGCATATTGGCAGGGATCAGCACTTCTTTGGAATTGTCCTTTGCTTTGTAGGCAGTGACCTCGTATGCTCCCTCGGCATTTTTCTCTATTTTGGAATAACGTTCTCCATCTTTCATCCAGTTCACGTTACTTCCGCCTTCTGTCTTGATCAGTCCTCCGTATACGGCCTCCTCCAATGTGGGGATACGTTGCGCATGAGTTGTGGTTCCGAAACAGAATAAGCATAAGACTAATGTAAATAAGTTCTTTTTCGTCATAGTTATTATGAATCTTTTACTAAAAAATAGATGTCCATTTGAAAACACAAGTATGTATTGAGATTCCGGATATCTGTTTTCAAAAAACGGGCGTCTATTTTAGAAAAACGGACGCCTGCTCTTTTCTTTTTTATTTAATTCCTAATTTCTGTTTGATTGCAGCCGGAATAGCATCTTTATGCACCATGAGGAAAATAGTCTTGGCACGTACATAGCTTTCGGACATATTCAGATACCCGCCAAATGTATTGCGTTCTGTACCCCAAGAATTTTTGGTGATATAGTATTTGGTCCCGTTCTGGTCTTTGGTAATACCGGTAAGATGCATCAGGTGGTCATCTGTAGTGACAAATGCTTCATAACCTTCCTGACGGACTTCCGGAGTGACATTTACTTCGGGACACGGTTTTTCAAATTTGTAGGCTTCCGCCAGCATCTCTCTTTGTTCTTTAGGGTCCATTTTCTCAAAACGTGCACGGTCGGAACCCGAAAGGTCTTCCGCTTTTTTCACTACCGGATTGATGGCTACACCATTTTTGAATGAAAAACCTTTTTCACTGACATCACCGTCCCAACATACGGTATATCCGTGGGTCAAAGCATAGTCGGCAACTTCCATCATTTCGTCCAGCGGAAGATTGTACATTTGTTCATTTTCCCAATTGTCGGGTACTTCCGGAGAGAATTTCTGGTAATACGGTTTGTGAGTGAAACTAGTCAGTTCGATATAATCGTCCATGTTCAAACCCAGACTTTCGGCAAAAGATTTCGGAGTGTACTCTTTTCCTTTGTAAGTGAACTTTTCAGGAAGTTCTCCTAGATAAGTATCGAAAAGGTTGTTGATCAGCTTGTAGTATTCCGGGCTGCGACGTTTCATCTTAACGGCTGTGTTTCCTAAAGCGTTGATATATCTCACCATTTCGCCATGGTTATGTTTCTCTGAGTTATAGTTGATTCCGTGATATACTTCCTCGGGTACGATACCCACTTGGTTGAAAGCATTCTTCCATGTGTGTGAAAGGCTTCCTTGTCCTAAATTCCCGTTGCCTCCCCGGTAATAGTTGTCTTCCAATTGGTTCAAGTACTTTTGGCGTACAATGAACATTTCAGAAAGATCATATTCCCCTTTGCCCATACGGAGCAGTTCGGATTCCATGAACGAAGTGGTGGCAAAGCACCAGCAAGTTCCGGTAGAGGCCTGATTTTTGACTGGAGTTGCTTTCTGTGATGCAACAGTCGTGAATTTGTAACCACTTTCTTGTGCATACATGGCTGATGCACAGCATAGCAGTGCGGCTAGTGTGAATACTTTTGTCTTCATAAGTTTGTTTTTAATATGATAAGGTTAACAATTAAAAGCCGAAGCGTGACTCAATCCAATATTGGTTTGCCATTTCGTCCCAGCGAAGGATGGTGGCGCCTATAAAGTCTGCCGTGTAGTCTGTGAGATAAGCACGGGCTGCTTCTTCCCCTTTAGATTGAAGGATACTTTGGTATTGTGCTTCCACAAATGGAAGTTCCCGTTGTCCTTTTTCCTCGAAATGACGAATATTTTTTTCCATTACTTTGCGGGCAGTTCCCCATCTTACAGCAGCCAGTTTGTTGGCGCGGCGATAGTGCCATAAGGCGGCGTCGTCGCGATAGCGGTGGTTACCGCAGATTTTATACATAGCAGGGAAATCAGTAATGCCACAGAATACCGGAACGCGCGGGCTTTGTCCGGGGTTGTCCATAGAGAACCATACCACACCGCCTACTGCATCGGGCAGCCAGTTGCGCAATTGGATAACTGTAGAATAAGCACATTGCGGAACTGCGATATTGCGTACTGATTTCACAACTCCCTTTTTAATACCGTTCAGCATATTCAGTTCATCGCCACGCATCCACGGATTGGCTTTCGGGCTGATAATGGTGTCTACTTTTCCGGTTTTTCTATCTTTTACCGTAACTTTCAGATTCTGTGTCATATCCAGCGGCGTTCCTTCGTATGTTTCCCGGAGCAATGCCATAACATCGGTTACAGATACTTGCTTGTCGGGTTTTACACTGATAGGCAGTTCTTCTGCTTCATAATCAAGCTTTAATGACGGTGCCAGTGCATTCAGGATAAAGTGCTCGCGGGTGCTGAAGGATTTCAGTTGGCCGGAGTAATTCTTTCCGCTATAAGCTTTCCAAAATTTAAAAGGCTCTTTTCCATCCCAATATCCTAATTTTTTAGCCACGTCAAATACATTTTCGGAAGCCATATAGTGGTCGGGATCTTTCAGATTGAGGGTGCTGATTCGCGAGATGTTGGCAGATACGCCTACATGATCATCCGGAATACGGACTGCCGCCCATACTCCGCCAATTTTATCTTTTCCTTCTCCGAAGACTTCGAAGTGCCATACTTCATCAGGATCGGCAATGGTCAGACATTCGCCGCTGTCGCCATAACCGTATTGTTTTATGAGATCTCCCATCAGGCGGATAGCCTCACGGGCTGTTGTACAGCGTTGCAATGCCACACGTTGCAATTCTTCAATCATAAACATACCTTTGGGATTTTCCAGATCCCTGCGTCCGCTTACGGTAGTTTCACCTATCCCCAGCTGCTTTTCGTTGATGCAAGGGTAGGAGGTGTCCATGAAGGCATATGTTTTTCTAGCTTGTGGTATTTGCCCCTTGATTTTTACATTAGTCTGGTCGGCTACAAACTCGGTATGCATACGGCCATCGTAAATATTCATTACAGTATCCCTTTCATAACTTTCTGCCGGAACCATGTTTACCCAGGTTCGGTACCAGCTGTCGCATGTATGACTGGTTATAACTGATCCATCGGTAGTTGCTTTCTTTCCTACCATAATGCTAGTGCAGCTTTCCGGATCCTTTGTGTAATTCGTTTGGGCTGTGACACTTTGTGCCATGACTAAACCCAGGATTGTTAAAGAGGCTAGTAGTTTCATAAAGGTCGTTTTATTACTATTGCGTTTCAAAAGTATATAAAAAAAACTATTATTCAGAACTTTATCGGTTTAATTTTGTAATTTATGTCTAATAATCCAGCCTTTTTTGTATTTTTGCAGCAAATACAAAAATTGGGAGCACATGACAACTAGTATAGACATAGCTAGAAGGATAGCAGAAGTTAACCATCCTCTCAGTAGAGAAAGTGTTCACGCATTAGCCGAAATCTTAGTTTGTAGAAAATATCGTAAAGGGGAGATTGTTTTGCAGGCCGGTGAGGTTTGTAAAGCGATGTTGTTTATAGAAAAAGGAATGCTCAGACAATTTTATTATAAATATGATAAAGATCTGACTGAGCATATCGGTTATGAGAACGGAATGATTATTTGCATAGAGAGTTATTTTAAACAGGAGCCCACCCGCTTGATGGTGGAAACTTTGGAAGCATCCGTGGTATGGGAGTTACCCCGTGTGGAAGTGGAGAAATTGATAGATCAATATCACGATATCGAACGTCTTTATCGCGGTTTTATCGAACATTCTTTGATAGAGTCACAGGTGAAGGCGGACACGCTTCGTTTTGAACCGGCTCATGAACGTTATAACAGATTGTTGCAGCTTCATCCCGAAATATTGAAGCGTGCGCCTCTTGTGTACATCGCTTCCTTATTACAGATGACTCCCGAAACCTTGAGCCGTGTCCGTTCTTCCTTGCTTTAGAATTGATAAATCAATCCTAACCGGGTTTCAAAGGTCTTATATTTTATGTCCTCATGGTAGGAATAATGTGTGTGGCGGTAGTAATAGGACACTTCCATATTGGCTTTGAAGTGGGAGCTTAGATTCAACTCGATAATCGGATTCACTACAGCGAGCATTACATTTCCTTTGTCTCCCTGCGCATTCAGATAGAGCGGATCTATTGTTTCCAAATCCTTGTGTTCGTATCCTTTCCAGGTAAAAATCTGGTAAAGATGCATATTCAGTGCGAACATGCCGTAACGGCCGAAGTCCAGAATGGTGTTGTTCTTTATGCTGTATCCGCTTCCCATATTGTAATTGCGGTCTATTACGTTGTAATAGTCGGTAAGGCTTCCACCCAGCAGGATGGCACTCAGGAACACACGCTGTTCCAAATTTACCAGGCTGTTCATTCGGGGGAATTTATAAATCATACCCGGTCCCACACTGGCAGCTTCCGAAATCTTGTAAGGGATACGCCCCGATCCGTCAATCACTTCCTCGGAATCAAAATAGTTGAAGTGCTGGAAGATACCGAACATCATTTCCATGCCGGTAGTGGTTTTCAGGGGAACACCCCATAGTTTGCCCATCAGGTTGATCTGGCTGATAAGAGGCTGGTTCCCGGAAAGACCGAAGGTGGCCCGCGCGGTGAAGTAATCGTATGGGCCGTCATTCACTTTATCGAAGGCATCTCCGTATTGTATCCGGAATTCAAGGTAGGGATTGTGCTCTCCACGGAACAGGTAATTGTCATCGGCCAGATAACGGTCACCGGCACCTATGGAAAAGTGTACCGGAATGCGGTCGTAATCGTGGTATTTGTAATGAGAGCGTTTTACTTTCCACATCTCGCCGGTTATCATTCGGTTCAATCCCCGCATGGGGCAGATCAAGGTTCCCAAAAACTCGCGGGTGAAACGTGAGAAACCACGCTTGGAGTCGTCCAGTACCAAAGAAGACATACGGTGCGTTACTTCTCCCAGGGCGATGCCGCCTAGGGTGGTTGCCATCAGGTCATTGATGGCGGGCGGCTCCACTTCTGCGGCTATTTCCCACATCAAACTACCAGCAAAGGCGTATGGAGCCGATTCCCAAAAGGTAAGTCCGTTGCTGCGTGCTGCATTGAAATAAAGATTTCCGTGATAGGGGTGGGCGAACAGGTTGGTGGAGAATTGGTCGTTATCCCATACAAAACCATGCTTGATATTGCGCCGTATGCTGCCGATACTGATTTTGGCAAAGTCTTCGTTCATTACATAACGGTCGAATGCCCATACTCCGACATTCATTCCGAAAGTTTCGGCGGCGGCACGCCAAGGGTGTTTTTTTTGCAGGCGAGGATCGGTGAATGTATACATGGAATCGGGGCGGTGGAGCATCTGGGCTGTGACGTTCCCGGCACTTAATGCCAGCAGGCAGACTAATGCGATATGCTGTAGTTTCATACTGTATGGATTAGTTTATACTAGGGTGACGGGGCTGCTTAAAACAAGATAACACCTGCTTCGAAAATAGGTTTTTTTTCGTAGAACTTATTTTTATCATAGTAGCGCGTCATGCCGTAACCACCCGATGCAAAGAAACTGATTCTGGATTTGAATTTATATTCCAGATTGATACGGGCTTGCAATGAATACATGCGTTCCGGTGTTTCCGCATCTTCATTTTCAAAGTTTTCTATATGGAAATAACCTAAGTCGCCACTTAGTTCCAGTTTGGAGGCGATGGGATAGTAAAGACCGGCACGGTAGAACACACAGCCCGAAAATTTGTCATTCAAATCCAGATAGTGTGTACCGATACCCAGCATGGTATAACTCCGGCGGTTTTTAAAACGCACGGCAGCATTCAGTTTGCTGGTGTTACCTGCAAACAGCATCATCTGGATACGGGTTTTGGGAGTGATATTCACCAAACCTAGTTTATGGGCGGTAGTATCCTTGCTATGGTTGATGATTCCTATTTGTATTCCTTTTACATTCCCGCCACACAGGTTGAGTAAACCGATTTGCGCGCCGCTTACTTCTCCGGCGTAGTTGCCGGGAGCGAACTGCACACCGCGTAACTTGCCTTGGCAAACATTGGTCAGTCCTGAGAATTGCAGGGCATTTTCCGTCTTGACGGCGATATTTACCGCACCGCAAAGCTGCAAGCCTCTGATTTCTCCGGCAGCGATATTGCTGATGGCGGAGAATTGCATACCATTCACGTTTACACCTACATTACCAATGGCTGAGACTTGAGCGCCTTTGGCTTCTCCGCCACTGATATTGAGCAGGGTGGAAACTTGTGCTCCGTTCAGTTTCTCGGCAGATACGTTCATCAGTCCGCCGATAGCGACGCCATTTTGTGATTTTCCGGCAATGTTGGCCAAGCCGGCTATCTGAACTCCTTGGGCTTTGTTGCCGGCCAGATTCATCAGACCGCCGATGGTAACTCCTCTTGATATGTTTCCGGCAATGTTGCCTAATCCGGAAATTTGGATACCGTTGGCTTTCCCTCCGGCAACATTCATCAGTCCGCTGAGCATGATGCCATTGGCATTGCCTCCGGCTACATTGGCAATACCTCCCAGTTGGAAACCGGAGGCGTGGCGTCCGGTAATGCTGGCAAGGCCGGAGATTTGGAAACCCGTCATATCGTTTTGTACAACACTGGATACAGCGTTGATACCGATTCCTTTCAGTTGATAGATATTTGTAAGCAGACCGATATTCAGATAAGTGGTTTTGACACTGTCTTTCTTCGCGGAAATGTTCAAGGAGATGTTGGGGCCTTTTTTAAGCTTGTCCTTTTTCTGGGCAAAAGCAGGAGTTGACATACCTGCACAATATCCTAAAAGGAGTATTGCTGCTATACGCATATTCATTTTCATACATTTTTAGTTTCTTGGGTGCAAATGTAATAAAAATGTAGATATAAGGGGGAATTATGGGGAGAATTGATCGGGGGGCAAGAGTAAAATTATGTTTTGTTTTGTCTCCTTTCACGCATCATGATCCAGGTGTCCATATATGCGGATGTATAACCTGTAACATCTATAATGTATAGCCTGCAACATCTATAATCTTCAGACTTATACATTATATATGTTGCAGGCAGGTTCTTTTTTCTGCCAGGTGTTATTTTACTTCCTGATATAAGAAACGTTTGATACTCTTTTTAGGAGTTTTCTCGAATTCTTCCGGATAGATTTTTACACGGGCTATTTGTGAATATGCAGGAAGTTCTGTATTCAAGTTGATACGGTTCTCTTCCATAGCCTGTGCTATCGCGTCATTATCCAGCCCATGAGCAAAGGCATCGTCGAAATCGGGATAAACCAAAGCCGCCAGTTTGCTGTCTGCCTGCTGTATGATAATGCTTTCTGAAACGAACGGCATGTTATTCAATTTATCTTCAATCTCTTCCGGATAAATATTCTGTCCCGATGGACCCAACAGCATGTTTTTGCTGCGTCCCTTGATGGTAACGTTGCCTTCCGCATCCATAACACCCAGGTCACCGGTATGCAACCAGCCGTCCTTGTCTATCACCTCGGCGGTAGCTTCGGGATTCTTGTAATAGCCTAACATTACATTAGGTCCTTTGCATACTATCTCACCTACTATATTCTCAGGGTCGGGGCTCAATATTTTGACTTCCATACGAGGAGCCGCCTTTCCGCAGGAACCCGGCTTGAAATATTTCCAATCTTCATAACAGATAATCGGAGCACACTCAGTCATGCCATATCCCACGGTATAGGGGAAATCTATACTTTTCAGGAACTGCTCTATTTCTTGATTGAAGGCGGCACCTCCTACAATAATTTCGTAGAAATTACCTCCGAAGGCATTTATCATCTGTTCGCGGACTGTGGCTTTGATTTTATCATTGATGATAGGAACTTTCAGTAAAATCTTCATAGCCGGGGTTTCCAGTTTGGGCAGTACATTCTTCTTGATGATTTTTTCGATAATCAATGGAACGGCTACTACCAGATTGGGTTTCACTTCGGAAAAGGCTTGGAAGATGATTTTCGGACTGGGGGTACGGGTCAGGAAATAAATATGGCATCCCACACAGAATTCATAAAGGAACTCGAAAGCCAGTCCGTACATGTGTGCCATAGGGAGCATGGAAACCAGCTTGTCACCCGGATTCATTTTCAAGACATCAAAAGCGAACTGGGTATTCGACCACAATGCGCGGTAAGGAATCATCACTCCTTTGGAATAACTGGTCGTGCCGGAAGTATAGTTGATCACAGCCAGTTCTTCCGGTGTATCCCGGCGGTAGCTGACATGTTCCCGGCGGAAATTGCGCGGATATTTCTTTCCGAACAGTTCGTTCAGATGATCGCGTGCATAGTCCAATTTGGAACTGCGGGAAACTAGCAGGGTATAGTCATTCATCAGGATAACCCCTTCTAACAACGGCATGGCATTTTCATTCAGATTCTCCCATACCATATCGCCCACCATCAGCAGGCGTGCTTCCGAGTGATTGACTATATTATGAATGTTGTCCGATTTGAATTCGTGAAGAATGGGAACAATCACTGCCCCGTATGTAACGGCAGCCAGGAAAGTAACTCCCCAATGAGAACTGTTGCGGCCACAGACAGCTATCTTGTCTCCTTGCTTGATGCCGCTTAATTCGAAGATGATGTGTAGCTTTTCTATTTTGCGGGCTACATCTTTATATTGTAATGTGGCACCTTTATAATCTGTAAGGGCATCCAAGTCCCAGTTTTTCTTTATACTGTCTTCCAGGAAGGCAATAAAACTCTGCTCCATTGTATATACTCTTTTGTTTATATTTTGCACAAACTTTAATCAAATGTGCAAATATAAGACTTTCTTTGGAGCATACAAATTAAACAGAAGGAAAAATAGTGATTAGTGGTTAGTGGTTAATGAGCTGCGCTGTGATGTCGCATGGATATGAACCACTAATCACTAACCACTGATTTTTATTCTTTGCTGCTGAAATACTTCATGAACTGTGTACGTTCAAACGGATTGCTGGCTCCGGTAGACAGTGCGTTCATCGAGCTCTTGAATTCGCTGATGTCCTTGTAGCCTTGCCGGTTCATCCATTGGGTCATTTCATTTGTCATATCTGCAATGGCCTGATTGCCTCTTTGGTAGATGACACTGCACAGTTCTACAGCCGAAGCGCCTGCCAGAATTGCTTTGACTATCGCTTTTCCATCGTGCACACCGCCCGAGATGGCATAGTCTGTCTGAGGAACTTGTGCCGAAGCGATAGCAGTCCAGCGCAGTCCGTTGGACAAGTCGGCAGGAGTACTGAATACATCGCCTGCAGAATATGTCATGGTGTCGATATTGATATCCGGCTGGTAGAATCGGTTGAACAATACCACAGCATTGGCTCCGTTGGCATAAAGCTGGTTGATCAGTGCGATGGGGTTGGTCAGATTGCTGCCCAGTTTCACAATGACGGGGATGGAAATCTGTTTCTTGATACTGCTTACGATATCGATATGACGCTGTTCGAAAGAACCGTATTGATATTCTTTTTCGGTCTGCAAGGAAAGGATGTTGATTTCCAGTGCGTCGGCTTCTGCTGCTTCCACGGTACGGGCAAAGTCTGTCCATTCTGAGTTGCTGAAGCAGTTGATGCTGGCAATGACAGGAATGGTGCAAAGCTTTTTAGTCTGTTCAATCAATGAAATATATTCGTTCAATGCATGAGAGCGTACATATGTGCTCAAGTAGTCATCTCCTTCGGGAGAGCCATAAGTAGCCATGTGATGTGCTTCCATCATGATCTGCTCTTCGAAAACTGATTTCAAAACAATGGCTCCGGCGCCTGCCAGCTCCAGTTTCTTGTTCTTTTCAGCGCTGTTTGTAAGGCTGGAACTGCTGATGATTATAGGATTGCGCAGTGACAACCCGGCAAAAGTGGTTTTTAATTGAGTCATATAAATAGTAGTTTTAATAGTTTCGTTCTCCAAAGATTTTGCTTCCTACCCTGACTAGTGTACTTCCGGCTTCCACTGCCAGCGGATAATCGTGTGACATACCCATGGAAATTTCTTTAAAGTATTCTGAATCAGAAAAATAGTTCTGCTTTATTTCTTTGAAGAATGTATTTAAGGAACAAAATTCTCTTTTGATTTGTTCGTCGTCATCCACATTGGTCGCCATACCCATCACTCCTAATAAGCGGACATTTTTCAAATCCTTCCATCCGCCTGTATCCAGCATTTCCCTGCATTCGTCAAAAGAGAAACCGAACTTCGTTTCCTCTTGGGCGATATGTATCTGCAATAAACAAGGGATGACGCGATGGACTTTGGAAGCTTGTTTATTGACTTCAACCAACAATTTATACGAGTCTATGGCATGTATCATAGCTACATAAGGGGCCATGTATTTGACTTTGTTTGTTTGCAGGTGGCCGATGAAATGCCATTCAATGTCTTTGGGCAGGGTTTCATATTTCTGAGTCATTTCCTGCACGTGGCTCTCACCGAAAATACGCTGGCCGGCAGCATACGCTTCTTCCAACGCCTCGTTGGGATGGAATTTGGATACGGCTACCAGGCGGACACCCGCAGGCAGTTCGGAAAGAACTTCTTTTAAATTTGCTTGAATGCTCATTATCTGTTATACTTTCTATTTTTTTATCAGGCTTTATTCGGTTTTTCCGGCATCCGGAAATTCAGGTTTCACATCCGGTTCGGCTTCGTATGGGTAAACATCCATGATGGCGGTTTCGGCTACGGACGCAATCACGTAGTCTGCCATTGTACCTTTCATTCCTTCGTCCAGTTTCTTTACAGCGTCGCGAAGGTCGGAAGCTTGTACCAGTACGGTAGTGGAGGTCTTTTTCTCCGCTCCGCTTTTTTCGTCCAGCGTAATGAAGAACAGCTTGCACTTAAACCAGCGGTCGGCTGCATCTTCTTCAGAGGGGAACAGTTCGCTGTAGTTGGCGCGTTTGATGTCCGAAACAGTGAACTCGCCGCTGATATACGGAGTGATTTCTTCAATAATACGGGCTTCTGCTTCAGTAAAGCTCAGCGCGTCAACCAAATAGGGTTCCGTTACTTTCTTGTTCATGCCGTTTTCCATGACTTTTTCGTAACGTATCTTACATTCAAACCAAGTATGCATCATAAAAGTTTATTGTTTTATTGAATATTAAATTGGATACAAAGATACAATTTATTTAATCTTCGTCTCCCATTTTACTTAATTTCTTCATGCTTTCCTTATTCCACTAGTTTGCAGCTGTTCAATTGCATGAATTCGTGAATCACTTTTTCATGATCGCCCATTAATATGATGTGATGGTTACCCAAAGGATTACGCATAAAATAGTCTACGGGTTTGTCCAGTTTGATTCTTGCCTGGGTGCGGCAGGCATTGATGTAGTTGGTATTTTCTATCAGTTGGCCTGTGGAAACGAAATACTCGTCCAGACACTCTCCCGCGCATTTTATCATCGTGATGCCTCCCGGATGCAGAATACCCTGTATGGCTATCCCGGTCTCCGTTTCAAAATGATTCCGGATGATAAACTGATCCACCATTTTGGTGGCAATCGTACAGTGAGCCATCACTATTTCGTTCTGGTCATCGTTGATGAATGCCGGATTCGCCATGAATCCTGCCTGGCCGGTCAGTGTCTTGGCGATGAGCAGAGTAAAGATGGATTGCAAGTCTCCTTCACATCCGGCCGGGATGCCTTCATCATTCAGCAGGGCAAGTGCCAGACATCCGGTAGTTCCTAATTTCTCAATCAACGAGAAGCAGGAGAGGGTTACCGCATCCAGCTTTTTCTTTTCGCAGATTATTTTCACGGCCTGATAAAGACGCATGGCTTTCAGCAAATCTTCCGGAGTTCCTTCCCGGCAGGCAATGGCACGGTTGGCAAATACGGACGCCTCATATCCTATATCATCATCCTTTATCTGATAAAACAGACAATACACTTCCTCCATGGGGATATCAATGAACTCTATTCCCCAGCGGCGTTTGGCAAGCAGATAATCCACATTGCTGGCAACGAGCCAGCTGGACGGAGTGCCCATTACGCCGATGCGCATGCCGAAAAGGCTGCGTTGTGCCACGAAATTGCTGTGCAGGACAAAAATACGCTTGATGGTCTCGGGGAGCTCTCCGTGAAGAATCTCGCTTTTCATTCCCCGGCCGCGCAGCCAGGAAGATATTTCGAGAGCGGCGGCCAGTGAGTTCTGCATGCCGTCTGCCAAGAGGATGGCGGGGCGGGGAAGGGATTCGAAATGCTGGATTACCAGCCGTTCCACACCTCCGGTGGCAATGAATATAATACTGAAGTCATCGGGTGATAACTTGTCTATGTCTTTGTAATCAATGAAGTTGACGGTAAAGTATTTTTCCAATTCAGTCAATATCACTTCGTGGGAGCTACGGACTGATGCTTGTTTATGCAGTATGGAAGCAAAAGTTATAAGGTTGATGACCATGGTGTTATTTACTATTTGACTATTTACTATTTACAATTGATTCTACTTGGCTCGTTTGCTTTTTCAAAGATACAAGTTTCTGTTTACATATCATAGAGTTTTTACGATAGATAAGTTTTTTAAAGTTTTTATGGTCTTGCCTTCCTTTTGGTTTCAAATAATTCGCTACATTTGCAACTTTAATGATAAAGTGATAGCAATATCACCTATAAATACTCTATTAAATAGTAAATCATAAATCGTCAAATAGTAAATAAACCTCATGCCAACAATATCTATTCGCGGAATGGAGATGCCCGCATCTCCTATCAGAAAACTGGCTCCTCTGGCAGATGCTGCCAAGCAGAGGGGTATACATGTATTTCACCTGAACATCGGTCAACCCGACCTGCCTACTCCGGAAGTCGCGATTGAAGCGATACGGAACATCGACCGGAAAGTTCTGGAATACAGTCCCAGTGCGGGATATCGCAGTTACCGCGAGAAGTTGGTGGGTTACTATGCAAAGTACAATATCAATCTGACTGCAGACGACATCATCATCACTTCCGGTGGCTCGGAGGCGGTGTTGTTCTCTTTCCTGGCTTGCCTCAATCCGGGGGATGAAATCATTGTTCCCGAGCCGGCCTATGCCAATTATATGGCGTTTGCCATCTCTGCCGGAGCCAAGATACGCACCATTGCCACGACCATCGAAGAGGGTTTCTCGTTGCCCAAGGTAGAGAAGTTCGAGGAGTTGATTAACGAGCGCACGCGTGCTATTTTGATTTGCAATCCTAACAATCCTACGGGTTACCTCTATACACGCCGTGAAATGAACCAGATTCGCGACCTTGTGAAGAAGTACGATTTGTTCCTCTTCTCGGACGAGGTGTACCGTGAATTTATTTATACGGGTTCTCCCTATATCTCTGCCTGCCATCTGGAGGGCATTGAGAACAATGTGGTGCTGATTGATTCCGTGTCCAAGCGCTATTCGGAGTGCGGCATCCGCATCGGTGCCCTGATAACGAAGAACAAGGAAATCCGGGATGCTGTCATGAAGTTCTGCCAGGCGCGTCTCAGTCCTCCGTTGATTGGCCAGATTGCCGCAGAAGCATCGCTGGATGCCGGTGAGGATTATCTGCGCGACACATACGATGAATATGTAGAACGCCGTAAATGCCTGATTGACGGATTGAACCGTATACCGGGCGTATATTCGCCCATCCCGATGGGAGCATTCTATACGGTGGCAAAGCTTCCGGTAGATGATTCGGACAAGTTCTGTGCCTGGTGTCTGTCGGAGTTCGAATACGAGGGACAGACGGTATTCATGGCGCCTGCGTCCGGATTCTATACTACGCCGGGTTCCGGTCGCAACGAAGTGCGTATCGCATACGTACTGAAGAAAGATGACTTGAACCGCGCCTTGTTTGTATTGCAAAAAGCATTGGAAGCCTATCCGGGAAGAGAAATGAAGGATTAGGGATTAATTTATGAACTTATCTCGCTTTATAGCGTTGCGCATTTATCGCAACTCGGAGCCGGGCAAGCAAGTTTCCCGTCCGGCTGTCCTTATTGCCATGGTGGGTATTGCCCTCGGACTGGCGGTGATGATTATTGCCGTGTCCGTCATTGTTGGCTTCAAGAGCGAGGTAAGGGATAAAATCGTGGGTTTCGGTGCCCATATCCAGATAGGCAACCTGGATGCTGCACGCTCTTATGAGACGCGCCCGGTGGTGGTGGGCGACAGCATGATGGCTGCGCTTTCCGATTATCCCGAAGTGAAGCATGTACAACGCTACTCCACCAAGCCGGGGATGATAAAGACCGCCGATGCCTTTCAGGGAATGGTGCTGAAAGGTGTGGGGCAGGAGTATGACAGCACCTTTTTCCACCGCCATCTGCTGGAGGGGGAGTTTCCGCAATTCAGCGATTCCGCTTCGTCCAACCGCGTAGTCATCTCAAAGTCTCTTGCCAACAAGCTGCAATTGAAACTCGGTGACAAGATAGACACCTACTTCATCCAGGACGATGTGCGTGCTCGCCGCCTGAAGATTGTAGGTATCTACCAAACCAACTTCTCCGAATACGACAACCTATTCCTGCTTACCGACCTCTATCTGGTGAATCGCCTGAACAACTGGGAGCCGGACCAGGTGAGCGGTGTGGAGCTGGAAATACGCGATTATGACAAGCTGGAAGAAACCACCTATGAGATAGCTGCCGATACGGATGAGAATCCCGACCGCTATGGTGCCGAGTATTGCGTCCGTAATGTAGAGCAGCTCAATCCCCAAATCTTTGCCTGGCTGGGCATCTTGGATGTCAACATCTGGGTCATTCTCATTCTGATGATTGGGGTGGCGGGTTTCACCATGGTATCCGGCCTGCTGATTATCATCATAGAGCGTACCTCCATGATAGGCGTGCTGAAGTCTTTGGGAGCCAATAACTTTACCATCCGTAAAGTCTTCCTTTGGTTTTCGGTCTTCCTCATTGGGAAAGGCATGCTTTGGGGGAACATAATCGGCCTTGCGTTCTATTTCGTGCAGCGCTGGTCCGGCTTGTTCAAGCTCGACCCTGAAACCTATTACATGGCTACTGTTCCGGTATCTTTCAATATCTGGCTGTTCCTGCTGCTGAATGCCGGCACATTGCTGGCTTCGGTCCTGATGTTGCTGGGCCCATCATTCCTGATTACACGCATCCATCCGGCAACTTCCATCCGTTACGAATAAGAGAATCACTTTCTCAGAAAATCGCTTTTCTTGCGGAACAGACAGTACCATTTCCAACGTAAAGACTGTATCGGCTGCAATAGGTCGAAAGCCGGTAGTGTGAAGTAATATCTGCGCTGTTCTTCCAGGTCGTGGGCAGTCTTGTTGACAATGACTGCCTGCATGGTGAAACGGAACAGGAACAAAAGAAAAGCAACGCCTGCTGCCAGCCAGTGGAAGTGCAGAATGCCGATGACCATCGCGGCTATCCAGGATGCGTGGAATGCCAGGCGGGTCAGGGTCTCAAAACCGGCCAGCCAGCGTTGCATTCCATGATACAGCCGTGCTGTGGAGGCGTAGCCTATTTTCTCTTCTTTCCAGTCCTTGGTACGCAGAAGCGGCTGCATGCGCACAATGGCATTGGCATCCGTTTCTACCCGCGTGTTCTCCGGGGTAGCCACGTGGTTGATGAACAAATCGTCGTCTCCCCGTTGCAGGTTGAGGTGTGCGGAGAATCCTTTCTGTTGGTAGAAGAGTTCCTTCCGGTAGGCCAGGTTACGCCCGATGCCCATGTAGGGGCTGCCTGCCAGGGCAAATCCCAGATAGCGCATGGAAGTGAACAGATTGTCGAATGCCGCCCGTTTGTGCAGCCAGCCTTTGCCGCGTTCGTAGCCGCTGTATCCCAGCACCACTTGGGTACGTGATGTGAAGTTGCGTGCCATCAGTCGCAGCCATTGGTTGCTTTGGGGCATGCAGTTGGCATTGGTAAACACCAGCCATTCATATTTGCTGGCCTTGATTCCAAGCGTCACGGCCAGCTTCTTGCGGCTGATGTAACGGGAGGAATCGGGTACGAAGCTGTGGTAGAGATGGGGATATTTCTCCTCGAGGATGGTCAGGTAATCCTCGCTCTCATCGGTGTTGCCGTCGTTAATGACGATGACTTCAAATAGGGGATAGTCCTGCTCCAGCACGGCGCCCAGGTTGCGGCGCAGATTCTCGGATTCCTCGCGGGCGCAGATGATGACGGATATGGGGGGCAGTTCCTGGGTGAAGTGCGTGTCTCCCTGCTTCACGGCACGGCTGCGCGCATGAATACGGTTGTAGAGACAGAGGTAGTAGATAATTTGAATAAGGAACAGACCACCCGCCGTAGCGAGTACGATAATTTCAGTTGAATCTAATGTAAATGCTTCCATGTGCAGTAGGACGTTTATGTGCTGCAAATTTACACAATTTCCGGCACTACCTCAAACTTTGTTCCGGGAAAGTGCTTGGACAAATACTGCTTGATGTATTTCATCGTGTCTTCCTGGATAGTCTTGTCCTCTACCGTGGGATAGAGGTTGTAGAGTACCGTATCGAGCGCGATGTCCCGGTTCTTGATGGCTTCGAAGCTCAGCAGGGTGTGGTTGATGCTGCCCAGCTTTCCGGAGGTGACAAAGATAAGCGGGTACTGCTTCTCCGCAATGTAGTCTATCGTCAGGAAATCTTCGGTAAGGGGAACCATCAGACCGCCGGCGCCTTCTACGAGCACGGTATCATAGCGATGGGAAAGTTCCCTGGTGGCACGCTCTATTTTTCCGAAGTCTATCGGGCGCTTGTCTATGCGGGCGGCGAGGTGGGGAGAGCAGGGATAGGAGAATATCTCGGGCATGGTCAGCCCCTCTTTGTCTTCCGGCAGGTAGCCGGTTCCGGTGAGGCGGCGGTGCAGGTCGATGTCCTCGGAATGACCGGTGTTGCCGGTCTGGATGAACTTTTGGGTGATGACGCGCAGGCCGCGTTGCATAAGCTCACGGGCGTACCAGGCGGTGCAATAGCTTTTTCCGGCATCTGTATCAATGCCGCTGATGAAGTAGATGTTTTTTGTTTCCATTATTTTGTTTTTTTTCGTGCGATGATATAAATAGGGTGATAGGTCAGGCTTACGTTGCCTGCGGCATCACTGAACCGGGTTGTGTATTCTTTGCAGAAGGATTGCAGGCGGCTGCGCGTCCATATCCTTTTTTCCGTTCCCGTCACTCCGGTTTGCTTCAGATGCTTCAGCACTGCCTGAGGGGTGGGGAAGGGCAGGGTTACTACCTCTTCCTCGGCATGGAGAATATCGAAGTGGGGAGACAGCAGGGCTTGCAGCTCCTCAACGGAGAGATAGTCCAGCCCATGCCCCGTCAGTTGGCGTATTTCGTGCATGTTTGTGGTGCCGAAGGTGCTGAAGGCAAGCAGGCCGTCTGCCACCAGTGCTTGGTGGCAGCGGGTGAGGAAAGCACCTGGGTCGTTGAACCATTGCAGGGTGGAGCACGAGGTTATCAGGTCGGTTTCTCTGGGGAAGTCGAGAGCTTCGGCATCACCCGGCAAGAAGCTGACGCGGGGAGTGCGCGTAGTGCATAGCTCCCTGACGCATTCCTCCATATCCCGGCAGAGGTCGTTCAGCAACAGCGTTTCCGGTTGCAAGGTGTTCAGCAACATGCGCGAGTAGCTGCCCGTTCCGCAACCAAGCTCTACGATGTGGCGGAAGTGTGTAGGAAGTTGCGGACGGGGTATGCCTGCGGAAAGCAGGGCATCGGTCAGTAGGCGCATCATTTTTTCGGCTACTTGCCGTTGCACGCTGGCTTCGCGGTCGTAGGTGCTTCGCGAGTAGGAGAAGCGTTTTGCTACAAGTTCTTTGTCTATGGGGTGTGTAGGGGTATCTGTCATTTTTTTCAATCCTTTTGTTATGTATCCAGTTCTCTCAGATGGCTTAGAAAATCGTCAATGGGCATCGACCACATGTCTTGCAGCAAGAAGCGGAACATTGGTTCGTCATAGTGGGCGCAGTCTGCAACAATCAGTTTGTCGTCATCGAACATGTAATCGAAATTTAGTTTCATATTTTCTAAAGGGAAGATGCGGTCGTTGACGCCTATGAAAGCGTAGTCATAATCGATGTATTGGTATTTATCGTTTACATAGGCATCCATCTCGTCATCATTGGAGTAGATATAATTGCCGTTTTCATCGATGGTTATCCCTCTCATTTGGGTGTATTTTTTCTCAATGAGTTCCAGCTCTTCCTTAATTTCGTTGAAGTCCCGGCGGGGAGTGATGGCAAGGAAGGCTTTGTAGGCATTGCTGTCTTTGCACATGCGGCGCATGAACTTCTGGAGCGAGGCGGGAGTCAGTCCGCTCAAGGTGTCTCGGAAGGTCTTTTCGGGAATTCCATCTGTGTCACCGATAGGGGTAATGGTACCATTGAAAGCTATAAGCAGCAGTTTCTCCTTGGGCACGGAAGCCAGTGCGATGGGAGCTGCCCATACGCCCATGGACCATGCCACTACGTTCACTTGCCGGTATTGCTCCAGGATGGAGGTATCGAAATCGAGCGTGCGGTAGTCATAGCAAATCATGTAGTCCATGCCTTGGGGGCAATATTGTTTAAAGGGTGTTTCGTCGGCTGCCCATCCTGCGAAGAACAGTAGCAGCTTGGGATTATTTTTTTTGATGATGTAAACTTGTTTCATAATAATATATGTGATGAATTTTCTTATACTATATATATTTAATTATTTCTTCTATCTCTTGTTCTGTAATGTCCGCTGTCAGCGAGAAGCGGATACGTGATGTCCCTTCGGGCACCGTGGGCGGGCGTACCGGCAGTGCATAAAAGCCATGCCTCTGCAGCAACTCTGCGCACAGCACGGTGTCGGCACTGGGGCCGATAATCAGTGGGACGATATGGCTTGCGCTGGGGCATCCGTACCCCTTGGCTTGTAATGCTTCGCGCAGTGTCCGGCTGATTCTTGCCAGATGCTCGCGGTGGTCCTGCATTCTGGCAAGTTTCCGTACGATAAACAGTGTCCAGGCAATACTTGTCGGAGGCAATGCCGTGGTGAAGATGAGGGTTCGCATCCGGTTGACGAGATACTCGCGTATCGTCCGGCAGCAGGCGATGTATGCGCCGGCAGACGCCGCTGCCTTGCCGAAGGTGCCCACGAGGAAATCTATATCCCGGATGCATCCGGTTTCTTCGGCGCAGCCCAGACCGCGCGGTCCCCTTACGCCGAATGCATGGGCTTCGTCCACATAGAGCAGTACGTTGGAGTATCTTTTTTTCAAACGCACCAATGCCGTGAGGTCGGCTTGGTCACCGTCCATGCTGAAGATGCTTTCTGTGACGATAATCAATTGCCGGAATGTTGCATGGTGTTGTTCCAGCAGGCGTTCCAGTTGTACCAGGTCGTTGTGGCGGAAGCGGATGCAGCGTGCGGTGGATAGGCGGATGCCGTCGATGATGCTGGCATGCACCAGCTTGTCTGCCAGTATTAGGGTTTGTGCATCGCTCACGGCGGGCAGAATCCCCATATTGGCATGATAGCCGCTATTGAGCACCAGTGCTGTCTCTGTGCCGAAAAGTGTGGCGAGTTCCGTCTCCAGTTCTTCGTAAATCCCGAAGTTCCCCGTCAGCAGGCGGGAGGAGGAGGAAGTCGGCAGGAAGGTGTCCGGTGTCAGTGTCTGCAGGAATTCTTCCTTTAGCTGGCGGTCGGCAGCCAGGCCCAGGTAGTCGTTGGACGAAAGGTTCAGCATATGCCGGCCATCGGCTATAACCGTGCGTCCCTCGTGTGTCAGTTGCGGCAGGCGGCGCAGGTTGCTGTGTTCTTTCAATGTTTGCAGCTCTTGCTGCATATAGTTAGTTACGTTCATAAATTCTTGATATAATAATTTCCCCTTTATCCTCTCAATTCATTTCCTGTATAATTTTCATCAACCCTCCCGTCAGCTTCCTCAGCTGTTCCGGCTCTATAATGAACGGAGGCATCAGGTATACCAATCTTCCGAACGGGCGTACCCAGATTCCCTCCTCAACGAAGCGTTTTTGCATCCACGCCATGTCTACGGGTTCTTTTGTCTCAATCACCCCGATGGCTCCCAACACACGTACATCCGTCACTTGCGGCAATCGGCGTGCCGGTTCAAGCTCTTCTTGCAGTTGCCGGCTGATGCGAGTCACCTTGCCTTGCCAGTCGTATTCGGGCGAGGTCAGCAGCTTCACCGAAGCGCACGCCACGGCGCATGCCAGTGGATTCCCCATAAAGGTGGGTCCGTGCATAAACACCTCCGGCGTATGGTTGGAGATGGTATCTGCCACTTCATTCGTCGTCAGTACGGCGGACAGCGTCATGTATCCGCCCGTTATGGCCTTTCCTATGCACATGATGTCCGGTTCTACACCCGCGTGCTCCCAGGCAAAGAGTTTTCCCGTCCGTCCGAAGCCCGTGGCTATCTCATCGAATATCAGCAGCAGGCCATGTTCCTTGCATATCTGTGCCGCTTCGCGCAGGTACTGGGGGTGGTAGAACCACATGCCGCCAGCGCCCTGCACCACAGGTTCGAGGATAAGCGCTGCCAGTTCCTCGTGATGCTCCTCTACCAGTTTCCGCAGTTCCACCGTATCCCGTTCATCCCATTCGCCGTGGAAGCGCGAGCGCGGCTGCGGCACGAAATAGCGCACCGGCAATGATGCCCCGAACAGCGAATGCATGCCCGTCACCGGGTCGCAGACAGACATGGCATTCCATGTATCCCCGTGATAGCCCGAACGGATAGTCACAAAATTGTTCTTCTTCGCCTTTCCCTTGCCATACCAGTACTGCACGGCCATTTTCAAGGCCACCTCTACTGCCACCGAGCCCGAGTCGGCATAGAATATCTTCTGCATGGACGGCGGGACGAGCGGTAGCAGCAACTGGCCCAGTTCAATGGCAGGGTCGTGTGTCAGCCCTCCGAACATCACATGCGACATCTTGCCCAGCTGTTCCTCTGCCGCCCGGTTCAGTGTAGGGTGGTTGTACCCGTGGACGGCGCACCACCACGACGACATTCCCTCTACGAGTGTTTCTCCGCTTTCCAGGGTGATGGTGGCGCCTTCGGCATGCTTCACCTTGTACACCGGTAGCGGGTTGGTGGTGGAGGTATAGGGGTGCCATAGGTGCTCTCTGTCGAACTGCGAGCCGCAGAACCGGTATCCGGCATCTTCTATCAGCACCTTGTCTTCCGACACTTTCGAGCCGAGCGTTGTCAGCAGGTCGCCCACGATGGCGGAGTTGATGCCGATGTGCAGCGCTTGCTTCACGGCCTCCTTGCTCAGTTGCGAGCGTCCTCCGGCAAAGCGGAGGAAAGCTGTCGGGTTGATGAAGCGGAAGAGGGCGATGGTGGTCAGTATTTCCTCCTCGCTGAGTGGTACTTCCAGCTCGCGCAGTGTGAAGGCGAATTCGATGCGTTGCTCCATGTTCTCGCCCATGCCGATGATGCCGCCGCTGCAGATGTCCATGCCTACGTTGCGGGCGGCTTGCAGGGTGCGCAGCTTCTCTTCCTGCGTGTGCGTGCTGCACAGTTGGGGAAAGTAGGAGGGGGCTGTCTCCAGGTTGCAGTGATAGCGGGTGATGCCTGCGTCGTGCAGTGCCCGCATTTCGTCTTCGTTGAGCAGTCCCAGTGATGCGCACAACTGGATGGACGAGTGCCGGCGCATGTGCCGGGCGGCTTCGCACAGTTTCTCCATGTTTCTGGAGGAGGGCTTCCGTCCACTGGTCACCAGCGAGAAACGTGCCACGCCCTGGGCTTCATTATGCAGGGCATGCCGCAGGCATTCTTCTTTGTCCACCAGGTCGTACACGTCTGCCTGGGTTTTGTAGTGCGACGACTGTGCACACCACTTGCAGTTTTCCGGGCATCGTCCGGACTTGGCATTAATGATGGAGCACATGTCGAACTCCTCCGAGGCTCGGGCCCGGGTTATCTCGTGGGCAGCTTCGTATAGCGCTTCCTTGTCGGGTTGCACAGCCAGCCATTCGGCTTCTTCCTTACTGATGTGGCTGCCGCGCAGCACTTGTTCCTTTAATTTCTGTAGGGTCATATCTTTCTTGGGTTATGTTCATGGATAAAGACAGAGGTACGGATTGCCGGGGCGGTGCAGCTCGTCATTCTGCTGCATGGCTTCCGGTAATCCGTACCTCTTGTTCTCTTTTGTTTCAGGCTATATGTGTCTTGTCCGCCCGTATTCCCGCAGGGGCGGATGAATTGTGTTTCAAAAAGAATGTGCCGGTTCGTTCCCGGCTCCGTGAGGATACTTGTCAGGACGCTGCTGCTACCCAGCGGAATGCCGGTGTCGGTTTCCCTTCCTTCCGTTTCTCCTTTCCAGGTACTCTCTTCCCCGCATCCGGCATGTCCGGCGGTTCCCGCAGTCTTCTGTTTGGACAGAGAGCTGTCTGCCACGCTTTTGCGCAGGCAACCGATGGTGACACACCGTCCTATGCTGGCAAATGCAGCGTAGGCTTTTCTGCTCCAGCGGCGGAAGCGGATGGTAGGTGCGGCGGGTGATGTATTCCTCATGTTTTTTTCAGCCTGATGCGGTTTTGTTTCCTTTTAGCGGATGCAAATGTAGAAAAAATAATTTCATAACGGTAATGGTCATGCATGAAAAAGCCGCGCAAATGCAACTATTGCGCGGCTCTTCTTTAAGCAATGTCGTAGGATTTCACTCTTTGGACGACTGGTAGTAGAGATACCAGTCATTATTGGTGGCACCATTGGACTCTACCCATTTGGCGAAATCGGGATACTCCAGGTCGATGCGTACGGTTTCCTTTGCCGGAGTGAACCGGATGGGGCCTTCCGTGCCGGTTGTGGCCGGCAGCATGATGGCGAATGGATATTTGCCGTCCTTGTTGATGTAGTAGGCATCGTCTTCGGCTCCGATTTGCTCTGCGTTGGCTTTACCGGTCGCTTTCTTCTTGGGCAGATGCACTTCTGTCCGGTTGTCGGCTCCGGCTGTATACTGGGCAATGATGAACGGGTTCAAGTCGCTCTCCAGATTCTTCTTAGGCAATGTGTTGTCTGCAAATGTACGGGTTACGGTAAATTCGTTGCCCTGCACAGACTTTGCATCGGGGAATAGGATGACAGAAGAGGTCTCTGTTTCATCGACTGCTCCGGCAGGCAGTTCTATGCTGCCTCGCTGACTGGCCACATATTGCACGGCAAATGCGTTGGAGTATGTGGCGGCACCACTTTGCTGTACGGGTACAAAGGTGTCTTCCACCTTCAGCACATAATTGTTGCTGTTGAATGAAATGGCCCGTTTGTGTTCGATAATCACGTCGTTCAAGTCATAGTCACCGCCATTGGGCCAGATGTCTTCGTAGGCATACGTGCGGTAGGTTGTTTCGGAGCTCGTCACCGTAGGCTCTTCCGGGTCTATGACCGGACGGTCCGGGTCTTGAATGGCTTCATTGGGGTTGGCATCGATACAGAACAGTATGTCTTCGTAGCTGGTATCATCGCCATCTTCTACTCCGTAGACTACCGTGCCGTTGCTGGTGGAGAGGGAGATAAAGCGAGCTTGTTGGCCTGCATATATCTTGTTCCATTCTTTATTGGAATATATATAATTTATAGAGTAGTCGATACCTTTATTGGGGGTATATCCATTGGGGATGATGAAATATCCTATGGTATATCCTGCCGGGAATTTGGTGGAGACATTACCGTTTTCGTCCTGATACAGAAGTTGTATTTTTGTATTCTTCTGTATGGGAGCGTCATATCGGGAATATTTGTTACCACTTCCAGACCATCCGGTATACGGGTCGTCTCCTGCAATGGATGCATTGGGAATGATAATGAATTTGTCTACCTTGTCAGGGCTGTTGGGAATTTCATTGGTCTTGTAGTAATAATAGCCGATGGAAGTCAGGTAACCGGCACGTTCGGTCAGGAAGGTCAGATACAGTTCTGCATCGGTAATCGTTACGTGTTGTCCCTGGTTGTTGATATATGCTTGGGCAATGGTGGTGTTCACATGCTTTGTATCGCTCACCAAAGCTCTGTTGTCCAGATTGCTGGGTTTGCTGTCATAACCTTTCCACAGTGTGTGTTGTAACTGCTTTAAAGTTCCGTCATTGAAATTTCCCGTAGTTACAATGTCATTATTATCAATAATCTCACCGTGAGATTGTCCCCATCCAACGATGGAGTATACCCGTTCCTTCCTATCCTTTAGGTCGATAGTCAGGTTGGATTTTGCACGTGTCATGGCAGTTGAGCGGGTGTTGGCATTATTTTCGGTCATATCTACCACCACTTTGCCGTTTTCCACATCCGCTTCCACATACATGGGGGCTCCCCAGCTTTGTGAGATGATATATACCTTTTCTGTCGCTTTGGGCAGTTCTACGTTGCCGGTGAAGCGTCCGTCTGCATCTGCAAAGATTTTAAAAACCGCTTCGCCGTTGATGGAGTAGAGGTTGTTTGTCTGATAGGTGATGGGGTCTTCTGTAAACACCTCTATTAATGCGCCTCCTGCGATTTTTCCATAATTCACGTCAAAAGCTACCTGGGCTGTTGTTGCAAAGTCAAAGTATTCGCTCTCCGGCTTTAGTTCTGTTTTTCCACGTTCGGGATTGTATAGGTCTTTTTCGGTACATCCCGTGAATATGCTGCAGGCAATTGCTGAAATGAGGGTTGCAGCACTAACTTTCGTCATAAGTCTAACTTTCATATTTTTATTGTTGTAGATTGCTTGCTTGTTTGTCTTATGAACGCTGTCTATATCACAACCGCCACCCACTTCACAGACGAGTTGTAGATACTACATTTTCTCGAGCGCTTTTTTCATGTTGCAAATATAAACATAGTATTTATAATCTACAACTTTTGGGGTTTAAAAACACTTTTGGTGGGTTAAAAAGTTGTATAAAGTGAATTGATACTAATTGGATGAATCGAATGGTGCGGGCATAAAAAAAGGCTATCTATCCCAGACAGCCAATC
>OIBX01000143.1_pt1 | contig 31254 bp, 25 predicted proteins | sample 1581151 | NCBI WGS metagenome assembly OIBX01 (sample SAMEA3882527, study PRJEB24775) | human gut metagenome | biome: human-associated habitat; feature: intestine environment; material: feces | place: Netherlands | collected 2009/2010 | reverse complement strand
AGGTGCGAGGCGTAGTATCTTCTCGGATGCGTTTTAAGATTTTTCGCTCGGTTGCTACATCGAGAGCTGAGGTGGCTTCGTCCAGCAGTAAGATGGGAGAGCGGCGCAGTAAGGCACGGGCGATGGAAAGACGCTGTGCCTGCCCTTCGGACAACCCACCGCCTCGTTCCATAAGGACAGAGTGAATTCCGTCCTTCATTGCATTGACGAAATCCCAGGCACAGGCAATACTCAGGGCTTCTTTAATCTCTTCGTCGGTGGCATCCGGTTTGACATGGCGCATGTTTTCAGCAATTGTTCCGGAAAACATGGTATTGCCCTGGGGAACATAGGAAAATAACTGACGGCAGGAGGGGCTTAAGGAAAGTGTTTTTCGGGAAGTGTCAAGCTCACTCCACAGTGTGATCGTTCCGTTTCCGGGAGTCAAAAGTGCAAGGATCAAACGAAGCATCGTCGTCTTTCCCTCGCCGGAAGGCCCGACTAAGGCTACAATTTCGTGTGGGGCCGCCTGTAATGAGGCATCACAGAAAACCTCAGTACCATTGTGGTACGTGTAATCAAGTCGGTCAATAGAAATGTGGATGCCGGCAGTCTCAGATTCCTTTTTAAACGCCTGAACCTCTTTATCGTGGCTGAAATCTTCCCGTGGCATATCTAAAATATCCATAATACGACCGGCAGATGTGGTCAGATTGATTGCATTTGGTACAAGGGAGATCAGGGAATTGAGTGTACCGGTAAGTGTACTGGACAAAGATAAAAACATTGTCATTGTTCCATAACTGATGACACCATCCCAAACACGGTAAATTCCCCAGCCATATGAACTGTATGAGACGAGAAGTCCCATTGTTGCCATCAAAAAGGAAGTTACCATTGACATACGTTGAAAATCCATTCGCATTTTTACATAGTCCTTTTGTAACTGTTTTAAATAATCTACATATAAAGGAATCAGATTAAAGGCTTTGATTGTCTGAATGTTGGAAAAACATTCCTGGTTAAAGCCGGATATTTTTGCATCCATCGCAGCACTGCGTCGGTTATTATTTAACATACGTTTCATTAGTGTCTTTGACATCAATAAGGTGACCGGGACGCCAAGAAAGGAAAAGATGGCAAAACTGGCATCGTAGTAAATAACGATGATAAAGGCACTAATAAAGCGGAAAAGATTGATGATCAGGTTGGGGATCCAGTTTAAAATGCCGTTGGAAATATTGGATGCATCGTCATCCCAGCGGGTTAAAAGGTCGCCGGTGTGATAGGAAGCGATGGATTCCCAGTCGGTCACAAGCATTTTGGAAAAAATATCTGCTTTGATCTCATTGTCTACCTTTAAACTGATCCAGTTTGAGGCATAATTTGAAAGCTGCGTCATCACGGTGGAACCAATGGCGAGCCCGATCATGGCAGCAAAGGTGGATAAAAGGGCACCGGTCTGGTGGCCGGTGATAATGTCAACGAGATCTTTGGAGACAAGACTGGAACCCAGCGAAACGACAGTTCCTAAAAGTCCGATCAAAGTATAAAAAAGGATGACAAGCCAGTATTGTCTGGCATAACCGTAGATCCAGCGGGTCTGATGGAGCATGGTTTTCAGTGCACCTTCGCGGATCCGTTTGGAAACATGTTTTATTTTTTCAAATGCCAAGATGTTACCCCTTTCTATCGTAAAGCATCAATTTGTTCTTTCATATAAATAGCAGCCTGTGGCTCTTTGGTGCAGTGCAGGCGGAATACCGGTATCTGTTTTGTAATCTCTCCGATGACTTCTAAATTTTTACATAGGGAAAAACAGGTGTCACTCGAAGAGATGATACGCTGTAACAATCCGATGATCTGTTCATCCGGAGACAGCGTCTCTAACCGTTCTCCGGAAGCCTGTTTTAATAGTACGACACCGCCCAAAGGATAACTGGTACTGTCGCTGATTCCGGAAGTGCCGCACCATGGAGTGCCGTAGATCATAGGTTTTCCGTCTTTGATGGCAAGAAGATTCAAATCTCCATTTAGAACAGGAGTACCCCAAAGGGTATGCCACAAGTTTGTGTGCGTGGACTTCCCGGTGCCGGAAGAACCGGAAAACAACCAAGCCTTTCCCTCATATAAAAGGGAGGCAGAATGCAGAAAAAGCATTCCCTTTGTTTGGGCATACCGGTTAAATAAAAGGCGGATCACCGGGATCAATTCTTCCGTCAGCGCATCCTCACACGGCGGGAGACAGAAAATGTCTGCCAAAGTGTCTTCCCGGTTTGTCCGCACTTCGAAAATGTGTACCAGGGAAGGAAAGTGGATCACATTGCCATCCGTTTGCTGTACGATCTGGAGTTCCGGATCGCATACCAGCAGCTCACCTCCAAGAGGTGCCGTCGAAAGAGGAGCAGACGGGTGAATCCGTATATCAAGTTCTGGCGAGGTGCTATCCGCAGCTGCATACGGTGCAAAAAAAGCTGACAGGGAATCCGGTGCGCCCTGAATCCGAATCCGAATGTCCGCAATGTTATAATAACTTACAGAATTTAGGAGCCCTGATTCTTCCCGGAAAGGCTCAATGAGTCCAAATGCCTGAAATTGTGCAAGGATCCCCTGCAGATCCTGCCACAACCGGTCGCGTTCTTCCGCTGTTTCGGCCTCCCAGTGAGTTGTCATTTTTTCATGAAGCTCATGGGGAGAAGCACATTCCGGCAGAATTTCCCAGAGATAGGCACTGGTTTCATTGAGACGCAGATTTCGCCGGTGTTCGACAATCCGCTGACCGTAAGGGAGCAGATAAGGAACCCCTTCAATATATTTTAAAAGAAAACCGTCCGTTCGTTTCATCGGAATCTCCTTTCGCTACAATTGCCCGCAGGCATCAGATAGAAAATATTATAGCATTTTTCGCGTGAAAATGCTATAATTGTTGCAAAGAAAATTGCAGGAGGATCGAATGGATATTGAGAAGTTATTGGAGCAGGGAAAACGGCTTCGTATCAAGCCACGGGGATACAGCATGTATCCGCTGATCGTTCCGGGACGGGATGAGGTTTTTGTGGAACGGGTTTCGCCGGAATCGCTGCGTCGGGGCGATGTGGTATTATACCGCAGAAGGGATGAAAATATACTTGTTCTTCACCGTATCTGGAAGAGGAAAGGAGATGCGTTTTTTTTGGTTGGCGACAATCAGAAAGAAATCGAAGGTCCCCTTGAATCCTCGCAGATTAAGGGGAAAATGACAGGTATCCTGCGAAACGGGCACGAGATTTCCACGTCAAATGTTATTTATCTTTTGTATTCCCGCATATGGTTGTGGCTTCGTCCATGTCGTCCGCAGATTTCGCGTGTGATCCATAAGATACGAAGGAAATGTACTTGTTTATAAGCCGACGGAAAACCGCAATGCGGTAGCAGTACATTTGATGTGAGTAGATAACTATTCAGGACTCCCCTGCCACACATTCGCATTTCGAACACTTCGTGTTCTTTTCCCGCCTTTGTCAAGGCTAAAAATGCTCATATGTGGAGGGGAGCCCTATTAGGCCCTGAATAGTTACTGAAGTTACTGAAGAAAAAATTCAGACGTTGGCATCCGGATCCAGATCTTTGCCGATTTTTAACATTTTCAAGATACGTTCTTTTTCGGTTTTATTGTAATTCTGCAATACACGCAGAATATCTTCATCTAATGTAGAAATATTGTCGGCTTTGATCATTCGTGGATTTCCTGCACTCAATAAGTAGTCAACGGAAACATGACACATCTGGGCGTAGTAAAGAAGTACACGAAGATTGATTTTGGTATAATTATTTTCAATGTTGCTGACGAAGGAAATCGTAGCACCAAGGTCTTTTGCTACCTGATCCTGAGAGATGCGCTGTTCTTTACGCAGCTTTTTCATACGTTTTCCTACTTTTTCGAAATCAATCTTTTCTATTGCTTCCATATACTTGTCCTCCTAGCATAGTTATTGTTACTTATTAGTTTATTATAAGATGATATCGTTTTCAAGAGGAAATTGAAAAAAATGTTACGCAGACTTGACAGTGAACGTCATTTTGCTATATACTTAAAAAGTTAATAATTATGGAGAACTATATCAACGAGGAGGAAGCCATGAATTTTCATATCGCAGTGATTCCCGGGGACGGTATTGGCCCGGAGATCGTAACACAAGCAAAGAAGGTATTAGATAAAGTTGGGGAGGTATACGGCCATACATTTGAGTATGAAGAACTGTTGATGGGCGGATGTTCCATCGATGCGTATGGAGAGCCGTTGACCGATGAGACATTGGAGCGCGCAAAGAAAAGCGATTCCGTACTGCTCGGAGCCGTCGGAGGAAATGTCGGACAGAGCAACTGGTACCAGCTGCCACCGGACAAGAGACCGGAAGCAGGTTTGCTGAAGATTCGAAAAGGACTTGGTTTGTTTTGTAACCTTCGCCCGGCGGTGCTGTTTGATGAATTGAGCGGTGCGTGTCCATTGAAAAGTGAATTGACAGAGGGCGGATTTGATTTTGTCGTCACGAGAGAGCTGACCGGCGGTCTTTATTTTGGAGAGCGCTTTACGAAGGAAGTAGACGGACAGCTTCAGGCGACGGATACACTTACATATAATGAAACGGAGATTCGCCGTATCGCCAAATGGGCATTTGATATTGCCATGAAGAGAAATAAAAAAGTATGTAGTGTAGACAAAGCCAATGTATTGGATTCTTCCCGTTTGTGGAGAAAAGTCGTAAAAGAAGTAAGCGCAGACTACCCAGAGGTAGAACTTTCTGACATGCTCGTAGATAACTGTGCAATGCAGCTTGTACGTGATCCAAAACAGTTTGACGTCATTTTGACAGAGAATATGTTTGGTGACATTTTGTCAGATGAGGCAAGCATGGTAACCGGATCGATCGGTATGCTTTCTTCTGCAAGTCTCGGAGAGGGAACACTTGGACTCTATGAGCCAAGTCATGGCTCTGCACCGGATATCGCCGGACAGAATAAGGCCAATCCGATCGCGACGATCTTATCTGCAGCGATGATGTTAAAGTATTCTTTCAATTTGATAAAAGAATCCGATGCGATCGAAAATGCGGTAAAGGCAGTATTGAAGAAAGGGCTTCGCACAATCGACATCATGGATGAAGGAAAAACTTGTCTGGGAACAGAGGAAATGGGAAAAGCCATTTGCGATGAGATTCGATAAAAAGACGATAGATAGATGAAATTTGAACCGGAATGAATGGAGGTTAAATCAATGAAAAGTGATTCAGTGAAAAAGGGGATGCAGACAGCACCTCAGCGTTCTTTGTTTAACGCATTGGGTATGACAAAAGAGGAACTCGAAAAACCGCTTGTTGGTATCGTCAGTTCGTACAATGAAATCGTCCCTGGTCATATGAATATTGATAAGATTGTAGAGGCAGTAAAGCTCGGTGTAGCGATGGCTGGCGGAACACCGGTCGTATTCCCGGCGATTGCTGTATGTGATGGGATTGCGATGGGACATGTCGGAATGAAATATTCACTTGTTACCCGTGACCTGATCGCAGATTCTACCGAATGTATGGCACTTGCTCATGCATTTGATGCACTCGTTATGGTGCCAAACTGTGACAAAAATGTACCGGGACTTTTGATGGCAGCAGCCAGAGTCAATGTTCCGACTGTATTTGTCAGCGGTGGCCCGATGCTTGCCGGTCATGTACAGGGAAAGAAAACCAGTCTTTCCAGTATGTTTGAAGCAGTCGGTGCACATGCAGCAGGTAAAATGACGGAAGAAGAAGTAGACGATTTTGTAAGCCATGCTTGTCCTACCTGTGGTTCCTGTTCCGGTATGTATACCGCAAACAGTATGAACTGCCTGACGGAGGCAATTGGTATGGGACTTCAGGGAAATGGTACGATTCCTGCCGTTTATTCCGAACGAATCAAACTTGCGAAACATGCAGGTATGAAAGTAATGGAGCTTTATAATAAAAATATCCGTCCAAGAGACATTATGACAGAGAAAGCATTTTTGAATGCACTTACCGTCGATATGGCACTTGGATGTTCGACAAACAGTATGCTTCACCTGCCGGCGATCGCACATGAAGCCGGTGTGGATCTGAATCTGGATCTGGCGAACGAGATCAGTGCAAAGACTCCAAACCTTTGCCACCTCGCACCGGCCGGACACACTTATATCGAAGAGCTCAATGAAGCAGGCGGTGTTTATGCCGTTATGAATGAATTGAATAAAAAAGGCTTGCTGTACACTGATCTGATGACAGCAACCGGAAAGACGGTTGGAGAAAATATTGAGGGCGTTGTCAACCGCAATCCGGAAGTCATCCGCCCAATCGACAATCCATACAGCCAGACTGGCGGAATCGCCATCTTGAAGGGAAATCTGGCACCGGATTCTGCCGTTGTTAAACGTTCTGCAGTTGTAGAAGAAATGATGGTTCATGAAGGACCGGCCCGCGTATTTGACTGTGAAGAAGATGCGATCGCAGCAATCAAAGGTGGAAAGATCGTTGCCGGCGATGTTGTCGTGATTCGTTATGAGGGACCAAAAGGCGGCCCCGGTATGAGAGAGATGCTCAATCCTACATCAGCAATCGCAGGTATGGGACTTGGCTCTTCGGTGGCATTGATCACAGATGGACGTTTTTCCGGAGCAAGCCGTGGAGCTTCCATCGGTCATGTATCACCGGAGGCAGCAGTCGGTGGTCCGATCGCACTTGTAGAAGAGGGCGACATCATTAAGATCAATATTCCGGAAAATACATTGCAGTTAGATGTCAGCGATGAAGTTCTTGCCGAGAGAAAGAAAAACTGGAAACCGAGAGCACCAAAGGTAACGACCGGTTATCTGGCACGTTATGCCAATATGGTAACATCCGGGAATACCGGAGCAATCTTGAAACAGGAGTTTTAAAGAACTCACAGCGCAGTGAGGGTGAAACACGAAAATATTAACGAGAAAGAGGTGCATTTTCATGCAATTAAATGGCTCCCAAATTTTAATCGAATGTTTATTGGAACAAGGGGTAGACACAATTTTTGGATATCCCGGCGGAGCGATTTTGAATGTATACGATGAATTGTATCGTTATCAGGATAAAATCAGACATGTATTAACATCCCATGAGCAGGGCGCATCCCATGCAGCCGATGGTTATGCGCGTTCTACCGGAAAAGTCGGAGTCTGTATGGCGACAAGTGGTCCGGGTGCAACCAATCTGGTAACCGGAATTGCGACCGCTTATATGGATTCTGTTCCGATGGTAGCTATCACATGCAATGTCGGACTTCCATTGCTTGGAAAAGACAGTTTTCAGGAAGTGGATATTGCGGGTATTACGATGCCAATCACAAAGCATAGTTTCATTGTAAAAGATATCAATGATCTGGCCAAAGTGGTACGCCGTGCCTTTGCTATCGCACAGACCGGCAGACCGGGACCGGTTCTTGTGGATATTACCAAGGATGTAACTGCCGCTGTGACAGAGTTTACACCACAGACACCGGATCTGATCCAGAGACAGACCGATACGATCTGTGAAAAAGACATTGAAGATGTGCTTCAGGCAATCCGCAAGGCAGAAAAACCGATGATCTTTGTCGGTGGCGGATGCATTTTGTCAGGTGCCAGTGCGGAATTAAAGGAATTTGTCAAAAAAGTAGATGCACCGGTAACGGATACCTTGATGGGAAAAGGTGCCTTTGACGGGACCGATGAATATTATACCGGTATGCTGGGAATGCATGGAACCAAGACGGCAAACCTGAGTGTGACAGAATGTGACTTGTTACTTGCGCTTGGTGTTCGTTTCTCTGATCGTGTTACAGGAAATGCAAAGAAATTTGCTACCAATGCAAAGATTGTTCATATCGATATCGATGCGGCTGAAATTAATAAAAATATCCAGGTAGATTATTCCATCGTAGGAGATTTGAAGGCCGTACTTGAAATTCTCAATAAAAAATTAGAAAACCAGTATCATAAAGCATGGATTGATAAAGTACTTGCAAGGAAAGCGGCACTTCCAATGACCTATCGTGAGGATGTGCTTACCGGTCCGTATGTGATCGAACGCATCAATGAAGCGACACAGGGAGATGCGATCATTACGACAGACGTCGGACAGCATCAGATGTGGGCAGCACAGTACTATCAATATAAAAATCCACGTTCTTTCCTTAGTTCCGGTGGTATGGGAACGATGGGATACGGACTGGGTGCTTGTATCGGAGCGAAAGTCGGAAATCCGGATAAGACGGTATTTAATATCGCCGGAGACGGATGTTTCCGTATGAATATGAACGAGTTAGCAACTGCTTCCCGTTATGATATTCCGATCATTCAGGTCGTGTTTGATAATCATGCACTTGGTATGGTTCGCCAGTGGCAGACGTTGTTCTATGGTAAACGTTATTCAAGTACGATTCTTCAAGATAAAGTGGATTATGTAAAAGTGTCCGAAGCACTTGGTGCAAAGGCATTTTTGGTAACAAAACGAGAAGAAGTAGATGATGTACTGAAACAGGCAATGCAGGAAAAGGGTCCGGTAGTGATCTGCTGCGTTCTGGATCAGGATGACAAAGTGTGGCCGATGGTGGCACCTGGAGAGGCGATTGAAAAAGCCTTTACAGAAGAAGATTTAAAGAAGTCAGAATCATAATCTATGATTTTAGATAAATATTTTAAGGAGGTTTTAGCCGTGGCTAGAGTTTACAATTTTTCAGCTGGACCAGCTGTATTACCAGAGGAAGTTTTACAAGAAGCAGCAGATGAGATGCTTGATTACAGAGGAACAGGGATGTCTGTAATGGAGATGAGCCATCGTTCCAAAGCATACGATGAGATCATTAAGACAGCAGAAGCAGATCTTAGAGATTTGATGAATATTCCGGACAATTACAAAGTATTGTTCCTTCAGGGCGGTGCTTCCCAGCAGTTTGCCATGATTCCTATGAATTTGATGAAGAATGGTGTTGCGGACTATATTGTAACCGGACAGTGGGCAAAAAAAGCGTATACAGAGGCTTGCAAATATGGAAAAGCAAATAAGATCGCTTCTTCCGAAGACAAAACATTTTCTTACATACCGGATTGCTCGGATCTGCCGATCGATGAGGATGCAGATTATGTATATATTTGTGAAAATAATACAATTTACGGAACAAAATACAAAACACTTCCAAATACAAAAGGAAAGACATTGGTAGCAGACGTTTCTTCCTGCTTCTTGTCAGAACCTGTGGATGTGACAAAATATGGTGTTATCTATGGCGGTGTTCAGAAAAATATCGGACCTGCCGGCGTTGTTATCGTGATCATCCGCGAAGATTTGATTCCTGAGAGCGTAGATGAAAAAGTACCTACGATGCTTCAGTACAAGATTCACGCAGATGCACAGAGCCTTTATAATACACCTCCTGCTTATGGTATTTATATCTGCGGTAAAGTATTCAAATGGCTCAAGAAAATGGGCGGTCTTGAAGTGATGAAACAGCGCAACGAAGAAAAAGCAAAAATCCTTTATGATTTCCTGGATTCCAGTAAATTGTTCAAAGGAACCGTTCGCAAAGAAGATCGTTCTTTGATGAATGTACCGTTTGTCACAGGAAGTGATGAGTTGGATGCTAAATTTGTCAAAGAGGCAAAAGAGGCAGGACTTGAAAACCTGAAGGGACATCGTACTGTCGGCGGAATGCGTGCAAGTATCTACAACGCTATGCCAAAGGCCGGTGTAGAAAAATTGGTTGAATTCATGAAGAAATTTGAAGAGGAGAATCTGTAATGAGTGTAAAAGTAAATTGCTTAAATCCGATTGCAAAATGCGGTCTGGATTTATTGGATGACAATTATGAGATGGTAGATGATGCCGCACAGGCAGAGGCGATTTTGGTTCGAAGTGCTTCCATGCATGAGATGGAATTGTCCGATGATCTGGTGGCGGTAGCGAGAGCCGGAGCCGGTGTAAATAACATTCCTTTGGACAAATGTGCAGAAAAAGGAATCGTTGTATTTAATACACCGGGAGCCAATGCAAATGGTGTAAAAGAACTTGTGGTCGCAGCAATGCTTCTTGCTTCCCGTGATATCGTAGGCGGTATTGAGTGGACTAAGGAAAACAAAGACGACGAGGGGATTGCCAAAGCAGCAGAAAAAGCAAAAAAAGCATTTGCAGGAACCGAGATTGCCGGTAAAAAACTTGGAATCATCGGTTTGGGAGCCATCGGTGTACTGGTTGCCAATGCAGCAAACCGTCTTGGCATGGAAGTATATGGATGTGATCCATATCTTTCTGTAGACAATGCATTGAATATGTCCCGCGATATCACGATCGTAAAGACATACGAAGAGATTTATGATGTCTGCGATTTTATCACAGTACATGTACCTCTTTTGGATTCTACGAAGGGAATGTTTGACAAAGCTGCTTTTGATAAAATGAAAGATGGCGTTGTATTCTTGAACTTCTCCCGTGATACTCTGGTAAATGAGCCGGATATGAAAGCAGCACTTGAAAGCGGAAAAGTGAAGAAATACGTAGTGGATTTCCCAAATCCTACAACAGTAAATCTTCCAAATACCATCGTAACTCCTCATTTGGGAGCTTCTACGCAGGAGTCTGAAGATAACTGTGCGAAGATGGCAGTAAAAGAAATCCGTGACTTTATTGAAAACGGTAATATTAAGAATTCTGTAAACTATCCTGCATGTGATGCCGGAGTATGTGCGACAGAAGGCCGTATTGCGGTAGCACATAAAAACGTACATTCCATGTTGTCACAGTTTACTACGTTATTTGCAAACGATGGCATTAACATCGAAAACATGGTAAATAAGAGCCGCGGCGATTATGCGTATACAATTTTCGATATCTGCAACCCATCGACAGAGAAATTGGTAAATGAATTGCAGGCAATTGATGGTGTAATCAAGGTACGTATTGTAAAATAAACAGACGTGCCGGAGAAAGAGAAAGGAAGGTACTCCTTATGAAATTGAAAAAATTGATCGCAGTAGCACTTACTGCAGTGATGACGATGTCTTTGACTGCTTGTGGCGGTGGCAACACGACAGGAACAACTTCCGGTGGTGCAGTGGACGATGGAAAAACGTATAACATCGGTATCTGCCAGCTGGTACAGCATGAGGCATTGGATGCAGCAACCAAAGGATTTAAAGATGCGTTGACCAAAAAATTGGGTGACAAAGTGAAATTCGATGAGCAGAATGCACAGGGAGATTCTCCAACATGTGCAACCATCGTAAACTCCTTTGTTTCAGAAAACGTAGATTTGATTCTTGCCAATGCAACAGCGCCTCTTCAGGCGGCAGCGACAGGCACAACAGATATTCCGATCCTCGGAACTTCCGTAACCGATTATGGTACGGCTTTGAATATCAAAGACTGGAAAGGGACGACAGGTGTTAATGTATCCGGTACTTCGGATCTTGCCCCACTCGATCAGCAGGCAGCGATGATCAAAGAATTGTTCCCGGATAAGAAAAAAGTAGGACTTCTTTACTGTTCCGCAGAAGCGAACTCTCTGTATCAGGTAGAGACGATCAAAGGATATCTGGAAAAAGATGGATATACTTGTACCAACTATTCTTTTGTAGATTCCAATGATATTGCATCCGTAGTAAGCAATGCAGCGAAAAACAGTGACGTGATCTATGTACCTACCGATAATACCGCGGCTTCCAATACCGAAGTGATCCGCAATACATGTGTTCCTGCCAAAGTTCCGGTTGTTGCCGGAGAGCAGGGAATCTGTAACGGATGTGGTGTGGCAACTCTTTCCATCAGTTATTATGACCTTGGTTATACAACCGGTGAGATGGCTTACGATGTTTTGGTAAATGGAAAAGATGTTTCTACAATGGAAGTAAAGTTTGCACCAAAAGTAACAAAACAGTACAACGAAAGTATTTGTAAGGAATTGGGAATTAACATTCCGGAAGGATACGAAAAAATCGAAGCTTCCAAATGAGCTGACGAATATGGAGGTAAGGTTTTTTGGATATTTCAGTGTTATTTAGTGCCATGCCCGGAGCAGTCGCTCAGGGACTGATCTGGGGAATTATGGCAATCGGAGTTTATATTACATACAAAATCCTGGATGTAGCGGATCTGACGGTAGACGGTTCCATGTGTACCGGCGGAGCAGTCAGTATCATGATGATGCTGAACGGATATAATGTGTGGGTAAGTTTACTGGCAGCATTTATTGCCGGTATGTTAGCAGGTCTGGTAACCGGAATTTTTCATACGTTTATGGGAATTCCGGCCATCCTCGCCGGTATTTTGACACAGCTGGCACTGTACTCGATCAACTTAAAGATCATGGGACGTGCCAATCAGGCGATCAGTGTAATGAATTATGATCTGCTTGTGTCACTTCGAAATGTAAAAAATGTACCATTTTACCAGAATTCAATTTTTGTGGTAGCGATCTTCTGTATCGTGATCATCGGGGTTCTGTATTGGTTCTTTGGAACAGAACTTGGATGTTCTCTTCGTGCGACAGGATGCAATCCGAACATGAGCCGTGCACAGGGAATCAATACGAATTTTAACATCGTACTTGGTTTGATGATCTCCAATGGACTGGTAGCACTTGCAAGTGCGCTTTGTTCCCAGTATCAGGGATTTGCGGACATCAATATGGGACGTGGTGCGATCGTAATCGGTCTTGCCGCTGTTATCATCGGTAAAGTGGTATTTGAGAAAGTGTTCCACAATTTTGCATTGAAACTGCTGGGTGCCGTGATCTACTATGCGGTATTGCAGGTAGTTATCTGGTTTGGTCTGGATACCGACCTTCTCAAACTTCTTTCTGCTCTTGTTGTGGCATTGTTCCTTGCACTGCCATACTGGAAAAAGAAGTATATTGTAAAACCGGTAAAGAGAGGAGGGGTTCAAAATGTTGGAAGTAAATAATATTTACAAGACATTTAATCCGGGAACCGTCAATGAAAAGCTTGCACTTGACGGACTCTCTTTAAAACTCAAAGAAGGCGATTTTGTCACTGTGATCGGTGGAAACGGTGCCGGGAAATCGACACTTTTAAATGCGCTTGCCGGAGTATGGTTTGTCGATGAAGGACAGATCATCATCGATGGTAAAGACGTTACGAAAGTGCCGGAACATAAGCGTGCTGCTTATCTTGGCCGTGTTTTCCAGGATCCGATGATGGGAACTGCTGCGACGATGGGAATTGACGAAAATATGGCACTTGCCATGCGCCGTGGAAAAAGCAGAGGACTGCGTATCGGAATTACCCAGAAGGAGCGGAATCAGTTCCGTGAAATGTTAAAGGTTCTGGATCTTGGCTTGGAGGATCGTCTGACATCGAAAGTCGGACTGCTTTCCGGAGGACAGAGACAGGCAGTTACCCTATTGATGGCCGCATTGAAAAAGCCACGTCTTTTGCTGTTGGATGAGCATACCGCAGCATTGGACCCTAAGACGGCAGCCAAAGTGCTGCAGGCTACAAATAACATCGTAAACAAAGACCATTTGACGACATTGATGATTACACATAATATGCGTGATGCGATTGCAAACGGAAATCGTTTGATCATGTTAAATAATGGAAAAGTTATTTTAGATATCGAAGGGGAAGAAAAGAAAAAGCTGACCGTCGATGATCTTCTTCATCAATTTGCACAGGCGAGCGGAGAAGATTTTGCAAACGATCGTACCTTGCTTTCTTAATTCCTTTTCTGATCGAGGTTGTTATGAATTATAAGGAAACGAGACAATATATTCAGGCGGTACAGACCGGTGCCGCCATACAACCCGGCTTGGAGACCATTTCCCTCCTGCTTTCTAAGATAGGGAATCCTCAAGATGCGTGTTCTTTTATCCATCTGGCAGGGACGAACGGAAAGGGCTCCACGGGAACATTTATAACAAATGTATTGGCACAGAGCGGACGAAAAATAGGACGATATTTTTCACCCGCTCTTTTTTCGAAAAACGAAACAATACAATGGAATCAGGGTGAGAAAACTCACTATATTACGGAAAAGGAATACGAAGCCGGGTATGTGCGGATTGGAGAAGCCATTCGTGAGATGAAAGAGAAAGGACAGCCGGTTCCAACCGATTTTGAGATTGAAACGGCGCTTGCTTTTTTGGCCTTTTCGGAGTGGAAATGCGACCTTGTTGTACTGGAAACCGGTATGGGAGGGGCACTGGATGCTACCAATGTGGTAAAAAATGTAAAAATGAATGTCGTTACGACCATTGCGATGGATCATCAAAAATTTCTGGGAGATACGATCGAAGAGATCGCGGTGCAGAAAGCCGGAATTATTACGAATGCAGCGCCGGTTGTGACCGTACAGGAATCGTCGGAAGCATTGCAGGTCATTCAAAACCGCTGTGAGGAGAAAAAAGCCCCTCTTTATGTTCTGAATCGAAAAGAGATCAGCGGTCTTTCCTGTGAGGCGGGAGAAACGAAGTTCTGTTACCGGGGAGAGACGTATACCATTCGGATGTGCGGGCAGTATCAGGTCGAAAATGCGTGCCTTGCACTTCTTGCCTTGCAGGTGTTGGGACCACTGCCACCGGAAATCATTCAGAAAGGAATGGCAGAAGCAAGGTGGCTTGGACGGTTTGATTACGTGAAAAAAAGCCCGGTATGGATCGCAGACGGGGCACACAATCCGCAGGGGATGGAAAGTCTGCTGGCATCGCTCCGACAGATGTATCCGGACAAAAAACGGATCGGGATCATGGGGGTATTTGCCGATAAGGATCACCGGAAGATGTGCCGGAAATTAACGGAAGACAGCCGGTTTCAGAAGATATTTACCATTCAGGCACCCGGACCGAGGGGACTTTCCGCGGAAAGTCTGGCAGAAGAACTTGCCACTTTTGGTATGCAGAGCCAGTCCTGCACTTCCCTTGCAGAAGCAGTGGAAGAAGTGAAAAAATTACAAAAAATGGAAGAAAAAGACACAGTCGTTGTCTGTTTTGGTTCCCTTTCTTTCATGAAGGAACTTTATCAAATCATGGGAGAATAAGATTTTACATAGATTTTACATAAGGTATATTTGCATTTTACAATGGTATACTATCATGAAGAAGTGTGAAAAATATGTAAAATACGTGATTTGAAAGGAGAACCCCATGGACATTTTTGGAGTATTATCCATGCTTGGCGGCCTTGCCTTGTTTTTGTATGGAATGAATACAATGGGCGAGGGACTGACAAAAGTTTCAGGAGGAAAATTAGAGAGGATTTTGGAAAAACTGACATCCAGTCCGATTCGTGCCGTGTGCCTTGGTGCACTTGTGACAGCAGTAATTCAGTCGTCATCGGCAACGACGGTTATGGTCGTTGGCTTTGTGAATTCCGGTATTATGAAGCTGTCGCAGGCGATCGGAATTATCATGGGTGCCAATATCGGTACGACGATCACATCGTGGATCTTAAGTTTGTCCGGGATTGAGAGTGACAATTTCTGGATGCAGTTTTTGAAACCATCGAATTTTTCGCCGGTTCTTGCAGTTATAGGTATCATTTTTATCATGTTTATCAATAACCAGAAAAAGAAAGACATCGGTATGATCTTAGTGGGGTTCGCCATTTTGATGTTTGGTATGGAAACGATGAGCGGTGCCGTGGCACCTCTTGCGGATGTGCCGGAATTTACAGGCATTCTTACCATGTTCAGCAACCCGATCCTGGGAATGCTTGCGGGACTTGTGCTGACTGCCGTGATCCAGAGTTCTTCGGCGTCTGTCGGTATTCTGCAGGCATTATGTGCAACCGGTGCGATCACCTATGGAACTGCTTTCCCGATCATTATGGGACAGAACATCGGAACCTGTGTGACAGCTCTTTTGTCAAGTGTAGGAGCAAACCGGAGTGCGCGGCGTGCAGCACTGGTGCATTTGTATTTTAATGTGATCGGAACCGTAGTGTTTATGGTAGGTTTTTACAGTATTCATGCCATTGTGCCGTTTGGATTTGTAGAAGATACGGCTGGTCCGATGGGAATTGCCGTCATCCACAGTGTGTTTAACGTGGTAGCAACGCTGTTACTGCTTCCATTTTCACGAGGTCTTGAAAAACTGGCATATCTCAGTATCCAGGAGACGGAAGAAGAAAAACAGCAGAAAGAAATGGGAACACTTCTTGATGAACGTTTTTTGGAACAGCCGGCATTTGCCATGGAACGTTGTAAAAAAGTAGCAATGACAATGGCAGAAACTGCCAAACAGGGTTTCCTTGATGCGATGAGCCTTCTGGATGAATACGATGAAAAGACTGCTAGAAAAGTGTATCAGAAGGAAGAGGAAGTCGATCATTATGAAGATGAACTGGGAAGTTATCTCGTGAAATTAAGCTCGAAAAATTTATCGCAGCAGGATGCAGAAACGTTATCCATGATCCTGCACTCCATCAGTGATTTTGAAAGAATTTCCGATCATGCGATGAACATCGAAGAGTCTGCGAGAAAGATAAAAGAAAAAGAAATTGTTTTCTCGGATAAAGCAAAAGAAGAATTGAAGGTATTTGAAAAGATCATTCAGGATATATTAAATTTGTCAGTAACGGTGTTCCTGGAAGAGGATTCTGAGCAGGCACGAGAAATCGAACCGATGGAAGAAGTTGTGGATCGATTGACAAAAAAAGTAAAAAAACGTCATATCAAACGTCTGGAAAAAGGAAAATGTACGATGGATGCCGGACTTGTGTTAAATGATCTGGCAACCAATTTTGAGCGTGTGGCAGATCATTGCTCAAACATCGGCGTGTGCGTGATCCAAAGCGAAGAAGAAGCCTTTGACACCCATGAATATCTGGATACGTTAGACAAGGGAAAAGATTCCTGGTTTAATGCAAGATATGAGGTGTATAAACAAAAATATATGCTGCCGTAACTGGCAGAAAAAAAGCAGGAAATGCAAGCAGTAATGTTGAATAAAAGAATTCGTAAGCGGAGATACTAACCCCTGTTAAACTACTTACAGGAAAGGGGGAAGGTTCGTGAAATGGATTCGTCTGATCATTGCAGCTGGTATTTGCCTGCTTTTTCTTTTGTCCGGAAAAGAACTTTCTACCGGTGACTGTGAGGAAAAAATTGTACGGTATGTAGCACTGGGAGACAGTATTGCCGGGGGATATGGTCTGAAAGATGTGCAAAATGACAGCTATGTCGCGCTGGTGCAGAAAAAACTGGAATCGGTCTGCGAAGGAGTGTATGCGTGGAATTTTGGGGAAAATGGATTAAAGAGCAAAGAATTGTTAGTACGCCTTACAGATTCTTCCAATCCGCATTATGAAGAATACAATGAAGCATTGAAAGAGGCGGATCTGGTTACGGTGTCGATCGGCTCCAATGACCTGATGCAGTATTTATCCCAAAGCCCGGATGTGGAAAAACTAAAAAAAAAGGGTGATATGTTGTTTTCCAAAGCCTGTACGGAGTTTCAAGTGACATTGCCTCATCTGGTAGAAGAAATTGAAAAAAGGGCACCGAAGGCGGAAATTGTTATGAATAATATTTACAATCCCTGCGATGACGTGTCATTTACGATGGATGAGGTCTTTGGGATCAATATCAGGAGTATAGCGAGCCGGTACATTGGAAGATTAAACAACAGTTATGAAGAGATTGAGACCTTGCAAGTTTTTGCAAATTCGGGTACAATAAAAGGAACGCCAAGAGTTCAGATCGCAGATGTGAGTTCGGTTTTTGCAGAAAGCCGAGAAGTGTGTGTCAACCGCATGATCTCGCTGCGTGGCATTGATCCGCATCCGAATAAGACCGGACATGCGCGGATTGCCGAGGAAGTGATCGGGGATCTTGAGAAAGACGGATTTTTTGAAAGGATACAATGAAACATGGAGATAAAAGGTGCAATATTTGATCTGGATGGAACGCTGCTGGATTCCATGTGGGTCTGGAATCAGGTGGATATCGATTTTCTGGGAAAACGTGGATTTGATGTTCCACCGGATTATCCGAAGGCCATTGCCGCGATGGGTTTCCATGAGACGGCAGAATACACGATAAAGCGGTTTGACTTAAAGGAAAAGGTGAAGGATGTGATCGCGGAATGGGACCGCATGGCAGCACAGATGTACCACGAGCGGGTTCAGATCAAACCCTATGTGCGGGAAGTGCTGGAATGGATGAAACAGCAGGGCATTCATCTGGGCGTGGCGACCGCTTCGTATCGCACCCTATTTGAGCCGTGCCTCCGCCGAAACGGAGTGTTTGAATATTTTGAAGCGGTTACGGAAACTTCTGAAGTGGAGCGGGGCAAGGGATTTCCGGACATTTACATAAAAGCCGCAGAAAAAATGAACTGTCTGCCGGAAGAGTGCCTTGTGTTTGAAGATATTACAAAAGGAATCGAAGCTGCACGAACCGGGGGATTCCGGACGGTTGCGGTATACGATCCGGCAGCACAGGCAGAGTGGGAAGAGAATACAAAAAAAGCTGACTATCATATCGTGAAATTTAAAGAACTGCTGGAGCCGTCAAGTTTTCTCAACCGGCTGTAGTTCAATCTTGACGGAATGCAGAATTTCGTGTAAAATTAGATAGAGATAGTTTTTAAAAAACTGCCATTTATTGGTAAAGATAAAGGAACGGGGACTGGCATGAAAAGTAAAAATGATGTAGATGTATTGATCAATGGTCGTAAATATACACTCTGTGGATTTGAAAGCGCAGATTATATCCAGAAAGTGGCTACGTATATTAACAGCAAACTTTCGGAATTTCAGAAAAAAGAATATTATGCCAATATGGATATTGAACTGAAAAATATTTTATTGGCGATTAATATTGCAGATGATTATTTTAAGGTGGATCGCGATGTCAAGTCTGTGATGAAAGATAATGAGCGCAAGGACAAGATGGTTCTTGAGATGAAGCATAAGATTTTGGAGCAGGAGACGGCAGAAGCGGAACTGAAAGAGCAGATGGAAGAACTTCGTAAGACATTGGAGACGTCCGAGAAAAAAGTGGTGGAACTCAATGTCATCAATCAGGAAAACGTTTCCAAAGCAAACGAGGCAGAAAAAAAGGTATCCGAAAGTGAAGCAGAAAAAACGTCAACGAAGACAAAGTTAGAGGCGGCGAACGAAGAAATCGAGCAACTGAAAAAAGAATTGGAAGAAGCTGCGAAGAGGGAAACATCGCTGCAGGAAAAATATGACAAGCAGGAAGAAAAACTTGCGGATTTCCGTGAAAAGAGCAAAAAAGATCTGGCAGATGCGAAAGCAAAATATACACAGGATGGCAAGAAGTTGAAAGAAAAATTTGAGACAGCAAAAGCCGATCTTGTGAAAAAATATGAAGCAGCCAAAGCCGATATTAATAAAAAGGTGGAAGACGGAACGGCAGAATGGAAAGAAAAATATGAGCAGGGCGAGAGTGAACGCGGAGAATTGAAAGCCAAATTGGAAGCGGCAGAACGCCGTATTACGGATTTGGAATCGAGAAACCGCAAAGGAAAAAGATAAGAACAGAGAAATGGACGGGAAACAGCGGAGACACTTGTTTCTCGTCTGTCTTTCTACGGATGTTTCAGAATGGAGAGAACGATGAGTGTAGAAATATTGGCACCGGGCGGCTCGGTAGAGGGGATTTATGCTGCCATGCTGCATGGGGCAGATGCAATTTATACAGGGACACAGAGGTTTTCTGCGCGAGCATTTGCAGATAATCCGTCGGTGGAGCAATTGTGTGATGTTCTTGATTTTGCCCATGTCCGTGACAAGAAAATATATCTTACTGTCAATACACTTTTGACAGACGAAGAATTGGAAGACCATCTGTATGATCTTCTTCTGCCGCTTTATGACAATGGATTGGATGCGGTAATTGTTCAGGATATTGGGGTGATGCAGTTTATTCATGAGGCATTTCCGGCTCTGGATATCCATGCGAGTACCCAGATGACGATTGTTACGGCAGACGGGGCGAACCAGTGGAAACCGTATGGAGTGACCCGTGTCGTGCCGGCCAGAGAACTTAGCATCGGCGAGATTGCACAGATGCGTAAACATACCGATCTTGAGATGGAAGTGTTTGTTCATGGGGCCTTGTGTTACTGCTATTCCGGGCAGTGTATGATGAGCCAGTCAATCGGTGGAAGAAGCGGAAACCGTGGCATGTGTGCTCAGCCTTGCCGCCTTCCTTATCGGTTGTCATCCGGAAAAACCGGATACTATCTGAGCCCGAAGGACATGTGTACGCTCGGACAGGTGGGAGAATTGATGGATGCCGGCGTGGACTCGTTTAAGATTGAAGGCCGCATGAAAAAGTTAGAATATGCCGCCATGACAGCAAGATTATACCGTATGTATGCGGATGCGCATGAGGCGGGAATCCGACCAAACGATAAAGAGCTGGAAAAAGATGTAAAAAAGCTGATGGATCTGTATAATCGTGGTGGATTCTGCAAAGGCTATTTGTTTGAAAAAGACAAAAAAGAGATTATTTATAAAGACAAAAATGGGCATTATGGTGTCGAAGTGGGAACGGTTCTCCGCGTGAAAAAAGGAGAAGTGGTGTATCGGCTGACAGAGGAGATTTCTTATCAGGATGTCCTTGAATTCCGCGATGCAAAGGGTGAAAAACTGTACGAGTATACGGTCAAAAACGGCTGTGTTCCACCGGCTGAAGTGACGGCAAGATATCAAAAAGGCTGTGTAATAAAACCGGGGCAGAAAGTGTTTCGTACAAAAAATGCAGCCCTTTTACAAGAAATTGATGCAGCTGTGGAACAAGAAAAGAAGGAAGACAAATTGCCGGTCCAGGGAACATTTCAGGCAGAAATTGGAAAAGAAATGCGTCTTCAGCTTTCCTATGGTGCAGTTTCCTGCGAAGTGACAGGAATCCAAGCTGAACCGGCAAAGGGGAAAGCGGTTTCCGCAGAAGATGTCCGTAAGCGCCTTCATAAGACAGGGGAAAGTGAGTTTACCTTTTCTTCTCTGGAAGTCTCGGTGGAAGAGGGGGCGTTCCTGCCGCTCGGGCAGATCGCGGCACTGCGCCGGGAAGGATTTGCTGAACTCGGACAGAAATTGAAAGAAAAACAGTTGGAAAAACGTCGGAAAATTCCTGCAAAACGGCCAGAAACACCGGCAAGATCGAAAAAAACAAAAAAAGAACATTTGTTTGCAAATGTGACAGATTTTCGACAAATTTATGAGGTAAAATCAATTCAAACAGAAGGAAACACAAAAATCCTACCGGTTTTTCCCTTGGAATGGTTCCCGGGAAAGAGCTGGAAAGAGCTGGCCGATACGATGGGGGATCTTCCTTTTATGATCTCACTTCCGGTGATCTTGGATCTTCCGGCAAGGAAACATTTCCTGCAGATTTGGAAACAATATGGTCAGGAACTGCAGAAAGGAAATCTGGCGGGGATTCTGATTCAGTCATTGGAACATTTGACGATACTAAAACAATTGGAGATCGACCACCTTCCGAGGATTGCCGGACCACGTCTGTATCAGTGGAATGAGCGGACGAGACAGGTATATCAGAAGTTTGGGACGGAAGACCATGTCAGTCTGGCTGCCGGAAGGCTTGCCGTGATGGTGACAAAGGGCTGTGTAAACCAGCAGACCGAAAACTGCCTTCGAACCGGAGGTAAGCCGGTGCCGTTAGAAATTACGACACCGAAAAAAGATGGGTTTGTCTCCGTACCAATTTGTGAATATTGCTGCAATTTCTGCTATGAGAAAGAAGGAAAGGTGCAGGAATTACAATGTGAGGATGACCTGCCGATGGTTGATCTGGCATTGGTAGAGCCTCATGACATTAGAAAGGTTTTGAAACAATGGAACTTTTTATCGTAGAGATGGCACGTTATGTGATCATTTTACTGTTTGCACTTTATACATTTTATTCGTTTCGTGCTTTTGCCGGACACAATAAACAAAGGCAGAACCGTGTCTTTGCTGCGCAGCGAACCTTGACACTGCTTCTGCATACGGTCATGAGCGCAATCTTGATCATGGAAAATAAGGATATTATGTATGTCGGATTGTGGGCGGCAGAATTTGCCTTTTATCTTATTTTTATTAAGGTGTATCAGGCTTGTTATAAGGGATTGTCAAAGCTGGTGCTGAATAATATGATGATGTGTATGATGGTCGGTTTTGTCATTTTAGGCAGGCTGGCATCGGATTATGCGGTTCATCAGATTATTCTGGCAGCGGCGGCGATGGTGCTTTGCATCTTTGTACCGCTGATTATCGAAAAATTCCGAATTTTGGAAAAAATGGGATGGTATTTTGCCGCCATAGGGATTGTGTTTTTGATGCTGGTTTTTGTGATCGGAGTGGAAAAATACGGATCGAGAAACTGGATCAGTGTCGGTGGAATTGCGATTCAGCCTTCGGAATTTGTAAAGATATTGTATGTATTTTTTATGGCATCGCTTTTATCCCAGACGACAAAATTTAAACATATTGTCATCATATCAGCGGTGGCCGCAGTTCATGTCGTGATTTTGGTGGCAGAAAAGGACCTGGGTGCCGCTCTGATCTATTTTGTGACTTATATATTTGTGTTATATGTGGCGACGACAAAAGTGCAGTATTTGGGAGCCGGGCTTGCGGGCGGTACGCTGGCTTCGATCGTGGCATATCATTTGTTTTCGCATGTGCGGACCCGTGTACAGGCATGGCGTGATCCCTGGGCAGAGATCCGCGGCGGCGGTTACCAGGTGGCGCAGTCTCTGTTTGCCATCGGAACCGGTGGATTTATCGGTATGGGATTAGGAAAAGGACTGCCGGGAAGTGTTCCTGTCGTAGAAAGTGATTTTGTATTTTCGGCGATTTCGGAGGAACTTGGCGGTGTGTTTGCTATCTGCCTTATCATGGTCTATTTGAGCAGTTATATTATGTTTGTAAACATTGCGATGAAGATGAAAAAACAGTTTTATAAACTGACTGCATTTGGACTTAGTGTGGTATTTATCTTTCAGGTGTTTTTATGTGTCGGTGGTGTTACAAAATTTATTCCATCCACCGGAGTGACACTCCCTCTTATCAGTTACGGAGGAAGTTCTATTGTAACGACGATCATTATATTCAGTGTCATACAGGGTATGTATGTGTTAAACGGAAAAGAGGAGGAGAGCCTTGAAGAAGAGACAGAAAAAGAATCTTCCAAACGAAAATCCAGAGGATAAGAAAAAGCACAAACGGATGAACCGCGAGATGGCGACGGTAACGTATCTTGTCATGGCACTGTTTGTCTTTATGGCAGGGTATGTGATCTGGTTTTTGTCGGGGGATACGGACCGGATTCTAAATAACAGTTACAATAAACGGCAGGATCTGATGGCAGAACGAGTGACAAAAGGAAGCATCCTTTCCGATAGTGGAGCGGTACTTGCCAAAACACAGAAAACCGGAAGTGGAAATGAAGTAAGAGTATATCCGTATGAGGGTTTGTTTGCCCATGTGGTAGGACGTGCGACACACGGGAAGACCGGACTTGAGGCATCCGAAAGTTATACGATGCTGACTTCCGGCATTAATCAGATGACCGCACTGATCAACGAATTAAGAGGAAAGAAAAATCCCGGAAATGATGTGGTGACGACACTCAATCTGAAAATGTCGCAGACGGCGAGTGAAGCTCTCGGAAGTCATCGGGGAGCGGTGGTGGCTATGGAACCGGACACGGGAAAGATTTTATGTATGGTGTCCAAACCGACGTATGATCCAAATCAACTGGAGGCAAACTGGGAAAGACTGACCCAGGCTTCTTCGGACAATTCATCGCTCTATAACCGCGCGACACAGGGATTGTATCCGCCGGGATCGACGTTTAAATTGTACACGCTGCTCGAATACATGCGTGAAAACGAGGATTTCAACAAATTTTCGTACCGTTGTACCGGAAAGATCGGAACCGGAGACGGAAGCATCCGTTGTTATGGCAACGAAGTGCATGGAAAGATAAATCTGAAGCAGGCATTTGCAGAGTCCTGTAATGCCGCCTTTGCGCAGATCGGAAGCGGATTGAATACGAAATCCTGGACAAAACTCTGTGAACAGTTTTATTATAATACAACATTGCCGATCAAAGAACTGGAGCAGAAGTCTTCCCGGTTTTCATTGGATAAGGCGTCGACCGGAGATATTATGCAGGCGGCGATTGGACAGGGAACGGTTCTGACGACGCCACTACAAAATAGTTTTCTTGTAAGTGCAGCATTAAATGACGGGGTGTTAATGAAACCGTATTTGGTTGACCGCATTCAGACGCATGATGGCGATGTGGTTACAAAAAATGAGCCGGAGCAGGCAAAGCAGCTGCTGTCTACGGAAGAGGCAGCTGTCTTGAGAAGATATATGAGGGAAACCGTGACGAGCGGAACGGCGACCGCCCTTTCTGCCGGCAGTTATAAGGCTGGTGGAAAGACGGGATCAGCGCAGTATAAAGCAGGTTCCAGTGATTCTCACGCTTGGTTTGTCGGTTATGCGGTAAAAGGAGAGAAAAAATTGGTTGTCAGCATCGTGGTAGAGGGTGCCGGCACAGGAAGTGCTTATGCTGTGCCGATTGCCAGAAAGATTTTTGATCAATATTTTTAAGGATTGGAAATGGAGGTAGACGGAAATGAAAAAATGGATTTCTAATGTTTTTTTACTCGGTATGCTGTTTGTTTTTGCCACGATCATTCCGGAACGACAGACAAACGCAGCAGAAGAGTATACGTATTATCTTACCATTAACCAAGTGTACCAATATGAAATTACGAAAGAGCAATTTGAGAGCATTCGTGGAAGCTGGGATTCGCTGACAGCAGAAGGTGTGTTAGAGATTGCCAGACAGATCGTGCCGCCGGAGCAGATCCCTTCCCGGGTTACGAATATCGGTATTCGCGCAGTACCAAAAAATAGTGCGGAAGGAACACTTCCGGTCTACCCGTTTGATTCGGAAGAAGATTCTGCAGCGGATAATGATTTTGTTATTTCGCAGGGCATTCTGCTGCGGTATAAGGGAAGTGAGGAAGTGGTGACCATCCCGGAAAATGTTACATCGATTTATCAGGGCGCCTTTATGCAGAATACGGCAGTAAAAAAAAGTGATAATTCCAAAAACGGTAAAAAGTATCGCAAATGCTTCTTTTTATCAATGCCCGAATTTGAAGATTATCGTTTGCGCAGGAAAGGCGGGTTCTGTCGGTTCCTATATGATGTATCAATGCAATGCCCTTGTAAATATGGTGGCACCGAAAGGGTCTAAGGAATATGCCTATGCAAAAGAACATGAAATTCCGGTTACAGTCAGTGAAAAAACAGCATTAGAGGCAAAGAAGCTTCATCTCCTGAAAGGGGATAAACATATGGTAAAATTGTATAATGCCCTGGGAAATGTTCGCTGGAGTTCTTCTGCACCTTCCATCGTATCGGTAGATGCCAAAGGGAAACTGCAGGCAAAAGGAGTGGGCAAAGCGAAGATTACAGCGCGGTTTGGAAAAAAGAAATATACTCTTACGGTGCAGGTTCAGACAAAGTCCGAAGATAAAAGAGTAGATCAAGTAATAAAAACCGTGATCAAAAAGGGAATGTCTACGCGTGATAAAGTAAAAGCCGTGCATAACTGGCTGATCCGCAATGTCAAATACGATTATGACAATTATCTGCGGGGGACGGTTCCGAAGGTGTCGCATACTTCGAAAGGGGCACTTGTGCGCGGACTGGCAGTGTGTGATGGATATTCCAAGGCCTTTATGAAAATCATGAGAAAATTAAAGATCCCTTGCAGGATGCTCGCCGGGGTATCGGAAGGCGGCGGACATGCATGGAATCTTGTAAAAGTAGGCGGAAAATGGCTTCATGTTGACGTGACTTTTGACGATCCTATCGTAAATGGCAAAAATACAAACACGAGACCACGATATACGTATTTCCTAAAGACGGATGCCCAGATGCGCAAAGACCATGCCTGGTGATTATTTGCAAAAATGAGCAAAGTCTTTTGGCGACATATTTTCAGTTTTTAAGAAAGCCCGGTAAAAGGTAGAGTAATCACTAAAACCGGTTTCCAGATAAACCTTCGACGGAAGCGCGCCGGAGGTTATTTTTTGCTTTGCCATACTGATCCGTTTCAAAAGGATGTAATTGTGTATTGTAAGAGAAGTCTGCTTTTTAAACAACTTTGTCATTGTAAACTTATTGATATAAAAGCGCGCAGCCAGATCATCGAGCGAGAGAGGACTGGCATAATTGTCGTTGATATAAGAAAGGATCTTGTCAATAACCGGATTTACATGCGTCACTTTTTTAGGTCCCATATCCATAAAAATGTGCTTATTGATCAATGTCACAAGTTTTGTAATACCGGAGCGGTTCATCATTTCTTTTTCAAAAATTTTCTGATTTTTATTTTTGTAAATCGCAAACATTGCCTCATAAATCTGTTCATAATCATTTTCATCCGCAATATGAAAATGAAAGCGTTTTTCTTGCATCGCCATCTGAAGTGGGCTGAGAAGAGAATGCTCGTTAAACTGGAATGATTTCAGACATGGCTCGGAAATATACATATAAATGCGGTCATAAATCTGATCCGGATTTTTCGGTAAAAGCTGATGAATCGTAAAAGGCGGGATCACGATAATGTCTCCCCGTCGTACATTGTAAATTTTATCTTCAATGGCAAGTTTTACAGAACCGGTGCGGAAGATATAAATTTCATAAAAATTGTGCGTGTGAGCCGGTATATCCGGAAAATGATCGTTCGTTGTTTTAGTAGCCTCATAATAATAATCTCCGGCAAGAGGTCGTTCTGCTTCTCTTAATATATAGCGCATATTTTCCTCCAATCCAATTATGCGTTGTAATTATTTTCTATATTGCGATTATAAAAAAAGTATCTCCAAATGTCAATAGTTTGCAATACGTCAACGAAAAATAGACAATAATTGCAAAGAAGGAGTGTAAATATGCAATCATAAAATTAAAAAATATAAATAATGAACAAGAAATGCAATATAAAAATAGCGTGATTTGAGACGATACAAATTTTTTGTAAAAAAGTTTAGAAAAGGTATTGACAAAACAGATAACGGATGGTAAGATATTGATTGTTGTGAGGCAAACATTTCACACATGCGGATGTGGCGGAATGGCAGACGCACAAGACTCAAAATCTTGCGGGGGTGACCTCGTGTGGGTTCAAGTCCCACCATCCGCACGAAAAGAACTTTGGTATCTACCAAGGTTCTTTTTTATGTTTATGAATAAAGTAACTATTAGAACCACTGTGCAAAAACAATGTTTCTTACGTGCAAGCACGACAATCCATTGTTTTTGCACAGCGGTCCTGAATAGTTACTGAATAAAAAAGAACTGCGGATCCCATGTGCAGGGAAGAGCAGTTCTTTTTTGTTCGAATATTTATTTGGTAATACGTGTACCACGGCGGCCACGGATGAGATGATACGCATCATCCAGATTTCCAATGATCGCGGTACGTTCTTCGCCGGAAGTAACAAACGATACACAGGCATCAATTTTTGGAAGGGTAGTGATTTCGTCAAAATGTCCTTCATCCATCAATTGGATCGCTTCTTCGGAAGTCAACGCATCGATTGGTTTTCCGTCTGCTTCCATCTGATCCCGTGCGGTCAGAATGAGAAGCGTAGAGGCATCTAACATGTCTGCAAGTTTAGCTGCTGTGTAGTCTTTTTCGATAACAGCACTGGCACCTTTTAACTTGGTGCCCTGTTCCATAACAGGAATACCGCCGCCTCCGGCAGCAATTACAATCTGACCGGCATCGATAAGTGCTTTTACGGCATCGATTTCATAGATATCAACCGGCCGCGGAGAAGCGATGATTCTTCGGTAAGAGCCATTTTCTTCTACAACGTGGTTTCCTTTTTCTTCTTCTGCCTCGGCTTCTTCGGCGGTCATATAACGGCCGATCACTTTGGTAGGGTGGTTGAATGCTTTGTCAAAAGGATCCACGCGAACCTGCGTAATCACAGTGGAAACCGGTTTGAAAATGCCGCGGTTCAAAAGCTCTGAGCGGACGGCATTCTGCAGGTCATAGCCGATGTAACCCTGGCTCATGGCACCACACAGGGACATCGGTGCTACGGTATAGCGTTTGTCCAGTCTTGCAAATTCGGTCATGGCGGTCTGAATCATGCCGACCTGCGGACCATTGCTGTGTGTGATGACAATCTCATATTTGGCTTCTACGAGATCGGCGATGGCTTCTGCTGCTTTTTTTACATTTTTCTGCTGCTCCGGAAACGTTTCTCCAAAGGCGTTTCTTCCAAGAGCGACAACAATTCTATTATTTTTCATATGGGTGTCCTCCCTTGTATAATGTACAATCTCAGACTATTATTATAGCAAATCTGCGGACAATAATCAACAAGAAGAAAGACAAAAAAGAAGTTGAAAAAAAATGCCATGTGAGTTATACTATTAGTAACATTTGATGAGTTTCGAAAATACATTATGGGGCAAGATAAAGAATCCTTTCGGATAGAGAATCACGAATCCGGGATGCAAAAAAAGTAAAGGAGGGGGTAGCGATGAAACTAGAATTTCTTGGGGCTGCTCACGAAGTGACAGGAAGTTGTCATTATCTTGAAATAGGCGATAAACGTCTTTGTGTAGACATTGGTATGGAACAGGGAAGAGATTTGTTTGAAAATCAGGAAATTCCTGTGAATGCGGCAGAAATTGATTACATACTGCTTACCCATGCACATATTGATCATACAGGTCTTTTGCCGATGCTTTATGCCAACGGATTCCGCGGACAGGTATTTGCAACCAAAGCGACTGCGGAACTCAGTGCGATCATGCTGCGTGACAGTGCACATATCCAGCAGTTTGAGGCAGAGTGGAGAAACCGGAAAGCCAAACGTTCCGGCGGGGAACCTTATGTACCTCTGTATACGATGGAAGATGCACTTGCGGCGGTAAGGCTTCTGATTCCCTGTGATTATGATAAGAAAATTAAATTGTGTGATGGGATTACGATCCGGTTTACGGATGTCGGACATTTGCTTGGATCTTCTTCGATTGAAGTGTTTGCTGCCGAAAATGGAGAATCCAGAACGATTGTATTTTCCGGAGATCTCGGAAATGTCAATAAGCCGATCCTGCGGGATCCGATTCCGACACACAGTGCAGATTACGTAGTCATGGAGTCTACTTATGGAGACAGGTATCATGGAGATACACCAGACTATGTTGCTGAACTGGCTGAGATCATTGAGCGGACATTTGCCCGTGGCGGAAATGTTGTCATTCCTGCATTTGCGGTAGGAAGAACACAGGAACTTCTGTATTTTATCCGCCAGATCAAGGAACAGGAATTGATTACAACAAATCTTAATTTTGAAGTATATGTAGATAGTCCTCTGGCCGTAGAGGCGACAAGTATTTTCGGAAAAAATGTGAAAGAATGTTTTGATGAGGAAGCAAAGGCTTTGGTAGAAAATGGAATCAATCCATTGAGTTTTAAAGGCTTGAAACTTTCCATTACCAGTGATGACAGCAAGGAGATCAACTTTGATCCTAATCCGAAAGTCATCATTTCCGCATCGGGTATGTGCGAAGCCGGAAGAATCCGTCATCATTTAAAACATAACTTATGGAGAGAAGACAGTACCATTGTCTTTGTAGGATATCAGGCAGTAGGAACTCTTGGACGTTCCTTGTTAGAGGGAGCGACAAATGTAAAATTGTTTGGTGAGCCTGTGGAAGTACGGGCAGAAATTGTAAAGATATCCGGTATCAGCGGACATGCAGATAAGAAAGGTTTGATTCACTGGGTTACCGGTTTTGATGAAAAACAGCCGAAGCGTGTCTTTGTGGTGCATGGAGAAGATCAGGTGTGCGACAGCTTCGCAGAATGCCTGGAAAAAGAACATGGCCTGCCGGCGACAGCACCTTACAGCGGTACGATATTTAATCTTATCACAGGTGAGTTTGACTATATCGCAGAGCCGGTTTATGTAAAGAAAAAAGACGGAGCAAAGAAACGTGCAATGGATGTATTTGGACGTCTGCTCCTGGCTGGCGAACGCTTGATGGCAGTCATTCGAAAGAACGAAGGACTCAGCAACAAAGAGACAGCCAGATTTACCGATCAGATCAACGCATTGTGCGACAAATGGGATCGGTAGTGAGTTTGGAATTATGTGATATTCCAAGGGTCAGGTGGAAATTGTCCGCATAAGATGTGGAGAGTTTCCACCGGGAGATTCCGGTATCATATGATATAAATATTTAACTTTCAGGAGGGTATTAAACATGAAATTTTTTGTAGACACAGCAAAAATTGAAGACATCAAAAAGGCAAATGATATGGGAGTAATCTGTGGTGTGACAACAAACCCATCTTTGATCGCCAAAGAAGGCGGAAGAAGCCAGGAAGATGTATTGAAAGAAATCGCATCCATTGTTGACGGACCAATCAGTGGTGAAGTAAAAGCGACAACAGTAGATGCAGAAGGCATGATCGCAGAAGGTAGAGAAATTGCAAAACTTCATGAAAATATGGTAGTTAAAATTCCTATGACAGTAGAAGGATTGAAAGCTACAAAAGTATTGGCAAGTGAGGGAATCGCTGTTAATGTAACATTGATCTTCACAGCAAACCAGGCACTTCTTGCAGCTCGTGCAGGAGCAGCTTACGTATCTCCATTCTTAGGACGTCTGGATGATATTTCACAGCCGGGAATCGATTTGATCGAATCCATCGCAGCTATTTTTGCAAACTATCCGGAAATTGATACTGAGATTATCGCAGCAAGTGTACGTAATCCGATTCATGTTACAGATTGTGCATTGGCTGGTGCAGATATTGCAACCGTTCCATATGGTGTTATCGAACAGATGACAAAACATCCATTGACAGATCAGGGTATTGCAAAATTCCAGGCAGATTATAAGGCAGTATTTGGCGAATAAGAGTTTTTTAGATTTATTGTAGATGTTTGAATAAAATGTTACAATAAGCTCGATTTTTACTTTACGGTACATTTGTCCTATAAAGTAAAAACGATAGGGAAGGTGGTGAGAGAGAAACTTGGCAGAGTATAGGAATAATTACCGCCAGAGAGAGAACAAATCTGTATATGGGGAACGAAATACTTATGAAAAAAAGAAAAATTACCGAAATGGAAATAACAGACAACAGAACTTGAGGCAGAAAATGTATTATGATAAGAGACAGCAGGGAAATTCCGGCAGACAGATGAATGATTCGAAGCTCAGACGTAAGATTATGGCGG
>OIBX01000055.1_pt1 | contig 65224 bp, 46 predicted proteins | sample 1581151 | NCBI WGS metagenome assembly OIBX01 (sample SAMEA3882527, study PRJEB24775) | human gut metagenome | biome: human-associated habitat; feature: intestine environment; material: feces | place: Netherlands | collected 2009/2010 | reverse complement strand
ACGAATTCCCCCTGTCAGCAGCACTAATATGACACATATACTGTTCTGAATTTTAGTGTTTCTACTACTTTGCATATATTCCTCTTAAAACGATACAATTTCTATATCTTTTTTTATTAGATTCTAAACTGTTACATAAAGAGTATAACATACTTTTCACCAAAAAACACTATTTTTCAGCAAAAACACAACGTGTTCGAAATACAAATGCGTGCGACAGGGGGCCGGATCGTTAAAAGTTATCGAATTTTAACTGTTTTAGCCTTAGATACTTCTCCGTAGGCCACAGAATAACTATTAATTTTCCGTTTTGCAAATACTTTTAATTTAATCTTCTTCGGAAATCTCTTTACACTTCCTGTTGTCTTAGCCAAAACAACCGTACCCTTTTCTTTTTTGATCTCATAACCACAACTAAAATAATAACTTGTGGCTCCCTTAATCTTTGTTACGCCAATCTTGGCCAGACATGTAAATACATCATAGTATTCACGCCGTTCCGTAATCTTTCCCGGATTATGCACTATTGCATCGCGGCTTTTGATGATCTTTTTCTTTTTAACCGATTTAATCTTAGGAACTTTTTTCAACGCAGTACCCGCAGTAAACACTTTGCTGAGTTTACTTTCCATCCCGGATGCCGAGTCATAATTTGATAAACGAAATTGATAATTCGTATTTTGTTTCAATTTTTTTAACGTAATTCTTCCTTTTGCCGATTCAATTGCGCTCTTTTTCATCGTTCCTGACAATTTCCACTTTTTACCTTTTTTTGTGTACAAACGCATACAATCCCCATTTCCGGTAAGTGATTGCGCAGATGGGTAGATAACAATTTTATTATATGTTCCTACACATTGAACACTGTCTACCGTTTGCGGAACAATTGTCACTTTTACTTCATCTACTTTCACACCACGTTCATCCAAATAACCGATCGTTGTGCGTCCGTATTTTTTTACATTAAATGTATTGATCGGATCCCATTTTCCCACACTGGAAAAATTTGAATCATGTACTGTACTCACAACTTTTCCATCTGTATTTGCCGGGTTATATGATATTATTTTGTTTTCAAAACTTCCTGTCTTGTATATGTCCTGAAATTCTACTGTAATATCTTTTCCTTTTGTAAAATTAATACTGTTGATCGGAATATAATCCGTAAAACTCATATTAATTTTCCCATCATAACCCAGACTGTTTTTAATATGCAGATAATAGGTTCCCGGATAAGAAGCCGTTCCTTTCAAAACCCCATCTTCCGAACCATCAAATCGATCTAAGCGGAAAAACATGATCATATCCTTGTCTTCGTCCGTGTCTTTATTCAGTATACTTTGTCCTGCTTCATTACAAAGGCTTACATAACTTGAAGAAGTTTTTACTCTCAACTCAAATTTCATTGATTTATCAATCGTAAATTTATACCAAACATCATTCTTTGTTTCTTGAAATGTGGAATCCATAGCATTGTAGCCAGCTGTAATATCTTTTGCCTTTTCCTTTGTACCAAAGTCATCCAAGGATTCTCCGGTTGTCTGATCCACAATACTCGTATAAGTCCACTTGATTGTACCGGCTGTCAACTTATTTCCCCGAATTTTTAATGTCATCTGCGTACCTGCTTGACAGAGTTCGTCACGAATCCAGATAACCGGACTTGTCGCACCATTTACATACATATTATAGGACCCTTCATTATCCAGACTAAGTTTTCCAGCCTCCGCAAATTTAAGGGTAATATAGGCATACCCATCACTTTCTTCCCCAATCAGATAATCTTCTTCTCCCGCTCCAAATGTATCTACCGAAACAATCATCGGATCTTCTTTTGTTCCTTCCCCTGTAGTTGTGGCCGCTTTCGTTTGCATGACTGGCAGCATACTGATCATCATTATCACGATCAGACATATCGCCATACTTTTTTTAATTATTCTCTTCATATTGTTCCTCCTTATTAATAATATTTGAACATTACTCTATCATATTCTCATAAAAAAAGCATGACACAAAAGTGTTATGCATGAATAAAAATATTAGGACCTAATGTATGTGAGATCAAATCTGTTTTCGTGCAAGCACGACAAATTTATTAATTTCCATACATTGGGTCCTAAGTAGTTTTCTTTTAATAAATAAATACCGCTTCCTGGTATTTCGTCAACTCATAAATTTTCTTCGAATTTTCCGGTGACAGGTTCAAACATCCGTGGGAACCTCTTGTTTTGTACAGATCCTTGCTCCAACGGCTCCAAGGCTGCCATGTCGCGCAGTGGAATCCGGTTCCGGTCCAGGTAATTCTTACCCAATATGTAACCGGTGTTTTATAATTATCGCCAACAAGTACACGGTGTGTCTGGTGTTCTTTGATGAAATACATTCCCGTACGGGTCTTTCGTCCTTCTACCGGTCTTCCGGAAATGGTCTCACACTCAAATACCACTTTTCCTTTTCGCCATACATAAATCTTCTGGTCTTTCAGAGAAATCTCCGTAAAGTTCTGCGTATCCCAGTCATTGGTTTTATTTTCAAGATCCATCTGATATGCAGTATTGGCAAATTTTGTCTTCCTCTTCAATGTGATCGCTGCCTGATTTTCTTTGGTTGGATCTTCCTGATAAGCGCTTTGAAGTTTTGCATCAATCTCTGTATTCAAAGCCTTTTTCAACTGTTTCAACGTCTCTTCATAACTGATTGCCCAGCCATAATCTCCACCGGCTACGGAAATTTGTTTTCCTTTATGGTTTGTAAATGTGTGTGTCGAACCGACCGTCTTATACTTCAAACACATTTTTTCAACCCAGTCGGACATTTTTTCTTCATTAAAAGAAACTTTTCCATTTTTATAACGAAGCCAGGAATAAATCAATTTAGGTCCGATTTTTTCTGTCCTGTCATCCGTAATCTTCCAGGAAATCCATCGCATCACATAAGGATTACACGCATCTATCTTTTGTTTCAATACGGCATCATCCGAAAAGATCTCCGGACTCTCATAGACTTCCGGATACTCTTCTTCATTTGCCAGATCAATGGTTTCTTTTCCTTCTGCGAGTGCCTCGTCAACTGCCTCTGTCAACTGTTGGAACTGCAGGACATTTCCTTTATCTTCCGGCACAACGACAAGACATTTTTTCTCGTCCGAAAAGGCTACCTTTGCATCCTTCGGTACATTGATCGCATACTTTGTACTTCCCTTATACATTTCTGACTTTTTAAGGCATTTATTTAATTTCTCCGCATCATATGTCGGATTCATGTGAAGTTCCAATGTCTTCTTTTTCGGTATAGAAAAAACAGAGAACGATTCATGCTGCGCATCGTATTGTTTCTGCAATGCTGCTTTCAGATCGACTTCATACGAAATGTCTGCTTTTGTCACTACAAGATTCCCATCATTTCTTCCTTTAATTTCCAGTTTATAGTTGTCATACACTTTCTGAAGCATCTGCTCAGACTCGTCATAACTCATTCCGGATAATTCATGCTCTCCGATCCAGGTGTTCGCATACCAGCGGTTTCCATAATAGACATGTGCTGCAATCACCAGCGCAGAAACCGCAACGACCATTGCTGCGGTAATAATTATCCCTATTTTTACTTTCTTATTCATCGTCTTCTCCATTTCGAAGCATTACTAAATTATTTATTAATATGGAGGCTTCTAAAAAAGCCTACTATACGAAGTATAAAAGGATTCCGGATACTTGTCAATAGATGTCACAGTATTGTAATATATTTCTAAAGAATATTTTACTCATATGGGCGCTTGCGCTATACAAGCACGCAGTGGTATGGAATGCCCGGCGGCTTCGCCCCCGCCCAATCTCATACCAGCGCACTTGCAACCCATATTCTCAAAACATTCTTTAGAACATAGGATTACATCTTGGTTCTGGGCGGCACCCGCTCCTACCGGTTCTCGACATCAAATGTAATATCCAAAAAGTACTGGTCCTCGCTGCCCTCGTTCAGCTCCGTTTCGATCTGCTCCTGAATCTGTTTTTTCTTTCGTTCCAGGGTTTCGGGGAGGACAAGGTCGAAGGTAAGGCGAATCTCTGACTCACATTTGCTCACGCGAAAATCGTGCAGCGTGATCTGCGGATCTATTTTTTCGATACAGGCAAGAACTTTTTGCTTCCGTGCATCTGCTTCCTTGTCGTCGGTGATAACCGGGTCATAATGGATCACGAGATGCGTATCAAATTTTTTCAGGCATTCCCGCTCCATGCGGTCGATTACCTCATGGCTTACGAGTGCATCGACATTTTTGTCAATCTCAACGTGAATGCTTGCAAAGCACTGCCCCGGTCCGTAGTCATGCACCATGAGGTCATGACAGCCGATAACCATATCGCAGGACTGAATGTATTTTGTAAGTTTGTCATGCAGTTCCGTATCTGCGCCTTCGCCAAGAAGCGGTGAAATAGTTTCTCTGGCAAGCGAAATTCCACTGTAGAGAACAAATAGCGAAACGACAAGTCCCATAAATCCGTCAATCTGATACCCCATGCCATGTTCAGCCAGTGTAGCGACCAAAACCGCACTCGTCGCGATCACGTCATTGCGGCTGTCGTCCGCAATTGCTTTTAATGTCATTGAGTTTATTTTTCTTCCCATCTTATAGTTGTAGACCGCCATTCCCATCTTAATCACGATGGAAAAAAGGAGAACACAAAGGACAGCCCCGGAAAATTCGACCGGGGAAGGATGAAGAATCTTTTCCACCGAACTTTTGGCAAGCTCAAAGCCGATAAATAAGATCATCACAGCAACGGTCAGGCTCGCCAGATATTCGGAACGGGCATGCCCGTAAGGGTGTACTTTGTCTGCCGGTTTTTCCGCAATTTTAAATCCGATCAGCGTAACAATCGAACTTGCCGCATCCGATAAATTGTTCAGTCCGTCTGCCGCGATCGACATAGAACCGGCGAAATTTCCGATAATAATCTTACTCCCTGCGAGAATACAATTGCAAAAAATCCCTACAATCCCCGATATTTTCCCTATAGATGTACGTTTTTTCGACTTTTCTTCCTGCTGCATCTCATTTCCTCCAATCCTTATTTCCTCCTGCAAATTCCATATTTTTCCTGCATGCGTACCAGTTTTTTCCGCATCGGCTTCCAGGCAAAATAGACAAAAACAATCGTACTGACACCATGTACGACATCAAACAAAAATCCACTCGCTTCCATCATCCAGAATCCGTTCCACGTCGGTGTATTTGTCACCAGTAACAGCGACGCAAAATTGAGAATTGGGCCATACACAAATACCGTCGCCAAAAATCCGATGATCATTGGCAGGATTTTTCCCTGCATCGAGCGGCAGAAGCCCCCAATGATACCGATAAGTCCCCAGCTGAGCATCTGAAACGGAGTCCATGGTCCCTGTGAAAACATAAAATTTGACAAAAAACCGGAAAGCATGCCGACGAGCATTCCCGGCACACTGCCAAAACAGCTTCCGGTAATGAGAACCAAAGCCGAAACCGGCTTAAACTGGGGAATCCAGAAAAACACACCGCGCGAGATGGCGATAATCGCCGAAAGCACTGTGATCATGATCATGTCTTTCATACGCACCCGTCGCGCAAGATATAATAAAAAGCCGGCAAATCCCAGTAAGATCAACACCGCGCAAGGCACATAATAATGGCTACATAACCAGTCCCGCATCTTCCATCTCCTTTGTATTAATGCAATCAAACAACGTACTGACCTGCGGTTTATACACAAGATTCTGCATCAGAACCTCGTGCGGCTCGCCCTCACTTGCCACATCGCCCTCAAACAAAAAGACAACATAATCCGCAATCTCGCCCACCAGATCAATATCATGTGTGATAATGATAATCTGCTTTTTCTCTCGGAATATATTTACCACTTTTTGGAAATTTTCTTTCATCCGTGGATCCATTCCTTTCGTCGGTTCATCCAATATGACGACATCAGCGTGTTTCATAAGAAATTTCAGCGATGCCGTAAGATGCTGTTCACCCCCGGAGCAGTCCAGCGGATTTCTGTCCGCGATCGGCGCGATCATTTCCTGCAGTTCTTCCGGAATATCATCTTCCACATCGAGTTCATCCCTTACTGTGTCTTTGGTAAAAATAGTAAGTACATCCTGTGGCATCATCACACAGCGCTTTATCATTTTTTTACCAAAATATCCGCTGAACATTTTCCCAAGCGTCGTTTTTCCTGCGCCATTGGGACCGATCCAGCAATTCACTCCGGCTGCGATCGTTATCTGCGGAATATTGAGAACATTTTCGTTACCATATGCTTTCCGGATATTTCGCACCTTCTGCCACACCCTTACTTCTCCGGGCTCCGTGTGAATCTCCGTTTTTTCTGCCAGTTTTCTAATCTTCTGCCGCACTTCCGTCAATGACATCTGCGGAGCATCCAAAATCCGGCGCTGCCACGGCAGAAACCGTCTCTGATAACTGCCTGTCATCCCTTCGGAAAGCCAAAGCACTTTGTCCGCCTTTTCATATATATATTCACTATTGTGCTCGACAATGACAAAGGAAATTCCCATTTCCTCATGCACGCGCACAACCATTTCCCAAAACATCCGCGCTGAGATCGGATCCAGCTGCGACGTCGGCTCATCGAGCACAACCATCTCCGGATCCATACAGATCACCGACGCCAGCGCCAGTTTCTGCTTCTGTCCGCCGGAAAGTTCCGCCACTCCTTTATGAAACCAGCTTTCAATACCAAAATACGTCGCGATTTCCGCTACCCGGTTACGGATCGTCTTTGCTGGCACGGCAATATTTTCCAGTCCAAATGCTAATTCATGCCACACTTTATCACATACGAGCTGATTATCCGGATTCTGTCCGACGTAACCGATCGTCCCCGCCGGCACCTCGTCAATCGGCATTCCGCGGTAACAGACAGTTCCCTCCAATGTTCCTACACGATTGATCCGCGGAATCATTTCCCGAAGCAATGTCGTTTTTCCTGAACCGGAAGGCCCCATAATAAGAGTGATCCCCTCTTCAATTTTCCATTTTATGTCAGAGAGAATGGGAGTTCCCCCGATCTCTTTTTTTTCAATCGCAATCTCTATCATAGTTCCTCTCTTTCGGTCTGCCACCAGATCAACGCGCACAATGCTAACGTAATGAAAATATTTGCCACTCCAAAATGGATCTCGATCCGCGGAATCAGCAGGCAGAATGGTTCGCTTACCCTTTGCAGCACGACAATTCCCACAAATGCTGCCATAATCAGGATATCCGCCGGCAAAAGCCGGAATGGAGTATAACTTGTCCGCAATTTGCTGCCATACGCCCGGCATTCCATCGCATCCGCGATCTCCAGTCCGTTTTCCAATGCCCAGTTGATCAAGATGGAAATCGAACGGATTGCTGAAATCATGCGGTTCCACAGTCCTCTTGCCGGCTCCATGGACATTTGAAAATGATAGATCTCGACCAATTTATCCGTGTAACGATTCACAGAACGAATCGCCATGGACAGCACGATTGCCGCCGGCGGAAACAAGTATTTGAACACGATTACCATTTTCTCTGATGTCATTGCGCGCCCCATGCGGTAAGTCCAGCGGCACAAGAGCCAGAGCTGGACACCGGCAAAGACGCCATACGCCAGCGACTCCATTGTCACAATATTATCATTCAGATAAAATAGGTAGGTCTCCCCTTGGTGGTTGACGAGTGCATTTACAATAACTGACAATGCAGTCATCCCCAAAAGCGCCAGCACACTTTTTACAGATGGCGCAATGACAAATTCAAGTATCAGAAAAAGAACTGACACAGAGGGATTTCGCGTCAAACATAAAAGCACGATTGCCGCCAGAAATTTTACAAATTCTACCAAAGGATGTCTCATTTACCTTCTCCGCTCATAAAATCACTTCCAAGGTCTGCGCCCAGTCCATTGCAGGTGTAACGCCATTGAATCGCTTCTCCCGCTTTCAATACATACCGCGAGCATCCGTAATTTGGATACCAGCCGTCAACATTGTACATCCATCCTGACAAATTGCCGCAGTCAAACTCATACAAGTTGCCAATGCCTTCGATGTAATTGGATCCATACAGCGGTGTATAAGAATTTTCCATCTGAATGGAATAGGCCTTGCAGACCTGCTCAAGGATATCGTACACCGTCTGACCTTTTTTGCATTTTACCTTTGTCGTCTTCAAAATCCAGCCGTCGCCGACATATTTTTCTTTTCCCTTTTCAAGATTATCCATATTTTGTAAAACCGTCAGGCAATCAATGGAAATCGTCACATAAAATTCTTCGTCGTTATCGACTTTCTGGTCTTCCTGGTTGACCGGAAGCGGTTTTCCGGATGGCACAGGATCGGTCTGGAACTTATCTTTGTCTGTCGCCGTTCCATCGCTCGTCTTGCGGTCATCGTCTTTTTTTGTCTCATCTTCCTGCCGCAGTTGCTCGTTTTTCGGAACCGTTATAACTACTTTCGGATAATCCGTATTCTGCTTTGCTTCCTGTTCTTTCTTTTTTCCGATTTCTTCCTTTGTCTGTGGCGCTTTTGTCTGTTTTGGCGTCGTTTTGCTTTTCTTTTCTTTTGTCTTTTTTTCTGTCTTTTTCTCTGTCTTTTTCTCTTCCGGCGCTGTTTTCCCCGTTGTCTGCGTCTTCGGTTTCGCTGTCTCTGCCGCCTTTTTTCCTGTTTTTTCTGTTTTCTTCCCTTTTTGTTTTGCCTGTTCTTTTTGTTTTGCCTGTTCTTTTTGTTCTTCCTTCGGCTGTTCCGTCTCCGCTGTCTCTGTCGCAGCCTCTTCCTCCGATAAAATCTGTTCTTCCCCGATCTCCACCGGCTGAAGTGCCTCCATCGCCCGTTTCTGCTCATCCTTCACGGAATGAATCGAAGTGCCGGCAATCGCTGCCGCAATGACAAGAAGAACGATCACAGCAGACAAAATAGTCTTCCAATTCCGCTTAAAAAATCTCATAACATTCTCCTTTTAATACAGCTGCACATTTCACTACAAAATGCGCAGCCGTGGTTGTACTGAATTTACTTCACTGTGATTTTGACCGTCTTTTTGACTGTCTTTTTGCCCTTCTTATATTTTATCACAACTTTATATGTTTTTCCAGCCTTCGCCTTCTTCTTGGCTTTAATTACCAGTTTTCCGTTCTTAACCGTAACTTTCAATGCCTTTTTGTTATACGAAGACACTTTGCATTTGACTTTCTTTCCGTTTACTATTGCTTTGATCGTAATCTTTTTGCCTTTTTCCACTGCTGCCTTTTTCACAATCTTGGAAATAACGATGGTTTCCGGTGCCTTTGTAACAGCCGGTTTTTTCGCAGTTTCCGGAGTTTTTGTAGGCTCCGGTGCTTTTGTAGCCTCTGGTGTTTTCGTAGGCTCCGGTGCTTTTGTAGGCTCCGGTGCTTTCGGTGTCGCGGTTGGTACAATGTCCGGATTTTCCGGCTTTGTTGTCGTCGCCGGTGTCGGAATTGCCGGTTTTGTTGTAGCTGCCGGTGTCGGAATTACCGGTATCTTGGTAGCTACTGCTGTCGGTGTCTTGGTAGCTACTGCTGTCGGTGCCGGTATCTTAGTAGCTACTGCTGTCGGTGCCGGTGTCACTGGTGTTGCCGGAGCTTTGGTAGGTACCGCAGAAGCCGGTGTTGTAGGTGCCGCGGATGGTGTCATCGTTGGTACAGCTGACGGTGCCGCCGTTTCACCAGCATCCGGATTTTCGGACTGAACCGGTGTAACCGTTGGAACTGCCGGTTCACTTGGTGCTGTCGTCGGTGTTTCTGTCACTTCCGGTGTCGCTATCGGTGTTACAGTCGGTGTAGTATCCGGGATATCACGGAATCCATTCTGATACAATTTCTGGCCTTTTTTCTGGCACCAAAGTGCAACCATCGCATAACCTGCCTGCTCTGTCGCCATCTGATTATAGCTATAGGTACCATCTGAATTTGCCACATGTGCGTATCCACGATACTCTGAATACGTAACTTTATCTTTTACACAGTCCGCACTAAAGCTCTTTAATGCATCCACAAGGGTATTTCCATTTTTGATAAAACGCTCGTCTGTCGTCGGATCGATACCAAGCATGGTAAGTCCACAGATCACCTGTGAAATCGACTCTGCATTTACAGAACCCCAGGAAGAATATCCCCCCTGAGCATTCTGTTTACTGCTCATTACGGTAAGTGCACTTTCAACTGCATCGTTTACTTCTGGAAGATAGGTATATTTACTAAGTGCCTGAACCGCCATCATGGTAATATCCGGATCTGCTGACGTGCCGGATAATGCCCAGCCACCGCCTGGAATTTTTTTTGATAATATATAGTTCAGATAATCATCACGAAGTGTGGTCGTATTTTCTTCCATCACATCCGTAACTTTTGTCTCACCTTCTGATTTATATCCGGCATAATCCAATGCGATCAATGCATAAACCGGTCCATTGATTCCCTGCCAAATTGTATCCTTATAATCTTGTGACTCTTCTGTCTTATCTCCGCCTACGTTATCACCGGCAAGCGGTGCACAGAGGTTCCATCCATAAAAATTCGTCACATCGGCATCGGCAGAATACAATCCAATAATTGCTCTGGAATTGTCTGTCAATTTTCTACTGTGCAGCTTATTCTGTGCTTTCAATGTTTCACTCATACCATCCAGTGATGTTTTCACTGCAGCCAGATATTTTGTTTTCCACTCCTCTGTCATGCGGCCGGCACGTCCCAGTACCAAAGCAGCCCATTCACCACCTACGGAGCTAAATGCCGGGTCGGATACGACAAATTCCATCGTATCGCAGACTTCATTTACTTCCTGACTGTAGTCTCCTGTTACTTGTGTCACGCTCTCCGCGTCAGCTTTAGGCACATAACCAATTCCGCTCACGACAAGCGCAGCAGCCAATGCAATGGCTACTCGTTTCTTTGCTCCTTTTACTCTCATTGAGTACCTCCTTAATTTTGTCCCAATCGGGGTAACATTGTATCTATGTAACTATTCAGGATCAATGTGTGGAAATCAATGAATCGTTGTGCTTGCACGTAAGAGACTTTGATTTCCATACAGTTAGATCCTAATAGTTACGTATTTATAAACAACTCAGGTCTGACTCTGACAGTGGGGGCAACCGCGATGACTTTCACATACATTCCGAGAAGCTTATATCGATTTTAGGCGCAATCACGCTTTTATACTATAACATTTCACGCAAAAAAAGTAAAGAGCGGATAACTCTTTACTTTTTCAAACGTAACTATTCAGGACGTTGTGCAAAAACAATGGATCGTCGTGCTTGCACGTAAGAAACATTGTTTTCTGCACAATAGTCCTAATAGGGCTCCCCCCTCTTATGAGCATTTTTAGCCTTGTCAAAGGCGGGAAAGAACACAAAGTGTTCGAAAATGCGAATGAGGGCGGGGGAGTCCTGAATAGTTACTTTCAAACTATTTAACTCATAAACATTTGTGCCCAGTAACGCTTCATTCCCGTTGTTGTCTCGACATACCCTATTCCCATATAACGATATTTCGCAGACAAAATATTCGCACGATGTCCCGGAGAATTCATCCAGCCACTTACGACTTGTTCCGGTGTTTTCTGCCCTGCCGCAATATTTTCGCCACAGGCATAATAAGAGGCAATGCCTACTTCTTTAAATACAGTAAAACATCTCTCACCGCTTGGCCGGGTATGGGAAAATGATTCCACAAGCTCATTTGCACGAATTGCAGTAGCCTGACTCAATTTGCTATGCAAATTCAATGCCTGCAAATTTTCCTTTGACCTTTCAACATTGACAAGGCGCAATACTTCTTTTTCGTAATTTGCCGCCTGCTCTGTGATCGTTACCTGTGGAGCAAGGGTTGGCTCCGGTGTCGGTGTCGCTGCCGGTGTCGAAGTCGCTGCCGGTGTCGAAGTCGGCGCCGGTGTTTCCTCCGTTTTTTGTAAAGCTTCTTTTATCGTAATCTTATAAACGATTTTTTTCTTCCCTGTTTTTGCCTGCAAGCGAACAGTTCCCTTCTTTTTTGCCAGAATGAAAACCGATTTTTTTTCGCCTTTGTAAAGCCGAATTTTGTTCTTTCCGGAAAGTGTTTTCCAGGCCACTCGCTTCTTCGCATTTTTAATAGTTAAACGTTTAAGCTCTCTGACACGCATTGTAAACCTCTTCTGTACCGTTTTTGCCTCTGCGGGTTCCGGCACAAGAATACTCAGCACCAATGACAGTGTCAATAAGAGCGCTGCTATTTTCTTCATATCTTTTCCTTTCCGCGAACTCAGATTTTTTCAAATACCATCGTCGCCTGAATTCGATCTCCGCCTAAAAATCCTCCGCTCTGCGCCGAAGCCGTCGTGATCGTGTGCAGACGATACCCCTTTGCTGCCTGCTCATTTAACACTTCTTCGAGTGCGGACAGATTTCCGGAACCGGTTCCTAAAAATTTTTCTTTCAATGTTACCTGTAAAACTACGTACTGCAGCCCGTCCTTTCCGGATGCTGTCGAATATGTAGAAGAATCTCCGTAATTTGCCATATGTATTTCCTCCTTTTTCTTATTGGTCTTTTATTACTACACTTTTAAGTATACAGGAAAATGAGTGGAGATGCAAGCAAAAGGGGCTGGGAAATAGAGGGAATATTAGGTTCCTATTTTTCCTCCAAGTATCTTGTCAATTCTTGTACCAACTTATAAACCATTGTTCCCATTTATTCGCCTTCTTTCAAATCAAAATCCTTGATATAAGGAATACCTCCATATACGCCTGCCAAGTAATCTTTTTCAAACGAAGCATCGGATCTAATTTTGAAATCGGATAATGCAGACAACTCGGAATATCCAAATTCATCTTTCTGAACAAACCAAATTTGATCCCGCCTGAAAAACTTTTTATCCATTAATGTAGTATCATGCGTAGTATAAATTAATTGTGCCAAAGATTTTTCATCATAAAATAGATCAATAATTAATTTAAGCAATAATGGATGTAATTTTATATTCAATTCATCTACAAAAATAGAACCGCCATTTAGAACAGCTAATCTTGCATAGATAAATAGCATAATACTTTTTATCGTACCTTCTGACTCAAAATATAAACTTAACGGATATTCTTCCCCATCTTTTCCTTTGTGAAAAGTATAGAATTTCATATTTTTTCGCTATCATCATAAAAAATATCTTGAATCCCTGTATCAATTGCAGATAAAAATTCGACCAATTTTTCTTTATCACGATCAATCACTTGGGGTAAAAGTTCTTCCAATATATCGGTATCTTCACAAAAATTTGTAGGAACAACCAGCGTGCTCATAATTGCTGAATAAACACTGGTAAATACATCTGTTCTTAATTTCAATTTATTAAAAAAAGAAAGTGCCAGTGTTTCGCTTGGGATTTGTTCCTTATATAATTCGCATTCCTTTTTCACAGAAGCACCAAACTTGACATTATTTGTCGTTCTCTCTAAAATCGTTACCGTTCTGTTAGTCTCAAGGTTTTTACGATACATCCACTCCGTCACAATGCATTCTGCGTTGTATTCAAACCCATATTTGTATTCGTATCCTCCATAAATCTCGACAATTTGGAATTCGGAATTCTCTTCTGTTTTTTCAAAAGAAAATGGCACATAATATCTGTCAATTGCGTTTTTTTCACCCTCTCCAACATTATTAAGAGATTCCATAATAATTCTTTGAAAAAGAGACATTGCCATATATAAATTTGACTTTCCACTTGCATTTGCTCCATAAATAGCTGCAACTCTCAGAAATTTTTCTTTCATTCCAATATCAATTAAATTGCATTCATGTTCTTTATAAGCTTTAATCGCTGTCATGTCTAAAACTGTTTCTTCTTTAAAAGACAAAACATTTTTTACCATAAATTGTACCAGCATATCACAGTACCTCCCTCATAAGATATAATATACTATTTTTAATATATTATGTCAATATTTTTGTGACTTTTTCACATTTTTCGTGCTGTAATATCGCGTTTATGCAAATACGATGTCAGTTCTCTTACACTTTCTTCAATAGAAACATACTCATAATTCATAAACTCTTCCCTCTCTGTCGTTCCGGTCAATACCGCCACGAAATCCACGCCCGCGCTCTGGGCTGTTTTTGCATCTACGATACTGTCTCCCACATAAAGAGCCTGATTTTTGCTGACATTCAATTTCTGAATTGCCGTCAGCAGCCCTTCCGGATCCGGTTTCTCGTTTTTCACATCATCGCCACCTATTATCACATCGATAACACTCATGGCATTGTTTTTTTTCCACTATCTGCTCAATCCTATAATGATACTTTGTTGTAACAATCCCCAAAAGAATTTTGTTATCTCGAAGTTTTTTCAGCATCGCTAGTACCCCCTCATAAAGCCGGGTATTGTCCACCATGACTTCATCCGCTTTTTCTTTAAAATACTGAGTAAACTTCTGTGCTGTCTCTTCGTCTTGTATCCCCGTCAATTCAAACAATGTATCTTTCAACGAGAGCCCAATTGTCCTTTGAATCGTCTTCGTGTCCTGCGCTAGAAATCCAAGTTTTTCCAACGCATGGTTGATACTTAATACGATTCCATTTGTAGAATCGCCTAATGTATAATCAAAATCAAAAATTACTGCTTTGTACATTTTTTTACCTCGGGTTTCTGAATTGCTAAATTTTTATTTCATGGTGGATAAAAATAGATTTTGACCCACTTTCTTATTTTCAACAAAAACCATATATTTATATCATCATTTTTGGTCCCAGCAGAAATCAATCAATTCAAACCACAATTTGCATCAGCTGTTTTGACCCCGACACTAGTTTTGTGTCTCAAACCACATAAGTCCACTTTCTTTTATGGTTTATTTTCGCTTTTTTATACACAGACCAAAGCAAAGTCAAAAAACTTTTGGTCTATTTCTAAAAATTTTTCATGGAATCAAATCCAACATATCTCCCAGACAATTACAACTCCTCCCTGCACCCTCACAACGCCTTTCCCAGACAATCACAAGCCGGCTACCCACACACCATATTCCACCAGCAATCACAAGCCGCCTCACATCGCATACGCCACAAATGCCACAGCACCACAAATAAGCGTAACCGCCGCAAAAAAAGCCCGAAACGCATGCGTTCCGGGCCTTTGATATCCATATTTTTGCAGATAACTGCTTATCGTTTACTAAACTGAGGAGCTCTACGTGCTTTCTTGAGACCGTATTTCTTACGCTCTTTCATACGTGGGTCACGTGTGAGGTATCCAGCTTTCTTCAATGTAGGTCTGAGATCCAAGTCATATTTGTTCAATGCTCTTGCGATACCATGACGAATGGCACCAGCCTGACCTGTAAATCCGCCACCTTTTACATTTACGATTACGTCAAATTTGTCTGCCATGTTTGTAGCTTCCAAAGGCTGACGTACGATGATTTTCAATGTTTCAAGTCCGAAGTACTCGTCCATGTCTTTTTTATTAATTGTAACTTTTCCTGTTCCTGGTACAAGATATACGCGTGCTACGCTTGATTTTCTTCTACCTGTTCCGTAATATTTTTCACTAGCCAATGTTATTTCCTCCTTTCAACCAATTAAATGTCCAGAACTTCTGGCTTCTGTGCAGCATGTTTGTGATCCGGTCCAGCATATACAAACAATTTTTTAAGCATCTGTCTTCCCAAAGGTCCCTTTGGAAGCATACCTTTTACTGCATGAGTGATAACATACTCTGGCTTCTTCTCTTTCATCTCTTTGAGGGTAGTCTCTTTCATACCGCCTACATACTCTGAGTGATGATAATAAATCTTCTGAAGGTCTTTCTTACCTGTTGTAACGATCTTATCAGCGTTTACAACGATAACATAATCACCTGTATCAATATGAGGGGTGTAGATTGGTTTATTCTTACCTCTCAAAACATTTGCAATTTCAGATGCAAGACGTCCCAAGGTTTTTCCTTCGGCATCTACTACATACCATTTTCTTTCCACATCGGATGGACTTGCCATATAACTTTTCATCCTGGAAACCTCCTAATATAATTTCTTCTCGCACAAAACTGTGCGCTTCCTGTATACAATAATGCATAAATAACTTAAGTGCCTCATGAAATTCATCTGAAATGTCCGGAACAGATGCTTTCACGTCACACTTGCTTATTATATTACATTTTCGTCTGCTTGTCAACAGAAAAAATGGCTGCATCTGACATTACTAAAATGAAATTTTAAATTCCACTTTCCCACGGGTCGGTGGAATTCAGTCCTGCACAGTAGATATTTACTCTTTCATACATCAGTGCTATTGTAATAATTCCTTCTGACAGCAGTAGAAGGAGAATTATCATGAGTAAATATATCCCTGGAAACCAGAAACATCTAACACTTAATGACCGTATCTACATCGAAAACGAATTATCCAAAGGTGCGACTTTTAAAGACATTGCGGCATTCCTTTGTAAAGATCCTACAACCATCTCAAAAGAGGTTAGATCACGACGTCTTTCTGACTGGTACCACAAAGGAACTTTCTATAATGCCAAAAACTTTTGTGTACACCGCTATCACTGTAAAAAAACAAACGCCTGTGGAAAAATCATTCTCTGCGGTGTCAAATGCACATCCTGTCCAACCTGCAACCAGACCTGTAAGGATTTCGAAAAGGAACGGTGCAGCAGACTTGATAGGGCACCTTATGTATGCAATGGTTGTCCAATGAAAATCAATCATTGTACTATTGCCCATAAATATCGCTATGATGCCCGCTTTGCAGACCGTAAGTACCGTGAATTATTAAGCAGTTCCCGTGCCGGAATAAATATGACCAGGCATCAGCTGCACCAAAAAGATCAGATCATTACTCCGTTGATCGCTCAGGGACAGTCACCCTATCAGATCCTGATCAATCATCCGGAGCTTGATATGTCTGTCCGTTCCATGTATACATACATCGATAAAGGACTGTTCACAGCCAGAAATGTAGATCTGAAAAGGCAGGCAAAATTTAAACCAAGAAAGTGCCACAAAACACAGATCAAAGACCGCAAAGTGTTTACCAACAGAACCTATGCAGACTTCTGTTCTATGGAATTAGATTCTTATGTACAAATGGATACAGTAAAGTCATCAAGGGATTCCCATAAAACGCTGTTGACCATGATCTTTACAGAGGAAAAGCTGTTTCTTGCATTTCTTCTTAACCGCTGCACAAAAGGTGCTGTCCGCGCTGTATTTGACCGTTTGGAAAAACGTATGGGAACGTATGAATTTACATCTGTTTTTAAAAATGTCTTAACTGATCGTGGCTCTGAATTTGGTGACCCGGAAAAATTGGAAACCGGTATTAACGGCATCCAAAGAAGCAGCATTTATTATTGTGATCCCATGCGGAGCGGACAGAAGGGAACCATCGAGCAGGCGCATACCATGCTCCGCATGATATTGCCCAAAGGAACATCCTTTGAATTTCTGACTCAATGGGATGTCAATCTTATTGTGAACCATATAAACTCTACTCCAAGAGAAAGTCTTGGTGGTCAAACACCATATGATGCTGCCCTGAAGACACTTGGAGAAGATGTCCTTAAAGCATTTCAGCTTAAGCCGATTTCACCCGATGAAGTCAATTTAACACCTAAGCTGATACGCTTTAAGAAGTAACTATTTAACTGATCGAAATCTGCTGTCGGACTGGAAATAAACATTTCACAATTTCTAAATGCGGTTAGTGGAATTTAGTCTAGCATACCGAATTCCAGTAGCCTGTTTTTCATGCCATAAAATCAACAAAATTTCGATAAGTTGGCTTAATTATAACAGAAACCAGGAGACTTTGTAAAAAAACTCCCACAAAATCAAGAAAATTTAAAAGCCGATGGAATTTACTCTTACACTGGAATTTACTTTTTCAAGTCAGCGCAGAAAAAGAGAGTTCCGCACGTTGCCGTTTGGAACTCTCCGGGGGATTTATTATTACATTTTATGATACGATGTGTTCGACGCCATCTGCATCTGTGATGATAATAGTATGCTCCACACCTTGTTTCACATAAAGATTCAAGTTCCAGCTAGGAGCTGTATTTCCATTTACATCTTTTATCACAAAACTTGAAATATGCTGGTCAACACCATCTATTGTCACTTTTTGGATTCCACTGTAACTCTTCACCGCCACACTAACGGCAGTATAACTATCTTTCGTCAAGAATCCATCCTCTCTGGCAATCGGTTTACTGCCGATCGAATAAACAGCACCTCCGTAAATTGCCACATCACAATGCTGTTGATTCTGACCATCACCCAAGGCATATTTGGATCCTGTAGCCGAAATATTACCACCATAAATTTCAACGGTAAGCGTAGTTACATCTGTCTTGGCTTCAGATCCTCCTGCACCGATACCGGCTCCATTTCCACCGGACTGCGCGTAAATATCACCACCATAAACGATGATTTTTCCACCACCGCGTCCGCACTGTCCATCACCGATACCAGCTCCATTTCTCCCACCTTTGGCAACAATCGTTCCACTGTAGATAACAATTTTTCCGAGTGTTCCCGCATCTGCATCCTTGTCACTTCCTGATGCACCGATAGCTGCGGCAGACTGTCCACCCATCGCAAAAAGTTTTCCTGTACCACTCAGAGAAAGTTCACACCCTTTCGGCACTTCAATACATGCTTTCTTCGCCGGCGAATTCAATGTCGTCGTTCCACTCAGCTGCAAATTCACCTTTGCTTTATTCGTAAGAATGATCGGACTTCCTGCCGCCGTCGTAATGATAACATTGTCAAGTACGATTGTATGCGTTCCACCGGAAACCGTAATCGAATTTGTCGTCGATGTGCTGTTTCCGCTAATTGTATACGCCCCAGTGTAACTCTGTTTCTCGCCGTCACCAATCGTATAGCCATCTTCCTCAATCAAAATATTTCCTTCCAAAAGATCCAGAGTCTTTGTTGTCTCTGGTTTTTCCGGTTCCGGCTCTGTTGTCGGTACTGCCGTTGGCTCCGCTGTCGGTTCTGTACTTGGTTCTGCCGTTGGTTCCGTACTTGGTGTCGCCGTTGGCACTGTAGTCGGGGTTGCTGTTGGCACCGTGGCAGGTGTTGCCGTCGGTGTCGCCGTTGGCGTCGTTCCTTTTACCAAATTGATCAATGCCGTAAATGCTGCTTTTGGCATATAATTTTCATCAAACAGAGATGGGTAATACGGTCCATCATTCTTTTGCGTGTTTAACCAGGTATCCAAATCGGTCAGATTCCAGAATGTAACACCGCTTACATTAACATTGTTACTATTTTTCTGCGTAAGCACTATATTCATAAATTTAGAATATGCATTTGCTAACGTTTCCTGTCCGGATTCGGAATTGTCTTTGCTCGCAAAATCAAGTTCCGTAATCTGCACCTCATAGCCATTTTGCTTAAACGAATTCAACGCATTTTTAATATTGTCGCCATCGCTGACATTCAAGTTTGTCTGATGCGCCTGCATTCCCAAACCGTCGATCGTACCTGCTGCCTTGGCATCTGCCAGATATTTTACCACAGCTTTCATCTGTCCCGGAGACGCCATGCCTACATAATCATTGTAGAACAACTTTGCGCCGGATCCGGCCGCTGTCTGAGCTGCTCTTGCATATTCAAACGCTTTCGTAATGTAAGTATTGTCCTCTTCGCCAAAAATCGCTCCATAAAGACTCTGTGTACCTGTTCTCAGCTTACAGCCATTGTCATTGATCACCTCATTGACAACATCATACGCATATACCACACCCGGATATTTCGTCTCTGTGTATTGAATAATCTGCGTGATATAGCTCTGCATACGCTGTAACATTGTTTCTTTATCTACTAGATTGGTAATATTTTTCTTTGCCGTGCCATTTCCATCGTATTGGACCTCGTAGCCTTCACAAAAATACCAATCTGGCGTCTGTGAATACCAAACCAATGTATGGAAACGCACTTGCAGATTATTTGCCTGCGCAAGACTTAAACATTTATCGATAATATCGGTGTTTATCACCGGCATGCCATCTGCGGAAGCCTTGGATTTTTCCTGATTCAAAAGGCTTTCCGGTTTCAATTCATCGCCAAATGTCACTCTGGTATAATGATGTTTAATAAACTGTAATATTTCATCATTTTTCAAATTATAACTGTACACTTCACATCCCATCGGGAATTGTTTGCTGTACGCTTCACTCAGGCTTTCTGTCGCAAGCACTTTGTCCAAATCAAGATGTTTTTCCGTTATGGAAATATTGTCCACGTAAAATTCACTTTGATAGTTTTGCATCTCAAAATACATATGAAGCTGTTTCACATCTCCCGGTGCTACCACCGTCGCTTGTATTTTCTTCCAATTTCCGGTAGGCACTTTCAATGACTGAATCGTCGTATATGTGATGTTTCCGGCAAAGTCCTCTGCCTGCCACATGCAATTGATCATGCGGTCACCACCAGCCTGATGTTTGACATAAGCTTCTATCGTATATGTAGTATAATCCGTTACATTATAAGTCACGTCAATCTGCGGACCGGCCCAGTTTTTCTCGCGATTCGATACTTTCAGGCAATAGTTATCATTGTAACCGCCCTCTGTAACGGTCAATGTTTCTTTTCCTTGCCGCCCGGTCACATACGTATTTTTTCCATCCTCAAAATCAAGTGAGAGTGCTTTTCCTTCTTCTGCCGGAATCGGTGTCCCCGGCACTTTTGTCGGCTCACTGCTTGGCTGTGTACTTGGCTGCGTGCTCGGTGCCACACTTGGCTCTGCTGTCGGAACGCTGCTTGGTGCCACGGTCGGACCGATTGGTGGTTTCTCACTCGGCTGTGCAGATGGCTTCGCACTTGGTACCACACTCGGCTGTGCAGATGGTTGTTCGCTCGGTATCACACTTGGCTGTGCACTCGGCTGCATGCTCGGAACTGCACTCGGCTGCGTGCTTGGTGCTATGCTAGGCACTGTATTTGGTGTTTTCGTTTCCGTCGCATTCGGTTCTTTCGTCGAAATACTTGCTGCTTTTTTTACCGTCACACGGCATTTTAAAACATATTTCTTTCCACGATAACGAAAACGGCTCGTAACATAGGTTTTTCCTTTTTTCTTCGCCGTTATCTTTCCGGTTTTGCTAACCGTTGCAATTTTTTTATTCTTGCTTTTCCATGTAATCTTTGTCTTTTTATTGACATATTTTACTTTGACTTTTTTGGATTTTCCAACAGTCAGAACGACTGTTTTCTTAGATAATCTCGGTTTCTTTGCTGCTTCACTTTGTTCGGCCGGCGTGCACAATGCGACTATCATCGCAGTGATCAAAAGAACTACCAGCCACTTTGTTTGTTGACTTTTTCTTGCTTTTTCCATGCGTATTCCTCCAATTTGGTTTTCCAAAATTGTACTCCGACCATTATCATACTATTACCTACAATAAAACGTACTATTTTTCTCCAAATCACCCAGAATACAGATTAGAAAAGCGACTGCTGCTACAATCGCCTTTCATGGTTCAATATTAACAAGTTTTTTTTCGAAAAGTCAATCTTTTTTGTGCATTTTACACAATTTTTGCACTTTATTCTCCCAGGCTTTTTATTTCAAAAAGGCATCGACACCATCGGCAATTCCTTTTACCATCTTTTTCTGATAAGAAGCAGATGCCATTTTCAGGTCTTCGGCGCGGTTGCTCATAAATCCCATCTCAATAATCGTAACAGGGACTTTGCACCAATTGATGCCCGTCATCGTGTCGGTGTACATTACTCCGCGGTTTTTGGCACCTGTCGCCGCACAATATTTCCGAATCATTTTCTTAGAAAATTTCTGGCTGGCTTTGCGCACCTTTTTCGACATATATTTGTTGTTTCCTGTCGGAGCGATTGACAATGCACCGCTTACCGAAGTGCTTTCCGAAGAGTTCGCATGAATGCGGATAAATGCATCTGCCTTTGCCGCATTTGCCACTTTTGCACGCTCTACGTTGGAAATGTTGACATTGTGCTTTGTGCGCACCATGACTACTTTATAGCCTCTCGCCACCAGCTCTTTCTTTACTTTTTTCGCCACCTGCAGATTCAGCTGATATTCACCAAGTCCGCTTGCTTTTCCCGATGTCCCGGATGTTACCTTTGCTTTTTTCGTCGAAGAGCCCGGGCCGTTTGGCTCCAACGAACTGTTTCCGCGCAGCTGATGTCCGGCATCGATTGCCACCACTTTCTGTCCGTCTTTTGTCGCCGCCTGTGTCACTCCTCCGGTCATCATTACTCCCAGGATCAAACCTGCTGCCAATACTCGTAATTTCATTTCTTTCCCTTCCTTTCATTTTCATTGTACCTACAAAAAAAGAGCAAACACATAATGCATTTGCTCCTTCGTGCGGAGTATGGGACTTGAACCCACACGTCTTTGAGACACATGATCCTTAGTCATGCCTGTCTGCCAATTCCAGCAACTCCGCATACCACAGTCAAGCCGCGTCCACGACTTGACTGCTTGACTATTGTATCAAATAATTCTCCTTCTGTCAAGGATTTTTTTGATTTTTGTTAATTATTTTTCAAAAATAATTTTTGTTATTGTAACACTTCCGGCATATCCGGCTTTTCCGGCATTGATAACAACATAAGGATTGGTTCCCGCTGCCTCTTTGACTTTATCAAGATTTACAACAAATACGCCTTCTTCGTTCACGCCATATTTCGGATCTGCCACTTCTTTGCCCTCTACTTTGTGTCCCACAATTCCATGGAACTCAAATGTTGGATCCGATGCCGTAAATTCAATTCGGCAAGTGCTGTATTTTGAAAAATCGATATCTTCCGGCAATAACACTTTTGCTGTAGGCGCATACTGAGACATGCCGCTTTCTACATAGCTTACAGCCTTTGGAAGTGTGTTCACTAAGCTGTCATCTCCTACCATAATGGACTTATAGGTAAATGTGCCTTTGAATCCTGCTGTTGCTGTAGAAACATGCATATACACTTTATCCTCTGCTCCAATTTTGGCAAAAGCTGCATCATTTACTTCTATCTCAACACTTCCTCCGGTTTTTCCATAGGCATCCAGAACAGCCGGCGAATTCCATTGATCTCCCGTTTTTAATCCAATATTGAATCCCTGTGTGGCTGCAACATCCGTATCGCCCTCCACAGCTGTATAATTCAATACAATTTTACATCCGGCAGATAATTTTGTCTTATCAATTTCAAAGACTCCCATCGAACTATACTGAGCGAATCCATTTGGCACGTAAGCAAAAGAAGCTCCTTCTCCAAGGGCACTGCCTTCCAGAACCAATTTTGTCTCTTCCCGCTTCGTAACATCGTCTGTTTCGACGTTTGACGTATCTGCTCCCGGTGTCTCTATGCCCGGCTCCGGTTCGGATGGTTTCGGTGTTTCAGCAGGCGCAATCGGCTCAATTGTAATATCCGGCACCGTCTGTCCTTCCGGTAAAAGTGCCACACGCAAGATTTTAACTTTCCCCGCATAACCGGCTTTTCCGGCATTGATAACGACAAACGGATCTGTCCCGTTCTCTTTCAATACATTATTCAATGTAATCTGGAACATTCCCTTGGATACTGCGCCATACTGTGGATCCGTCACTTCCGCTCCGTTCACTTTATGACCCACGATTCCGTGGAATTCAAAAGAAAGATCCGACGCCGTAAAGTCAATGCGGCAAGTTTTGTATTTACTAAAATCAACGTCTGCCGGCAGATTTACTTTTGCCGTTGCTGCGTATTGATTCAATCCGTTTTCCACATAGGTATAAGCAGAAGGAAGTTCTTTTACAAGACTTTCCGTACCGGCTTTTACACTTGTATATGTAAAGGTTCCTTTGAAACCGGCTGTCGCGGTGGAAACATGCATGTACAATTTCTCTCCGGCATTGATTTTCTCCATTTTTGTGCTATCCATAGAGATCTCAATCTTTCCACCTGACTGGTCATATACATCACAAACCGCCGGTGAATTCCATTTATCTCCTGTTTTCAGCCCCACATTAAACTTCTGGCTGTCAGCAACGTCTGTATCCCCTTCTTTTGCTTCATATGTCAATGTAATGGTGCTGTCTTTTGTTAGACTTGTTTTGTCAATCTCAAAAACACCAACAGACTGATACTGCGCCGCCCCATTTGCCTTATACGTAAAGTCTGCGCTTTCTCCAAGGGCATCCCCTTCAATCACAAGTGCTTTCGGTGCTTCTGTCGGTGTCTGACTCGTTTCCGGTGCCTTACTTGTCTCCGGTGCCTTGCTTTCTTCCGGTGCCTTACTTGTCTCCGGTGCCTTACTTGTCTCCGGTGCCTTGCTCGTTTCCGGTGCCTTGCTTGTCTCCGGTGCCTTGCTTGTTTCCGGTGCCTTGCTTGCTTCCGGTGCCTTGCTTGCTCCCGGCGCTTTACTTGCTTCCGGTGCTTTGCTTGCTTCCGGCGCTTTTACAGATTTTACCGTAACAACGAGAGTCTTTTTCACTCTCTTTTTCCCATTGATCATGGTCACAGTAATTTTCGCTTTTCCTGCTTTAAGCCCTTTTACCGTAAGACCTTTCGCAGATTTTTTCGTGATCTTTACGACTTTCTTTGCCTTTGCTTTCATTTTACATTTGATTTTTTTGGCATTTTTAATCGTAACTTTTTTGCTGCCTCCAACCCGAACTGAAATTTTTGTCTTGCTGAGTTTCGGCTTTTTGGCAGCTTCCGTTTCATTTGCCGGAATTCCCGACGCCACGACAGCCGCTGCCAAGAGCATAGCTGTTGTCTTTGTAAACATTTTTTTGTTCATTTCGTAAACCTCCTTACATACATCACAATATTTTATAGTTACAAATAGTTTACCAATATCCGGTAACAAAATCCATGATGTATAAGGCGGTCTTTTTGACCTTTTTGGCATTTATTGTTTTACAAACCAACTCAAAAGTTTGCTATTTTCCTTCTGTATTTTTTTCATCTGGGAATGTGGCAGCGGCGCCATGACAGAGCCGGTTTCCACGGTCACATTCGGTATTTTCTTATTGTAAATGAGCCAGTCCCCAAATCCACCGTTCGGATCGGTACTGATGGATTTGGGCATCAGGCGGTAGTGTGTAAATCCATTCACCTTGGTCGCAAGGTTTTTTTGGCGTTCATAGAGCGATGCCTCGGATTCTACATTGTAGTTCCAATAAAGAATACTTCCGGTGGAATGATAGTTCAAGGATGCCTTCCAGCCCGAATTACGATTGACAAAGTTCATCATCACACGGGTTTCCTTTTCGGATGCCGCCTTTTTCCCCGGATAAGAAAGTCCGTCCGCCTTTTTTGATTTTCCTTTTTTATTCCAGCCGCCCGGACAGTTAAAGTTTAAGTTTACCCCACGGGCGTTGCCTTTCCATGTCCGTGCGGAATTTTTCGTCTTTTTACAGATTTTCCGCAGTTTGGGATTGCGGATGGCATCAAAACCAAATTGGGAAATGGTTACGCCGTCCGGATTGATCATCGGAATGATATAAATGCATTTCCCTTTAAGCGCACTCTTGTAATCCGCGTATTCCCGCAAAATTTCTTCACTTTTGTGTGTGAGCATCTGGCAGTTGAGCCATTCTCTCGCATGAATTCCACCATTGATCAAATATTTTTTGGAAGCATACGGACTTCCGATGCGGAGGCACCAGATCGCACGCCCGTCTTCGCTGGTTCCGATATTCTGCAAAGAGGCTTTCCCTCGGTATTTCCACGCAAGTTTTCTGAGATCTGACGTCATGTCCTCATACGTATACTTGCTGTCTTTGACATTGACGATCCACGGCTCCTCTTTTACCGTGATACGTATTTTAATCTCATTTTTTTCAGAGCCTTTGACTTTTACACTTATGGTCGTCTTTCCTTTTTTGCGCGCCGTAATCTTTCCCTTTTTATCAACGGTCGCTGCTTTTTTGTTGGAGGAGGTCAATGTCAAACGGCTCATTTTATAATTTGTGCGTATCCGGGCCTGTTTTCCCTGATACACAAGCTCCGCATTTTTCCCTTTATTTTCCAGTTTCTTGTCAAATCGGATTTTTACGGTAAAGATTCGCTCTCCCTCTGCTTCTGTCACCTTTATCTGGCAGTTCTGTGCTTTGGACTGCCCTTTTTTCAAGCATTTTACCTGTCCGTTTTTTTCTATTTTCAATATTCCGCGGCGGCACAGCGAAACGGTCTCGCCAATCGGTTCAAATGTGGCTTTCAATGATGTTTTCAACGCCACAGTGTCCGTCACATACGAATGGATCTGATATTGCACTTTCTTTTTGCTGACATGCTTCGAGACATTTTTATTTAACAGGGTAAATGACGTCGCTGCCGGCGTGACAGTCGGTGTCGTCGAAGGAAGCACATCGGCAGATGGCGTCGGAGATATGCCGGCTGGTGTATATAATGGCATATTTGGTTCTACAGTTGTAGTCGGAATTTGCGACGGCGCGGATGAGACTGCAGGATATGGTGTCCCGGATGGAAGTGTCGTCTGCGCTTTTGCCTCATTTGCAGGCATTTGCGTGAAAAATAAAGCTGTCAAAAGAAGCCATACCAGTTGTTTTTTATTTTTTTGCGATGCCATGTCATTTCCCCCTTAAGTCAAATAGAAAGGGCACCTCAATATCTGAAGTACCCTTATGATTCATTGTTATTGTTCTGTCTTATGCAAGTTTGCTTTTCGCAACTTCTACCAATGTAGCAAATCCTTCCGGATCGCTGATAGCCATCTCAGAAAGCATCTTGCGGTTCACATCAACGCTTGCAAGTTTCAAGCCATGCATGAATTTGCTGTAAGAAAGTCCATTGATGCGGGCTGCTGCGTTGATACGAGCGATCCAAAGCTGTCTGAACTGTCTTTTTCTCTGTTTTCTACCTGTATAAGATGTCTCCAAAGCACGCATAACAGACTGTTTTGCAACACGATACTGTTTAGATCTAGCGCCTCTGTAACCCTTTGCTAATTTCAAAACTCTTTTATGTTTTTTCTTTGCGTTTAATCCGCCTTTAATTCTAGCCATTTCTATTTACCTCCTAATTGCGTTCAAGTAACCCATCATTATGCGTAAGGCATAATCTTCTTCATTGTCTTAACGTTTGTCTCATCAACCAAAGTAGATTTTCTGAGATTTCTTTTTCTCTTTGTTGTTTTCTTTGTCAAAATGTGGCTTTTGTATGCCTTATTACGAACCAGTTTACCTGTTCCAGTTACTTTGAATCGCTTTGCAGCGGCTCTTTTTGTTTTCATTTTCTGATTTGCCATAATGTATTTCCTCCATTTATATTTGATAGTGCCAAATGCTCTATCATTATTTTGCGGCTGTTAAAAACATGATCATGCTTCTTCCTTCCATCTTCGGATCTTTGTCGATAACTGCCACATCTTCCAATTTCTCAAAAAATGCGTTCAGCACTTCACGACCAACATCCTTATGCGCCATCTCACGGCCGCGGAAACGAAGCGTAACTTTCACTTTGTCTCCCTTGGACAAGAATTTACGAGCCTGATTGGATTTGGTATTCAAATCGTTAGTATCAATGTTTGGTGAAAGACGAATTTCTTTCACATCGATGGTTTTTTGTTTTTTCTTTGCTTCCTTTTCACGTCTAGCCTGCTCATAACGGTATTTTCCGTAATTGATAATCTTGCATACCGGTGGTTTGGCACCCGGGGCAATTTTAACCAGATCAAGTTCTGCATTTTTTGCCATCAAATAAGCCTCTTTGGCTGACATAATTCCAAGCTGTTCTCCGTCCTGGCCGATCACGCGGACTTCTTTGTCACGGATCTGCTCATTAATCATTAATTCGCTGATGATTCGCACCTCCAAATGAAATAAAAAAAGATAACTGTTTTTAAAGCCAGCTATCCACAGAAATTCTTCATTCAAATGTATGAAAAAATTGGTTTGACCATTGCGCGCGCAATTGCGGCAAGGTGAGAGTGGATAACTCTGCTTTTTTTACCTTTGCTATCATATCATGGATTTTGGTGGGTGTCAAGGGGTTTTTCCATTACTTTTAGAAAAATAAGTCGCAATTGCATAACTGTCTGCGTGGGGGGGAAGTCGCTCAAAAAGAATTACGGTAAAAAGTTTTTTACAGAACGCGGTTTTACCGTAAAATTTGTAAATAATAGGAAACAGTTGTAAAAAAGCGGAAATTATTACGGTATTATTCTGCGTGAAACAAGGCAAAATACCGTAAAAAAACAAAAATTGTAAAAAAGTGGCAAAAAAGAGGAAGGAATTACGGTACAACCAGAAGAAAAACCTAGGATTTGACCGTAATGCCAGAAAGGCAGTGCTCCCTTGACAAAGCAACGCCCCCTTGACAAGGCAGTGTCCCCTTGACAAAGCAGCGCCCCTCGGCTTCGCCTCGGCGGCAGGACGCAGTTGGCATTAGAAGGGGCTGCCACACTAATCACTTAGTGCGACAACCCCTCACTGCGAAGCAGTGTAATTTATAAATATCGAGTTTTATGCAATAAGACTGTTCTATCATTGGCAGACCATAAGTTTCCATCACTTGACAACGATTTTCTCAATTATTATACTTCCTGCGAACTATAAACTCGTTTTATGGCTCTCACTTTACTGCTGAGTCCTTTTTTCCGCAGCAGTTTGCGGTATGCCTTAATCTTCGATTTCGGCACTTTCACGGTCGTTTTCTTTGTGATGCCCTTAAATGCGTTCTTCGCAACATTCTTTGTCTTCAGCTTACGCGACTTAATGACAAGCAATTTCAGCTTCTTACATTTGGAAAACGCCTTTTTCCCAATTTTTGTAACATTCTTTCCGATTATGATCTTAGTAACTTTACTATTTCCCTTAAATGCTTTACCGGAAACAGATGTCACTTGGTAGGTCACTCCATTCACTTTTACAAATGCCGGAACTTTTACTTTTCCTTTGGCATTTTTTGCAGGTGCCTCATACTGCACTTCCGGATTTTCCGAATCCGCATTCGTTATTTTGAACGTCGATCCCTGACTGTCTTTAATAAATGTTCCTTCTTCGTTCCCTTCCTCTACCGGTGCTTCCGTCGGTTTCTGTGTCGGTTGTGCGGTCGGCTGCTGTGTTGGCGCAGGCGTTGCACTCTGTGTCGGAGTTGTCGGCGTCGGACTTGGCGCTGCCGGAGTTGTCGGTGTCGGGCTTGGCGCTGCCGGGGTTGTCGGTGTCGGGCTTGGTGCTGCCGGGGTCGTCGGCGTTGGGCTTGGCGTGGCCGGAGTTGTCGGCGTCGGGCTTGGACTCGGTTTCGCCACCTTTGTCCATTTTGCATAAAGTGTCATATTCCCAACATGTCCCTTCGGTATCTCGGTTATCCTTGATGTAAATGCCGCATCCTTATACCAGCCATCAAAGGTATAACCCGCTTTTACCGGATCCTGCAATGCCGTCGCTGTCGGAAGCGGATAATAGGATGCCGGGTTTGCTGCCGCATTTGTTCCACCATCTAACTCATAGGTTATCTGATACTGATTCAATCTAATATACAAATGTACAGTCATGATACAATTGTATCCGCAGTCATAAGTATAAGTAACTTCTTCTGCCATCGGATCAAATACCAAAACATTGTCCGCCAATGTTGCGCCGGTTATCTTTGATATACTATTTACGTCCCAGCCGGAAATCTGTCCCATATCGATCTCAACGGTATCGTACATCATAATACTGCCTTCCAAATTTCTATCCGAATACTTGTCTGTTACTTTTAATACCTTGATCGGATTAATGGAAAAATTCATGGAAGACAAGCTTGTATTTTGTCTGATATCCAGACCATCAATCTCATTATCATTACAGTCCAACGTGCTAAGACTCTGATTTTTACTCACATCAAGACTTTTCAATTTATTACTCGAACATTGCAGCATATACAGCTTTGTATTGGCACTGACATCCAGACTTGTCAATCCATTATTTTCGCAGACCAAATTAACCAATTCCGGATTCTTACTCACATCAAGGCTCTTGAGGGATGTATTATGTGAAGTATATAAAGATTGCAATGCCGTATTGGCACTGACATCCAGACTTGTCAATTTATTATATACACAACGCAAATATTCAAGTTTTGTATTAGTTCTTAAGTCCAGTGTAGTCAACTTGTTACTTCCACAATCTAAACTCGTTATGTTCAGATTCTTGCTGACATCCAGAGTCGTTAAACTATTATTTGCGCAATGCAAGTTCTCCAGCTGCGTATTTTGACTTAGATCCAGCTCTGTGATCCCATTTTGACTACATGATACGTCGGTTAATTCCGAACTATCACCTATATCCAGACTTGTCAATCTGTTCTGATAGCAGCTTAGTGTTTTTAATGCAGTATCTCCACTTATATTTAAACTCGTCAGGTTATTGTTAAAGCACGCCAGCGTAGTCAGATTTGTCATATTGCTGAGATCCAAAGCTGTCACTTGTGTATTATACACATGCAAACCTTCTAATTTCGTATTCTGACTTACATCTAAACTCGTCAGCGGATTGTTTCCACATGCCAGCTCCACCAGTTCTGTATTCTTACTCAAATCAATACTTGAGATTTGATTTTCATAAATCCATAATTTCTGCAGGTTTGTATTCTTTGTCACATCCAGACCCGGCAATTGATTATACCTGCACTGTAACTTGATTAATTCCGTATTCTGACTTACATCTAAACTTTGCAAGTTATTCTTATCACAATTCAATTCCTGCAGCTTTTTATTTTTCGTCACATCTAAACTTGCCAGACTGTTCTTTTCGCATTCTAATACCGTTAAATTCGGAAAATACTCGATTCCTGCAAGAGAGGTGATTTTGGTTTGACTGCTGAAAGGATCAACATTTACAACGATTTTCTTTACTGCGTTTTGCTCACTTTCTGACAAACTTCCATCTTTATCTGTGTCGAAGTTACTTTTAACATATTTCTGAAATGTGGAATCGGGAAAATTCGTGTCATCGATTGGCACATCCGTTTCCGCCGCCTTTACAGGCGAAGCCGTATAGCAGCACACCGCCATGCCAAATAACAATATTCCAAATCCCAGTTTACGTAGTCCAAATTTACTCATATATTTTCCTCCATTTCCATAACTTTGCATACCTACTTACTTATTGTATTATACCACCAATGCTGCTTCTTGACAATCCCGCTTATTTTCGAAAAGTTTGACACCTTAAAGCAAAGAATTATAAACATTATATATAACGAAATGTGCGCCGCCGGGCACACCATTTTAAAAGCCGCCACACCGGGTAACACCCGTGCGGCGGCTTTTGTTTTACAATAGTACCATAATCCTCTAAACTATATTTTGTTTATCGTTTCAAAATAACTGCTTTGATAATAAATCCTGCCTCATCGGCACCATCACCAAAGATTTTGAACCGATATAATTCTTTCTCTTTATTCAGCTCAATCACTTTTGAATGTTCTAACGGATTAAATGGTGCATCTGTTCCTGCCCACTGTATTTCAACATCCTTATCCTGAGCGTCTTTGTATCGTGAAGCGCATCCAAATTTATCTTCCGTGCCAAGACGATCGTATTTGATCTCAATCGACGAAAATTTTGTATCTGTCAATTCTTCCGGCATATTGAACCACACGCCCGGATACTGTCCGTTGTAAGTAAGGGATGCCTGTCCGTTATACATATCTACTTCTGCACTTGCTCCCCCTTCTGCCTCAACATTTTCTTCTGTGATTGGAATAGCGTATTCCGTTTTGTCTGCATTCCATCCTGTCACAAGGTTTGGATTCATTGTTGGAATTGGAGCAACAGTTGGTCTTGCTGAAAGGTCTGGGAGCTCCGGTGTGTCTTTTTCAGAGAATGCCCAAGATGCTACGTTATAACCAGTACCACGGAATACAAAGTATACGTCATGTACACCTGTTACTTCTTTTTCAATATCTGCTGTACTGAATGCATAAAGTTTCTTGGTATCAAGAAGGCCAATGCGCGCAATGCGGTTTGCAGGTACGGTTGGATCATCAAGATAAACTTCAATCTGTCCTTCGTCATTTGCTGCTGCAATTTCTGCACTAATGCTCTTAAGTCCGTTTGCGCCAAAGTCTACTCCACTGATCTTTGTCCAGTCACCGGTATTAATCTGATCCAATACCATCGGTGAACCATTGTAAGACTGCATTACTGTGCGGTCATCACGCAGTGATTTCACACCGGCACTCTTAGAAGCTGTTGTTGCATTAACATATCTTACACTTCCATCCTGATTGGTGTATGGATTGAAGTTTTCAAGCTGTTTTGCGCCTTGGTAAGAAGGCTTAATATCGATAGTCTCTTTATCCATGTCAATATCAATCTCGTTGACATGAAGGTTACGATACTGCTTGCTGTCACGATACAACGTATTGCTCAACGCTGTTGAGTGATAGAAGATGTAGTTGTGTCCCTTAAAATTCTGCATATGATGATGGTTGTTATATGTCTCACCATACAGTTTACTTGGGTTATCAAGAATTGTTCCAAGGAAATTATGAGCAACTCCCTTGTCATCTGTATATTTGGTCTGCCCTACTTTATCCGGGAAGAACGCGATGTTCATCGGATCGGAAGAAATATATGCTGCAATCTGTACTGCACCTACATATGGTGTATCTTTCTTTACATCCCAGTTTGTACAATAAGAATAGATATATTTGCCGTCAATCTGGTTGATCTCTCCGTCTTCAAAGAAGCAGAATGTGTCCAGAATCTGTGGCACACCATCCGATGATACTTTTCCGGTACCCTTTTCGAATTTCAATTTACATACACGTCCGGTCTGAACGTATTTTTCTTCATCATTTCCACCGCCAAAGTATACATAAGCGTTGCCTTTGTCATCCGCAAGAACTGCCGGGTCAAAGCACCATTTTACGCTGCTGCATCCCTCAGACTGGGAAGTAAATAATTTCTTTCCAAGATCATCATACCATGGTCCAACCGGTGAGTCTCCACGTACATACCCAACGCCACCACCATCGGTATAAAATACGTAATATTCATCCTCGCCGTCACCGTCACCATCAATCTTCAATGCAGATGGTGCCCATGCCTTTGTTGTCCATTTATTTGTCACTTTGTTCTTCGCAAGTGCAGAATCCGGAAGATTCGTAAGGTTTCCATTATCCATAAGACCTTCATCAGTCCAGTTTACCATATCGGATGTGGAAAGAATGCTCAAGGAATGATTACTGTAAGAGTTTGCTGCCAATTTTCCATCTGCATAATCAAATCCTTCATTGGTTCCATATACATATAATTTTCCATCAACATCTGAGTTATCCAGTGCCGTTGGATCAGCGATGAAATCAAAGTTTGTCAGCATACTGTCAATATCATGTACTGTTCCGTCTGCTGTTGTATACTGCAATGGTGCTGTCAATTTGATCGCCGGCGTGTCCCAATTATTGGAAGCGGTCTGCTGTTCAAATACATTGTCACCAAAATTGTCATATACTTTGGCACCTGCCTCTTCCAAGGACATCTGCGCACCATTTTTGTAAGCAACAACTTTCTCTTCTTTGGTATCATAACCAAGGGTATAGTCATTGAAGTAACTGTATGCTTCTTTACTGTCCACTTTTGGAGCAACTTTTATCAATGATGGTGCTGTTGTAGGCACCGTTGTTGGCATTTCTGTTGATGCTGCTGCAGACTGCGTTGGTGCTGCTGCAGACTGCGTTGGCGTTGCAGATGTTGCTGGTGTTGCTGGTGTTGCAGGTTGTGTTGGCGCTGATGTTCCCGGAGCCACTGAAGCTGTCGTTTTCGCTGCGTCTTTTTCCACTTTAACTTTGCATTTTAAAATTTTCTTCACCTTCCCTTTTTTATACGTCGCTTTCAGCGTTGTTGTTCCTTTTTTTACGCCTTTCACTACCGCATATTTTTTGCTCTTTTTGGTAAGTTTGATAACTTTCTTATTGGAGATCTTCCAAGTTACCTTTGCTTTTTTTGCCGCATTTTTCAATGTGACTTTTGCCTTTTTGCCAACTTTAACTGTAATATTGGTTTTGTTAAATTTGACTTTTTTTTGCCGCATCTGATACAGGAGACATCCCCGTAGGAATTGCCATTGAGGCTACCATCAGAACTGCAAGCACTTTCTTCTTTGATTGATTCATGGTGTCCTCCTTCTGCTTTTTCAGCGATCTAAAATTATTTTAATTTTACATCATTTCTTCCAAAAATGCATTGTGTTATTTTGTCAATAAATTGATATATCTGGCGCAAAATGATCGTGCTGCACTATTTATTGATTGACAGTTCTTCACTTTATTTGCTATACTTTTCTGCAAAGGAGAGATTTTATGTTTTCAACGATTCAAAGCCACGCCGGCAGAAGACATTCTGCCAACGACATTTTGTTCTTTGTAGGATGGCTTCTGCTTATCCCTTTTACCATTCTTGCACTTTTTTACAATATCGGATGGATCCATCCGACCCACTGGCTGCCTCCCTGCCTGTTTCATTTTGTCACCGGTCTTCCCTGTCCGGGATGCGGCGGGACGCGTGCCTTTGTCTCCCTTTTAAAAGGCGACCTGATTCATTCGTTCTTGTATCATCCGGTCGTCCCGTTCTGCTTTCTTCTCTATGTCATTTTTATGGTGACGCAGACGATGGAACGGATTCTCCGCAGGAAAACAAATTTGCGGTTTCACGCTCTTTCTTTCCGGTTAGAATATGTTTATTTGGCGGTAATCCTCATTTTGGTGCAATGGATCGTCAAAATAATAGCGGCCCTCCTATGAGAGCCGCCATTTTTGTTATGTAACTATTCAGGCGCCCCTCCCACACATTCACATTTCGAACACTTCGTGTTCTTTTCCCGCCTTTGACAAGGCTAAAAATGCTCATATGTGGAGGGGAGCCCTATTAGGATCACTGTATGGAAATCAACGTCTCTTACGTGCAAGCACGACGATTCATTGATTTCCATACAGTGATCCTGAATAGTTACTTTGTTATCAATAGGTTGTATACGATGAAATGTCGACGCGGAAAAACTGCTGCATCCACTGCATTACTTCGCTTTCATTGTTTGGATCAATGTTATTGATGGATTGCAGATTTTCCATTGTAACGTGAGACCAATCAATCATCATCGCAAAAGAAATGATCATAAATGCGTTCAGAAGAAGCCCTAAAATATTCACCACAAGGCCAATAATCCCGAGCGTTCTTCCGGTTCCACTTCCCTTTACTACGCTAATGATGGAAAAAATTCCACCGATGATACAAAAAATCAGTCCTGCTCCCATGCACATACAACAGAGAATGGAAAGGATTCCAAGGACAAGTCCTGCGATTCCAAAGCCTTTCTTCTGGCTCTGTACAACGGTGCTCTGTTCATTTTCTTCCATAATTTTCCTCCTTCTATTTTAAAACCACATCCACAGTCTGCGCAATGCAAACATCATTGAACCACTGCCGTCCTCCGGAAATGCTGATGGTTCCGGGCTTGCTGATGGCACCCCGATCGCAGATGGGGATACCGGTGTCGTCTGAAGGCTGTCTGCCGGACCACTCGTGAGCATGATGTAAAGCACCGCCGAAACGATTCCAAGTGACATTCCGACTGCCCCTACAATAATTCCTGCGATTGCCAGATCCCGCTGGCCGCCTTCCGACTCACGATATGCGATAATTCCCAGTACCACGCCAATCATTCCAACAATGATGGCAAGGTACCAGGCAAAACAGCACAACACAGAAAGACAGGAAAGGATCAGCGATACGACCGCTTTTCCATTTATCTTTTTTGTCTCCATAGATTCCTCCCTTTCCGATTATTTTTCTTCGCTTACTTCGATCTTGCGGATCTCTTTGGTACGGATCTCTTCCGTGATATCCGCGATAAAGTCATCCAGTGCCACCTGTCCTTCGTCACCTTTATATCGGCTTCGAAGCGACACTTTGTTTTCCTCCTGCTCTTTCTGGCCTACGATGAGCATGTATGGAATACGCTGCAGACGCGCTTCTCGGATTTTAAATCCGATTTTCTCGGATCGATTATCCACTGTAGCATCCACGCCATTGGCTGTCAATTTTTGGCAGACATTTTCCGCATAATCCGCATATTTCTCAGAAATAGGAAGCACACGAACCTGCTCCGGGCAAAGCCATGTCGGGAACATACCGGCGTATTTTTCGATCAGCCATGCCAATGTTCTCTCGTAGCATCCGATCGAAGTTCTGTGAATGATGTAAGGACGAACTTTGTCGCCTTTCTCATCAATATAATACATGTCAAACTGATCAGCAAGAAGAGCATCCCACTGAATTGTGATCATGGTATCTTCTTTTCCATATACATTTTTGGCGTTAATGTCTACTTTTGGTCCATAGAACGCAGCCTCTCCGACATCTTCGGTAAATGGAATGTTCAATTCGTTCAGAATATTTCGGATATCTTCCTCTGTCTCATTCCAAACTTCCGGCTCGCCGATATATTTTTCCGGATTTTCCGGATCCCATTTGGACAAATGGTAGGTTACATCTTCTTCCAGACCGAGTGTCTGCAGACAATACTGCGCCAATGCGATACAATCTTTAAATTCTTTTACCATCTGATCCGGGCGGACGATCAAATGTCCCTCGGAAATCGTAAACTGGCGTACACGTGTCAAGCCATGCATTTCACCCGAATCCTCGTTACGGAACAAGGTCGAAGTCTCACCATAGCGGCAAGGAAGATCGCGGTAAGATTTCTGGCTTGCTTTATACACATAATACTGGAACGGACAAGTCATCGGACGAAGTGCAAATACCTCTTTGTCTTTGTCCTCGTCCCCAAGGACGAACATTCCTTCTTTGTAATGATCCCAATGTCCGGAAATCTTGTACAGATCGGATTTTGCCATAAGCGGTGTCTTCGTTCTCATATAGCCGCGTTTGGTCTCCTCGTCCTCGATCCAGCGCTGCATTCTCTGAATCATTTTCACACCGTTTGGCATAATGAGCGGAAGCCCCTGTCCAATGACATCTACCGTGGTAAATAATTCCATCTCACGTCCGAGTTTATTGTGGTCGCGCTTTTTGATGTCAGCCAAATGTTCCAAATGCGCATCCAAATCTGCTTTTTTCGTAAATGCAGTTCCGTAAATACGGGTCAGCATTTTATTTTTCTCATTTCCTCTCCAGTAAGCTCCGGAGGAGGATATTAATTTCATCGCTTTGAGCGGCTTGGTACTCATCAAATGAGGACCGGCACAAAGGTCGACATATTCGCCCTGCTCATAGAACGAAATCTCGGCGTCTTCCGGAAGATCCTCGATCAATTCCACTTTGTAAGGCTCTTCGCGTTTTTTCATAAATTCAATTGCTTCATTGCGGGGAAGAGTAAATCGTTTCAGCTCTGCTCCCTCTTTTACGATCTTTTTCATCTCTTTTTCGATCTTGTCAAGCGCCTCTCGGTCAAGGGATTCCATATCAAAATCATAATAGAAACCGTCCTCGATCGCCGGTCCGATCGCACATTTCGCATGTGGATACAGACGTTTGACCGCCTGTGCCAGCACATGGGATGCGGTGTGGCGGTAAGCTGCCTTTCCGGCATCACTGTCAAAGGTCAAAATGTTTAATTCATGTTCTCCATCTACTACTGTTCTCAGATCTACTACTTCTCCATCAAGTTCTGCCACGCAGGCTACGCGGGCAAGTCCTTCGCTAATGTCTTTTGCAATGTCAATAATTGCCATTGGTTCTGCATATTCTTTACAGGAACCATCTTTCAATGTAATTTTCATTCTCTACGATCTCCTTTCTATGACAGTCGTGTCTCGTTCTCCCTCGACACGCACTCTTCGCTCCTTCTGGAGCTCATCGTCGTGACAGTCGTCACATAGAATCCGCTCCCTCGACACGCACTCTTCGCTCCTTCCGGAGCTCATCGTCGTGACAGTCGTCACATAGAATCCGAAAAGTTGCCAGCATTTTGTGCAAGCACAATGCTGCAACTTTTCGGATTCTGCGTGTCTCGTTGTTTATACGCAATTAAGCCCGCCCCTCTAAACACTTAGGTTTAAAGGGACGGGCTGAAATATTCATCCGCGGTTCCACCCTTTTTGGTACATAGGACTACACTTTTGGCACTCGGATATACCCGGCTTCATTTGACGATAACGGAGTCACCGGACCGGATTGGGGCCACTCAGAGTTAGTTTTCAAATGCTTCCCATCATGGTACTTCCAGCCCGGGGCAGATGCCTGTTTGCACACTACCCTCCGGTACCACTCTCTGGCATGTTATCACATTTTACTCGTCTCTTCTATGTGTTATTGATTATTATAGTCATTTGCTTTTGGAATGTCAACAGGTTTTATGAACGGATTTTAACTTTTTTATTGAGACCTCTCTGATAAAAAAGCTTTTTGTATGCCTGTTTTTTCTTTTTCGGCACAATGATCCGCACATTTTTACGCACTCCACGGAACGCTTTTTTCGCCACGGTTTTCTTCGTCAGTTTCTTTGTTTTGACAATAATCTTCCGAAGTGTCTTGCATCCTGCAAAGGCATCCTTCTTTATGGTTTTTACATTTTTCCCCAGTATGATTGTTTTGATCTTTTTGCCGGTTCCAAATGCCTTCTTCTCAATTGAGGTAACTTTATATGTCGTTCCGTTCACTTCGACAGTATCCGGCACGATCACCGTCCCTTTTGTGACTGCTGCCTTTTGATAGGCAACTTCCGGATTCTTACTGTCTGCTTTCGCAACGACATAACCAGCTCCGCTTTCATCCTGGAGTTTTTCTCCTTTTTGTGCCGGTTTGTGCGGCTGTCCTGTCTCTCCCGGTTGAGCGTTCTTCCCCGGTACCGCCGGTTTGTCGGACGGCTTTGCGTTTGCGTCCACATTCGGTGCTTGCGATGGTATTGCACTCACGTCCGGCTTTGCCGTCGGTGCACTGCTCGCGGACGGACTGCCTCCCGGGTTCGGAATGGCTGACGGCGATGCGCTCACGCCCGGGCTGACAGTCGGTATGCTGCTTGCCGCCGGACTGCCTGTCGGTGTCGGAACAGCAGACGGACTTACTGTTGGTGCCGCGCTTGGTGTCGGCGGAAGTTCGGCGGTCGCCGCAAATTCATACCGCACACGGGAATTTCCATCCGCATCCCGGATTACCGGTACTTTTTGCCCATTTATCGTCACATACAGCTGCGTATTTTTATGGAAAACAGCGGCAGCCTGCTTTGGGCCCACCGTAAACTGAACGGCATAGACCGTTTCCGGATCCGCTTTTTCCTGCGGTGAGACGGCACTCCACCGGCCTTCCCCGGTAGCAGCCTTTTTCTCCCAGCTGACATTTTCTGCCGTAAGAAACGTCGATTGCTGCGCGATACTGTCCTGTAATTTTTTTCCAGCCTCCGGCGTCTCCACCGCTGCACTTAAGTAAAGATTTTGCGGCAGGATTTCTTCCGATCCGCCCTCCGAATCTACTTTTCCCGCATACGACCAGTCTGTGATCCGGGAAAGATTGGTCCGGTTTTTCCTCTCTTCTCCGCCCATGGACGGATCGGTGGCAAGCGTAATATTTCCATACGCATCTACGGATAGCACACGCCATTTCATCGGGGTTTCTTTCTCCGTCTCATTCTCTGTCACCCAGATCGTATCCCACGTCGTCACTTGCTTTCCCTCGTCCTCTGTCTCCGAAGGATCCGCCAGTCCGTAATTGGAAAACGTGCAATAGACCGTAAAGGTACCATCGTCGTTTGCTTCGACCTGCGCATACTTTCCCTGATTCAGAACACACGGTGCTTCCATGTTTTCTTTCTCGGCTATCACCTGCGTCCGCAGACGATAAACTCCTTCTGCTTCTGCCAATTCTTCGACTTCCACGTCCATCCAGTTTCCATTTTCCTTTTTTTGCCAGTTCTCTGCTGTCACCGCCCAGTCTGCCTCATGGAATCCCATTGTTTCCGCGTAAAATCCTCTTCCATGCACCGGACTGTCAACAGAAAGCCGCACCGGCTCTTTCGTATTGCCGTCTGCATCCACCGTTCCCGCGTAGGTCCATTGGGTAAAGTCATCTAAATTTATGTACAGTGCCGGGCGAACCCCGTAAAACGTATTGTTTTGAACCCCAGTACCGACAACTATTCCATCCGGTTTTACAGAAACTCTATATGCCATTTCCGTCAATGACACCCGAGAATGCGTACGCAGCCACCACTGATTTTCCACCGTTTGCTGTTTTCCCGCTGCATAGGCAGTACTTTCTGCTACTCTGTTTTTGCTTTCTTTATCCTTAGTCAAAAATCCATAGCTGGCATTGGCAGAGTCTTGTCCCGATAAAAGGAACACAGAATCCCATGTTTTTAAAATATCGATATCCACAATCGTCTCTATTTCTCTATACCGGATCACTGCCCGCTCTTGTTCGGTAAATGCGGTTTGCAAAAATCCCGGATCTTCCTCCGACCCGCCGGTAGAATTGAGCCATTTCCGCATATCGCTCTGCCCCCAGGCAATGTCACCTGCTTCGTTATCATTAAAATTTCTGTAGTCCAGAATCTTATCTGCCATAAGTAAGGCATTTCCGGCAGAGTCCACAGACAGTACACGCCATTTGACCGGCTCTTTTTCATCTGTTTCATCGGCCTTGCCATCCCCATTGGTGTCATTCTGGTAATATTTTCCAAAATACACGCAGTCCCAGGTAGAAGTTCCGCTTCCATCCGTTTCCGGATTAGTCGGATTTTTCACTCCATAATTGTAAAACGGACAGACGAATGTCCGGCTGCCATCGTCCTTTTTCGTCAGTCGCACCTGTTCTCCATTAAACCGAGCATAATCACAGCCGACAAATGAACTTCCCTCTTTTGCTTTCAGGGTAACACAGGCGCGGTACACCTGCTGTAATTGTGCTCTCTCATCTTTCGCGACATCGACCCATTTTCCCTCTTCCTTTTTCTGCCAGGAAACCATGCTCCTGTCAGGATCAATATTTTCAGATCCCCGTACGGTACCGGAAAACAGGCTGCCCGCCGTCGGATTTTCGACAGTCACTTCGAGTTCTTCGGTTGCTGTCGTACCCGCATAACTCCAGTGTGCTCTGTCAGAAAGCTTTAACCGCAGGGCAGGACGGATCCATAGAGAGTTCTCTGTACCAATAACAATTGTTCTATTCGTTCCTTGTGAATCAATCGAACAAACCCAAGAAGCATGTTCTTCTTTAATCGGCGTACGCAGCCACCAAATGTTATTAAACACCGCTAAATCCGTACCTTCTGCTTTTCTTGTATTGCTCTCACAATCGATCAACGGATGAAAACCGTACTCCGGATTGCTTACCTCCTCTAACGACAGGAGATAAATATTGTCCGTTACGGTCGCAGCACTCTCTGTTTCCAATTCCGTCTCTGCAATCACCTCCTGCTCCGCTTCGGTAAAAGCGGCATTCAAAAAGGTAGAATTCAGCCAGGTACGAAGGGTACATTCTTCCCAGTCGATTTTCCCATTTTTATCAAAAGGCTGCATATCCAGCAATTTGTCTGCCAAAAGAAGCGCCGTCCCGTCTTCCTCTACCGACAGCACCCGCCATTTGATCGGCTGTTTTTCATCTTCATCGGTTACTTTACCATCACCATTGGTATCCTTTTGTATGTAATTTCCAAAGTACACACAGTCCCAGGTCGTGATACCGGTTCCATCCGCCATGGTATTGACCGGATCTTTCACTTCATAATCCTCTGCCGCCTGTATCACTCCACCGTTTCCGCCCCCCAGTACAAGAGCAGCCACAAGCATCAGTGCCAGTAATTTTTTCCCTTTTTTTGCCATATTCATTCTCCTTTTTCTTTCGGTTTCCTGTAAAATGCAATCATTTTAACATAAATACAGGTACTTCTCAATACTCTTAACACGAAAGAACCAAATATAACACGAACGGGCAAAATGACGTGCTTTTACAGGGTGTGATAATACGGATATTGTTTTTTTCCTTTTTGTAGGGCAGCCAATCCGACCAATAGTAAGATTGGAAATACGATTGCCGCCAAGATTCCCATTTTCAAATTATTGTCAAACAAACTTGATACCATGCCGGTTACTGTCGGCCCGCCGGAGCAGCCGACATCGCCTGCCAGGGCCAGAAAGGCAAACAAAGCCGTTCCTCCCCGCCGGATTGCAGCAGAGGCTTTACTGAATGTCCCCGGCCAGAGGATTCCCACAGAAAAACCGCAGACCGCACAGCCCAATAAATTGACCGCGGCATTTGGCACAAAGACGATGCAAAGGTACGAAAAGACGCACAGCACACAGCTTCCTGCCATAAATCGGTTGAGATCCCATTTTTCTCCGTATTTTCCATATAACAGGCGCGAAGTTCCCATTAACACGGCAAAAGACATCGGGCCGGCGAGATCGCCGATCGTCTTTGTCACACTCAGTCCTTTTTCCGCAAAAAGCGATGCCCACTGGCTGACCGCCTGCTCGGACGCGCCCGCGCAAAGCATCATTATCATAAGGATCCAGAATATTTTCTGCCGGAATAATTCTTTCACCGGCATTCCCGCCTCGTTTTCTTCATGAAGCGAATAGATTGGCGCACCCGCAAACAGAACTAAATTTGCAAGTGGAAGCAGCGCCCATAGAATTGTAAGAATTTTCCAATTATTTATGCCGGCTGACGCAAAAAACGCCGTCGAAAGCAGGACAACGCCGACGTGTCCCCAGCAGTAAAAGGAGTGCAGGAGACTCATCGCTTTTTCTTTATTGTCGGTCGGACAGGCTTCGACGATCGGGCTGATAAGCACTTCAATCAATCCTCCGCCGACGGCATAGATCATGACGGCGATCAGGATTCCAACAAACGGATTGGACAGCATTTCCGGCAGTATCGTAAGCAGCACAAAGCCGGCTGCTGCACAGATATGCGCCAGCATGACCGATGCCCGGTATCCGATCTTGTCCACGAACCCGGCTGACAAAAGATCGATCACCAGCTGGATCAGAAAATTCAATGTGATAAGCAGCGTGATCTTCGCCATCGGGATATCGTAGGTCTGCTGAAATGTCACAAATAGTAATGGTACGAAATTATTGACAACCGCCTGCACCATATAGGCGATAAAACAGGCGGTCATGGTTCTTTGGTAGTTTTGGGACTGCATGGCAGGTTTTCCTCTCTCTTTTCTCAGATTATTATCTTCTCTAAAATTACCCTATTTTTCGTTGTTTGTCAACTTTTATTACGTGTTTTTGAGGTGTTTTGTTACGTGTTTTTGAGGTGTTTAGGTGCGCGGTTTTGGGGCGGTTGGGTGCGCGGTTTTGACTTTTTTTATATTTTTTGTGTCCGAACCACACGATTTTGCTTATGCATTTGACCCAGAATTCATTTTCTCCGCCTAAACCATACAACCCTTATGTAGTTTTTGCCCCAAATCGCCATATTATCCCCTTAAACCAAACTCCTCTCAAAATTTTATGGTCCGGAACGAAATTTCTTAATCTGAACCAAATCGATCCGCAAATTCTTATGGTTTAAATCGCGGTTTCTTTTCTCTAGACCAAAAACCACACATCCTGTCGCAAAACCATACACAAGCGTTCTCGCACATCCTGTCGCAAACCCCCACACAAGCGTTCTCGCACATCCTGTCGCACCCCCACACAAGCGTTCTCGCACCATCAAAAAACCGCCCCAGAGAGCAACGTCTCTGGGGCGGGCAGTATTCTTTACTTCACTATTTATTTGGCTTTTGCTGCCTCTAAGAAAGCATAGAACGATGGTTTTGGATCATTGATGCCGGAAGCAAACAAAAGTGGAATGTTTTTTCTCCAAGAGCATGCGTCATACAGACCCCAGATCGTCACACCGGTGATTCCTTTCGGATTCACAGTCTTGTCACGATTCAGCTGCTTTGTCACAATCGTTTCCATAATGGATTTCATGTATGCTGCCTGATCTTCCAGATCATTGCTTTCAACCTCGGCATCCAGCTCTGTTACCTGAACTTCCAATCCGGTTGCCAGGAATTTATCCAATGTTTCTGCATAGAGATCAATCGTCGGATTTTCCGGCCCGGTCAAATGACTCTGCATACCGATTCCACCGCAGACTTTCTTGTCACTGTTGATAAATTTTACAAGTTCTACAATCTTATCTGCACATTTGTACTCATCATAATCGTTGTAGAACAAGGTTACCTGATCCTGAAGTCCACGTTTTTCAAGTTCTTCATAAGCAAATGTGAATGCTTTCTTCACATAAACAGGTTCCAGATCCATATCCCCGTACACATCCATCCAGCTTGGACTGGTCGGTTCATTGGTACGGTGAACGTACTCGTTTGTCACATCCCATGCGTATACGAGACTTCCTTCTTTTCCGGTAAGTTCCTTTTCTTTATCCATCACATGATTCAACATTGTGCGGACAAAGAATTCAAGACGCGCATCCATCACTTCCGTTGTAGCGACATTTTTTCCGTTGTAGTCCTCGGTAAAGAACCAGCTTGGTGTCTGCTGGTGCCACATCAATGTGTGAGCTCGCATTTTGACATTATTTTCTGCACAAAATTCCAACGTTGCATCTACTGCGCCTAAATCAAGCTGCGGAACTTTGTCTTCCTTATAATTATCCGGAATACTGTAGCCAAGCTTCCTTGCTTCGTCCACACTGATCAGTTTCTTATTATAAGATCCGCCAAGGACGGTATCCGGCTTCATCTCATTTTCCAATGTAATACTATTAAATTGCTTTTTGATGAAATTAATAGTATCGTCTTTGCGAAGCTGGTCTTTCTTTGCTCCGTAACCATAATAATTGGCACAAGTGCCCATATATTGGAAAATATTCTTATAGGTGTCTTTGATACTCGCTAACGTATTCGGATCCACAACATCTTTTCCTTTGGAAACCTGCGTGATAACAACCGAATCCAGATAAAAGTCTGCCTTCGCACTTCCCGGAATTTCAAAATAAATGAGGTAATCCGAGAAAGAAGAAGCCACTTCGATCTCGCCTTCCAATTTTACCCATTCGCCGGATGGTGCATCTGTAACGGTTGCAATCGCCGGGTAATCACTTCCGGTCTGAGCGGAACATTTAATCTCTGCTGCCGCACCGGACATCTGCTTCATGTAAGCGGTCACATGATATTTGGCCCCCGGTACGATCGTGCTTGTTACGTCGATTGCTGCACCGTTCCATGTGTCCGTACGGCCGGATACATACAAACATTTACCTTCGTATCCATTATCTGCCTGAGACACTTTGGAAGAACCACGGGAAACAAAATCGTCTGTTCCGTTTTCGAAAGTTGCATTTTTGAACAGAACCGGTTCAAAGCCATCCGGATTTTTCGTCGGGGTTGTCGTCGCCGGATTGGTGGATGGTGTTGTCGTCGCCGGTGAAGCGGAAGGACTTACTGCCGCTGTCGCCGCCGGCTGCCGGGAAGCCGTTCCAGGGGTCTCCGTCGCATTATTTGCCTTGGATGCCTTCTTCACTCGAACTTTCAATGTCACCTTCTGAACTTTCTTTACACCTTTCAATGTAAATTTACCGGTCACTTTCGCATTTCCGGCTTTTTTCGCGGTCACTTTTACAGCAGTCTTTCCCTTTGCTTTCACCGTCGCAATTTTCTTACGGCTTGTGGACCATTTTACTTTCTTTATTTTGGCTTTTTTTACGCCTGTAACTTTCACCGTTTTTGACTTCTTTTCGGTCAAAACGATTGATTTTTTTGCTAATTTGACTTTTACGGCAGCCTGTGTCGCGGGAGCTGTCCCCATCTGAAAAAGCATCGCTGCACTAAGAATAGCCGCCATCACTTTTCGCATTGACTTGTGTGTCATTTTCATTCTCCTTCTTTTTGCGAGTCCGCTGTAACATCTTATTTACATCGCCTCGACATAATTCTTGATACATTCTACTGCTTTGTCAATTCCGACAAGATCACTTCGCAGAACGAGATCATAATTCATCAAGTTGTCCCAGCGCTCTCCGGCATGGTATCGATAATAATTTCCACGACTTTTATCTTTTTTCGATACAATCTCACCGGCCTTGCTCTCATCGAGCTGATCTACCTGGATCGAACGTTTGATACGAAAATCCAGATTTGCGCGGATAAAGATATTTACGACATTTTCATAATCTTTCAATATGTAGTCGGCGCAGCGTCCCACGATGACGCATCCACCTTCTTCTGCCACTTTACGGATCACATTGGACTGTGCCAGGAAAATGCGGTCGTCCAGAGACAATCCTGCAAATCCTGCATCTTGATTCGTAAAGACATTCATTCCCATCGCGATCGAATAGAGCAGACTGTTTGTCGCCTTATCCTCTACCGTCTCAAATGCTGCCTCCGAAAATCCGGTTTCTTTGGCTGCCCGGGAAATAATCTCATTGTCGTAAAACGGAACTCCTAACTGTTCTGCCAGCTTTCTTCCGATCTCACGTCCGCCGCTTCCGTATTGTCTGCTTATTGTAATAATCGTTTTCATAATACTCAACCTGCCTTTCTCATCTTCGCATAATGCGTTCTCTTGTCTATATTATACAAAATTTTTCGGAAAATTTCCAGTTCTTTTGTAAAAAAAGACACTCTTGCCATCTTGACAAAATGGTTTATAATAATAAGTAGGATTGCGATGCAAAACGCTATCTATTATATTTAAGAAAGGATAATGGTGAACCCCTATGAAAAAAATCATTTCAACCCCGAAAGCACCTGCTGCTATCGGCCCTTATTCACAAGCCATTGAAGTAAATGGCCTGTTATTTACTTCCGGTGTGATTCCGATTGTCCCATCCACCGGTGAATTGGTAGAAGGAGACATCGAAGCTCAGGCTGAACAGGCAATTGGAAATCTTGCTGCTCTGATCGAAGCTGCGGGAGCAAAGATTGAAAATACAATTAAAACAACCGTTTTCATTAAAAATATGGACGATTTCACAAAAGTAAATGAAATCTATGCCAAATATTTTACGACGGATTTTCCTGCACGTTCCTGTGTAGAAGTAGCCCGTCTTCCTAAAGATGTGCTGATCGAGATCGAAGCCATCGTTGAAAAATAAACCACTTTATACCACACTCCATGCGTTGAATTCGTTTAAAACGGAATTAACTACATAATAAGTATAACATATGTTTTTTTAAAATTCTAATAACTATTTACTTATAGACTATATAAGTGATTAGTTATATGAGTTTACATATTCTAACCTATTTAAAAATTGGAAATATTTCTCTTCTGCTAGTGCTTGACAACAGGGGGGAATCTTGTTATACTGTTTTTGGTCGTAATAATTTTGTAATATATTTGTAACTATTTATGTAAATGATAAATAAGAATGGAGGATTCGCATGCATAACAAAAGAATATGGACGGTATTCTTATGTACAGGTGCTTTAGCAGTCGCAAGCATCGGCGGGAATTATCTTCCTGCGATGTCCACTACGATGTGTAGTGAGACGGAGCTTGCCGGCATGGCATATACTTTGGATCAATTTGTAAACAGCCAGTCCGCTGGCGCTGCCTCGAATCCTGAGGCAATTGTCGCTTTTGCAGATGAACCGGCTGCCACAGATGCCGCCGCACCTCAGACCGATCCCAATGCCGCTTCCGGCGCAGCGATCGATCCGGCAGCTCCGACACCGGAACCTGCCGCTGAACCAACTGCGACGCCAAAACCTAAATCCGAATATGAAAATGTCGGTATTTCGGTTGCCGCAGATTATGTAAATGTCAGAAAGAAACCAAATACAGACAGCAAAGTCGTCGGAAAATTGTACCGCGGCAGCGCTGCTAAGATTGTAAAAAAAGTCGGTGACTGGGTTAAGATCAAATCCGGTCAGGTAGAAGGTTATATTATGTCCGATTATCTTGCCATCGGTTACAGTGCCGAAAAAATGGTTGATAAATTCGGAACTAAAATCGCCACAATCAATACGGAAACTTTGAAGGTTCGTGAAGCCAAAAATACGGATTGTGCCGTACTTACTCTGGTTTCCGGCGAGGAAAGTTTCGAAGTCATCCGAGAGGACAAAGACTGGGTTAAGATTATGGTCGATGGTGATACCAAAGGATTTGTTTCCAAAGAATATGTCGATATCACCGTAAAATTTAAGAAAGCAGTTTCTATTGAAGAAGAACGTGAGGCCGCCCGTAAGAAAGCGGCTGCCGAAGCTGCCGCCGCACGTGCAGAACAGGAAGCACAGCAGCGTCAACAGCAGCAGGCTTCCAGCAATTCCGGTTCTTCCAGTAGTTCAAGTTCTTCGGGAAGTTCGAGCAGCTCAAGCAGTTCCGGTTCTTCTTCCCACAAGAGCAGCAGCGGAAGCTCCTCAAGTTCGCATAAGAGCAGCAGTAGCGGAAGTTCAAACAAATCAAGCAGTTCAAGTTCTTCCCATAAATCTTCCGGCGGTGGAAACAGTTCCAACGGCAGCGGAGATGTAATCGGAAGCGGAGATGGTTCTGCGATTGCTTCCTACGCATTACAGTTTGTCGGCAATCCATATGTATATGGAGGAACCAGCCTGACAAACGGTACCGACTGCTCCGGATTTACCATGTCGGTATTCCGCAAATTTGGTATCAGCTTACCTCGTACTTCCGGTTCCCAGTCCGGTGTCGGAAGAAAGATCAGCGTATCTGAGGCGAGAGCCGGCGACTTGATCTTCTATGCAAGAAACGGTCATGTAAATCACGTAGCGCTTTGCATCGGCGGTGGTCGTGTTGTACACGCAAGTAACCCTAGTGTCGGCATCACGACAAGTAATATCGGTTACCGTACACCGTATTGTGCAAGACGAGTGATCGGATAGACATAAACACAAAAATATCTGTTTGGAATCGAATATCCGGTATATGATAGGGATTCCTTACAGATATTTTTTATTGTAAATATCATATTGAAAGCGAGGAATTTATTTATGTTGAAAAAATCAGTCACCAGTCTCCTTCTTGCCATTTGTTTGATCAGTGTATCATTTTACACTCCGGCAAATGCAGCCGCAAAGAAGGTCACAAAGAAAGCATTGAGCGGAACTACCTGGAAAAACAAAGTCTCGGATCCAACCATGGAATTTTCAAGCCAGTATACTTTCAAATTCAAGTCGAATGGAAAAGTCCAATTGAGAGGATGGCGAAACAAAGATACAGGCACTTACAAAATCATCAAAGGCAAAAAAATAAAAGCCACATTTACTTCTTTATACTGCGACTTTCCGGGAAGCGGATGGGAAAAGGTAAACGGCCGTTACACAGCAACCCTTACGGTAGATCTGTCAAAACGCCGACTGAAATGTAAATTTAACGGCCTTACAGACAGCAATGCACAGGACGGATATTATTATCGTCGGTAAAGGCAACCTATTTCGCTGGATTTCCCTGTTTTCCACCGGTTACGTTGCCTTCCCGCATCGCCAAAATCAAGGGGCTGTCGCACTAAATGGTTAGTGCGACAGCCCCATAACATTTTTCTCTGAATTTTCTTCTAGAACACCAAAATCGGTACAAGGTAAACGACCGCGATCAGCAGTACATTGACGATCATGGCGAGGGCACCGAGCCCTATTCTTTTCCCAATATTTTCCAATTTTAAAAGATAAATATTTAACCCCCAGTCGGCGAGGAGACACACAATCCAAAGGGTATACAATACTGTTCCGTCAATGGTGTCGGATTCTCCGAGGAGGAAACCCATGATCAATACGATCATGTTTCCGATGACATATTGAATCATGTCCGGCTTACATTTTGTGAAGATTACCGTAGCGAAGCAGAGCATTGCCGCCGCCATAAGGTAAAATGCCGTCTGATCCAGCAATTTTCCGGCTGCTGCCTGCCAGATGATCCCTGCGATAAGCAGCACAGCCGCGATAAGGGCACGACAGCCTGTCGTCAGGTGTTCCAGTATTTTATTATACATTTCCAGACCATTCCTTTCTGCTCATTAATTCTCTTATGTTTCGTATTCCCACAAGCTCAACGCCTGATACATCGAGGTTTCCGCTCTTTTCGATGGAAATTTTGTTTGCCAGCGGAAGAATACAGGTTTTATAGCCGGTTTTGATGGCTTCCGCCACGCGCTTCTCTGCCTGTGGCACTGCACGCACTTCGCCGACAAGCCCGACTTCGCCAAAGATTACGGTATGTTCGTCGATGGCTCTTCCGCTTTGACTGGAGATGAGTGCCGCAATGATGGCAAGGTCAAGCGCAGGTTCCGTAATCCGCATACCACCGGCGACATTGACATATGCATCGCAGTCGGACAATTGCATGCCAAGGCGTTTTTCCACAACTGCGATCAAAAGATTGACACGGTTATAGTCGGTTCCTGCAGCGGTTCGTCGAGGCATATTAAAATAGGTGTGACATACCAGTGCCTGCACTTCAATCATAAAAGAGCGTGTGCCTTCGATCGCGCAGGCAACCACGGAGCCCGATTCGCCCACCGGTTTTCCCTGCAGCATATATTCGGATGGATTGGGAACTTCTACCAGTCCCTGGCCGCGCATTTCAAATACACCGATTTCATTGGTCGAGCCAAAGCGGTTTTTGACACCTCGTAAAATACGGTAAGACGCCGCCGCGTCACCTTCAAAATACAACACCGTATCTACCATATGTTCCAGCATACGCGGACCAGCGACATTTCCTTCTTTTGTTACATGGCCGACGATAAATATTGTGATTCCTTTTTTCTTCGCAATTCGCAGCAGAACCCCTGTTATCTCGCGCACCTGGCTCATGCTTCCCGGTGCCGCATCAACCGCATCGTCGTACATGGTCTGAATCGAGTCAATGATCGCCACTTTCGGCTGCAACTGATCAATCGCCCCTTCGATCGTCGTAATATTGGTCTCTGCCAAAAGAAAAATAGAATCCGAAAATTCGCCGATACGGTCGCCGCGAAGTTTGATCTGCTGCAGCGATTCCTCGCCGGATACATAGAGAACTTTTTCCTGTTTGTCCGACAGATGCTTGCACATTTGCAGCAAAAGCGTCGATTTTCCGATTCCCGGATCTCCACCAACCAATACGAGAGAGCCGGCGACAATTCCGCCGCCAAGGACACGGTCAAGTTCCTGAATGCCGGTTTGGAGACGCGGTGTATTTTCCGTCTCAATCTCGCGCATTTTGGTAGGTTTTGCCAATTCCGACGGCATGATAACTTTTTCTTTTCCTGTCGAAGTCTTCGTAACCGGCGCTTCTTCCATCGTATTCCAGGCACCACAGCCGGGGCATTGTCCCTGCCATTTAGCAGACTCCGTCCCACATTCAGTACAATAATAAACAAGCGATTTTTTCTTTGCCATTCAATCTCCCTCATAAAAAGATAACGGTGCCAACCCCTGCTTCGGTCCGGCACCGATTTCTTAATCTCTCATTCTGTAACTATTAGCACTTAATTACTTTTACGGACGCTTTCTTTCCTTCATCCAGCTCAATGCTGACATTGAGCTTTCCACCAAGATTCGTCTTCATTTTACCAAGTTCGACATCTTCCAGCAGCACTTTATATTCCTGAGACGGCTCCAATTCAAGAGTAAATCCAAGATCTCCGGCAGCTTCTACCGTAAAAGAGATCACTTCTCCGTCGTTTTTAAAATCCGTTACTGTGCTTCCCGGAACCGATTCGTATACAAACAAACCGTTTTTCTCAAGTTTCGTAATTTCTTTGAACGTTTTTACCTTGTACAAATCCCCCTGAAACTCAAAATCCGCTTTCTTGGTCTTTGCATCCAAAAGGTAATTTCCAAAACTCAACGTTCCATTGTCTTCCTTCCGGATCAATTCCTCTACAACGCTCATTTTTTCTTATCCTCCTTGGTCTCTTATATCTCCCACCTGATTCATTTCTATCTAATTCTTATTATAGCAAAATTCGACAAAGAATACTATCCTTTTTTTATGATTTTTTGGACACAAACCGCATCCTTTTTGATTGACACCCGAACGTCGTCGCCAATATGCACTTCTCCACTGACAATCTTTTCAGCGAGCTGATCTTCGATCTCTTTCTGTATCGTGCGGCGGAGCGGTCTGGCACCGTAATCTTTGTCAAATCCTTTGTCAGCTACATGATCGACAACCGCTTTACCATATTGCAGGCGGATATCCATCTGCTTTTTCACGCGCTTTTTAAAGCCTGTGAGCATATTGGCGGCAATCTTATGAATGTCTTCTTTGCTCAGCATGTGGAATACCAGAATCTCGTCAATACGGTTGATAAATTCCGGTTTGAAGATGTGTTTTACTTCTTCCATAACGCCTTCGCGCATGCGTCTGTAATCCGCTGCGGCATCTTCCTGCTGCAAAAAGCCGAGTGTTTTCGGCGACACAATTCGATTTGCCCCCGCATTGGACGTCATGATAATGATCGTATTTTTGAAATCGACCTGTCGTCCCTGTGAATCCGTCAGCCTTCCGTCCTCCAGAATCTGTAAAAGCATGTTAAATACATCCGGATGCGCTTTTTCAATCTCATCAAACAAAAGAACGGAATACGGATTGCGGCGCACTTTTTCGCTGAGCTGGCCGCCCTCCTCAAAACCGACATATCCCGGAGGAGAACCGATCATTTTTGAGACACTCTGTTTTTCCATATATTCTGACATATCGACACGAATCATATTTTTTTCTGAACCAAATACGGCTTCCGCAAGGGTTTTCGAAAGTTCTGTCTTTCCGACACCCGTAGGGCCAAGGAATAAAAAGGAGCCGATCGGGCGGTTCGGATCTTTCAAACCGACACGACCTCTGCGAACGGCGCGGGATACTGCTTCCACCGCTTCATCCTGTCCAACCACTCTCTCATGCAAGATTTTTTCCAATTTCTGCAAACGTCTTGTCTCATCTTTTTCCAAGCGGCTGACCGGAATTTTTGTCTGCCGCGACACGACTTCCGCGACATGAGATTCTTCCATGATTTTCCTTTGTTTCTTTTGCTTCTTTTCCCATTTTGCCTGCGCCTGTCTAAGTTCCAGGCTCAGTTTTTCTTCTTCTTTGTGCAGCTCGACTGCATAATCCATATCGCCCGCCGCTACTGCATTTTCTTTCTCTTCCTGCACATTTTCCAGCGCCTCTTTTTTGTCCCGAAGGGCTTCCTCATACTCGCGCATGCTGCTCATATTGAGGCGGGAAGCGGCTTCGTCGATCAGATCAATAGCTTTGTCCGGCAGAAAACGGTCATTGATATAACGGTCCGAAAGTTTTACTGCCGCTTCCAAGGCTTCGTCACTGATCTCGATATGATGATACGATTCATAGTGGCTGCGCAAACCTTTCAAAATAGAAACGGCCTGTACGATCGATGGTTCTTCCACAATTACCTGCTGGAAACGGCGGTCAAGAGCCGAATCTTTTTCCACTCGTTTACGGTACTCCTCACGCGTCGTCGCCCCAATGATCTGAATTTCACCACGTGACAATGCCGGTTTCAAAATATTGGCAGCGTCCATGGCACCCTCGGCACCACCGGCTCCAATGATCATATGAAGTTCATCGATAAACAAAATGATATTGCCGGCATCTATGGTCTCACGCAGGCAGCGTTTGATGCGCTCTTCAAATTGTCCACGGTATTTCGTCCCGGCTACCATTCCGGATACATCGAGGGACAACACCCTGATATTTTTCAGGGAGGCCGGCACCGCATTGTTTGCGATTCTTCCTGCCAGTCCTTCGACGATCGCCGTCTTTCCGACACCCGGTTCACCGAGAATGCACGGATTGTTTTTTGTGCGTCTTCCAAGAATTTCCATTACGCTGTCAATCTCATTTTCACGGTTAAATACCGGATCTAATTTTCCATCCAGCGCTTCCTGCACAAGATCCCGCGAAAATTTGTCCAAACATGGCGTGAGCGAACGTCCCCGCTCTTCTTTTTCTTTGGCAGACATAAAATCGGTCTTTGCAAATTCGGAATCCATCTGCGCCATTTCTGCCGCATCCATATAAATCTTTTTCGGATTCCCCTTCATTCCGGCGATTATCTCTCCCGCTGTCGTCTCGCGCTGTTTGGCAAGTGCCATCAAAAGATGCTCCGTACCCACTTCCTGTTTCTGGTATCTTGCAAGTGTTTCCGCGTCCTGCAGAATCTTCTGTAAAACCGGTGTAAATGGCATTTCTGAGGCATGATTTTTCTTGTTTTTTTTCATTTCTTCAAAACAGCGCTCGTAGATCTGCCGCATATCCTCTTCGCGGATATTGTTATTTTTCAAGATTTCTTTGGCTGTTCCATCGACTACCGCCAATGCACACAGAAGGTGTCCGGTCTGAACTTCCCGGTCTTTTTCTGTCCAGGCGATATTGGCCGCCATCTCCAAAACCTTACTGGCTTTTTTTGTCAAATTTTCCACTCTATCGATTCCTTTCTATGGTGATAATCTTCGTTCTAAATTCCGGATTCTCAGACCGCAACCACATTCACGATTCCGGCCCCGCCGAAATTCGCATTTCCGAACACTTCGTGTTCTTTCCCGCCCTTGCAGGGCTAAAAATGCTCATTTGTTGGCGGGGAGCCTGATTCTCAGGCCACCGGGGAAAGTACAGTATCTCTTACGTGCAAGCACGACGATATACTGCACTTCCCCCGGCACTCCGGAATCGTTCCCCTGAGGTTAAAAGTCCATTTCATTCAATTCTTTTTTCCCGCGGTTTAACCGTCTGCGGAGTATCATGTTCAATATAATGATGAGCAAGGCAAGGACAAGGATCGAAAGCCCTATAATGAGGCCGTACATCCATGTCTCCGGCTTTACTTCAGGTTCACTTGCCACATTGCCGCCCTGGTTGACTTTCTGAGTCATCGTTCCGGTATAGCGCTGTAATGTTTTTTCCTGTCGGTCATACTGGTACAGCGTCGGCTCGTCCGATGCCCCTTTCAGATACATCAAAAGGTAATTATTGTCAAGGTCGTTCTGCATGGTGTATGCCGGTACACTTTTCCCATCGATGTCAACCGTCGTTTTTACGTAACCGGATGGGATCACTTCATCGTCTTTGACATCCATAACCTGAAACTGGTACTGGTTCTGAATGTAAATCGAGCCATCTTTTTCGTAGACGGAAAATGTGATGTTGGATGTGCCTTTTTCCTGCTGTTCGCGCACTTTCGTCTCGGATTCCGTCTCTTTTACTACTTTTAACTTAAAGGTCCGTTTGTCCCCGGATTCTGCCGTCACGACAAGTTTCATCTCATTTTCACCCGGCATCAGTTCTTCGTTTCCTTTGAGGCGGATGCGCTGTTTTCCGTTTGCCGGAATCGCATTGTAATACAGCTTGTCCGTATTGCAGTCCACCTTGATTGTATATTCCAGAACCTCTGTGCTAAACTGAGGTGCCATGGAAATGGCGTGAAATGACAGGCCTTTCAGCTTCGTATTGGTATTTAACGGAACCGGCGTCGGAGTCGGTGCCGCAGAAGCCACTGCTGCCGGATCTGCCGGATTAACTGTTCCCTGTGCTGCCGCTCCTTCTGCTGTTACACTCAGCACAATGCGGTTGGAAGAAATTGACAGTTTATTTCCCTCGCTGTCAAGGATCTTCGGGTTGCCGTCTGTCTGAATCGCTGTCGCACCTTCGCCGACTGCCTGAAATTGCAGCGAATACGTACGTGTGGTCACGGCATCTGTATTTCCGACGGACTGAATGCTCAATTGTCCATTGCCGCCGCTCACTTTTTTACCGCCTTCGATAAATTGTAAAACATCACTGTCATAGGAAACTTTCATTTTGACATCATTAAATCCGTCTTTCGAAGTAACCCGGCATACGACAGTAACCGTCTCATCTTTTTTTACCTCTGTCTTATCTGTCGAAAATTCGACTACGGCACTTGCCGCCAGACTTTTGCCGGGAACTGCCAGAAAGCCAAGACAGAGCAAAAGAAAGCTCATTGCTGTTATTATTTTTTTCACTCTGACACTCCATTTCCGAAGGAATCCCTTCTATTTTGGTGCAGCACAATTCACTGCCGGCATATTGTTGTAAACCGGAATCGAAAATACGAGCGGCGTGCTGTCAAGCATACCATTGTACGCATTTTTCGTTTTCAATGCCTCGGAGTTTGCTGCTTCTACATTTGTCATATATTGATGATTGTATGTACCGGTTGGTGTTACATTAAACTTCTGCAGGTAGCCGGTATTCTGGCCGCGGTTGATATAATTGCTGCCGATATACATGGCTCCGCCGACGATGGAACGATATGGATTCGTCCATGGTCGAAGATACGTATCTCCTGTGCTCGCCCACTTCAAACCATTGAGAGCAGGTGTCGCACCGCTTGTCGCTCCAATGTTATAGAAATTGTAAATTCCCGGATATTCCGTCGTGGTACCGGTTACTGCGATGCTGGTCGTCGTTGCGCCGGTCACTACTTCCTGCTTTACGCGGGATGCCAGATGATAAGGACTGACTCCCGAATCCTTTGCCGCATCGAGGAAGGCATTTACATACGAAATTTCTTTCTGCGTTCCACTCTGATCGTCCGTGTACTGGAAGGTGGACGTGGCAAATGGTGTGTTGGAAAGGATGTTTTTCAATCCTGCCGTTGTCTGATACTGCGACTGGTATTCCAGCTGTTCAAACTGAAATACTCCCTGAATCGTGAGGAAGTTTCGCGGATCCATATAATACATTACCGCTTCCCGGGAAGCCTGTACCCAGCTGGAACCGTCAAATACTTTCCATTTTCCGGTAACCGCATCGTACGCTCCGGCTTCTTTTGATTTCCAAGCCTCCGATTTGGAATTGGAAATCAGGCTTCTGCCAAGCTTGCATTCCTGGTCGACAACCGTGTTCCAGTCTAAACCGGTCTTGTATGCGGTAAACTGCCAATACGGATATGCCGCATGCAGTTTGCGGAGCGCATCTTTGTAAGAATCCGGAAATCCCTGTGCCGTCAGTTCCGCTTCAAAATCACGCTGGCTGAGAACCCTTACAGCCACTTTTTTCTGCACTTTTTTCTTTGTCAATTTGATGTATTTGGATTGTACATAGCCTTTGTATGGGGTTCCATAATAATCAAAAGCGATCTGATACCATTTTTGTTTTTTCACGGTTCTTACTTTGGTGATCGTCACATACTGCTTTTTCGCAAGAACCAGTTCTTTTCCGCGAATCTTATAATAAGCCCCTTTCCTCCCCGGTTTTTTGCGGACGCGGAGAGCGGTTTTTACGCCGGTCACAAGTCCTGCTGCCGAAGATTTGAGATTCATTTTTACATCGCTTTCTTTTATGTACCCTTTGACTTTTTTCTTCTTTATTTTGTACTGCACGCGGAACCATTTTGTCTTTCCCTTGGTCTTTTCTCCGAGGATCGTTACGGTTTTCCCTTTTTTCATGACCGTGCGTTTTTTTCTTGCTGTATTTTTGTAAATAATTGTATTTTTCTTTGCGGTCACCGCCTTGACGGAAACTGCCTTATGGCTGACCTGCGTACGATACACGGTAACCGTCGTCGGTTGTGGAACTGCCGTCGGTGCTGTCGTCTGCTCTGCCGCAGGTGTCGTCGTCGGCGCTGTGGTCGGTGCTGCCGTCGGAGCCGTTCCTTTGATGACATATTCTGCTGCCGCATACCCTTCTTTCCCATTATAAGTGATCTTTACCCAGTTATGGCCATCTGCCGTGCCGGCATCCTCCACGTAAGTGATCGTGGAACCATTAGGGATCTTTACCAATACACTTCCTGCCTTCTTTGGCTCACTCCGCATATTGAGATCTGCCCCTCCGGTCTTTACATAAGCGGCCTCACTCGCATAACTGACTGTGGTCTGATCCGCTACACCCTGCGGTGTAAACAAACTCATCACAAGACAGAGACACAGCCACAATGACATTCGTAACTTCATATCTTTTTCCTTCCTTTCTTTTCTCACGTTACCTTTGGATTACAAAATAAGTTCTCACTTCATCTTCCGTCCAGCTTTTTACAAGCCGCAGCGAAGCTTCTTTTAAGCACGATTTTATCTCGTCCTCCGTATACGCCCGCTGCTCGTGGCATTCATCGTAACGGGCATACATTCCCGTCGCCTTATCTTCCGTAAATATAGTAAGAAGATATTCATTGATGCAGGTTTCCTCATCGTAGGTATTGTCCCAGATCATCAATGCCTCTTCGGTTTCATCAACTCGTGTCTGATTTCCCATGACTTTTTGAAAACAATATGCGGTCTTCATGTCAAGGATCGCAACTCCATCCTCTGCCAATGCTTCTTTGATACAACGAAACATTGCAAAAATTTCCTCCGTGGAAAGCAGATAATTCATAGAGTCACATATACATAGTACCACATCTGCCGGTTTATGCAACGAAAAATCTGTCATATCTTCTTCAAAATATGAAATTTTTTCCATTCCTTCCGTCTTTTCACACGCTTTGGCAAGCATATCGGGCGAAATGTCAATCCCCGTAACCTCATAACCGGCTTTCGCAAACCGGCTTACCATCTCACCGGTTCCGCATCCAAGCTCGCACACATGTCCGCTCGTTATGCCGTGTTCTTTCAGGATTTCCTGAAATTTTATAAACCACTCGTCGTAAGGAATTTCTTCCATCATTTCATCGTAAACCGTGGCAAATTGTTCATACATCTGAAACACTCCTTATGCTTCGATTTCTTTGTTGAGGGAAAAGGAATACAGCACCTTCTTTTCCACCGGTTTACCGGTAATTTTTTCCAGTGCCTCCGCGTACGCCTCCATCTGGGCATGATACCGCTTCACCAATACCTCTTCCTGTCCTTTTTCCAAATGATCGGTCTTATAATCCATCAACACGATTCCGGTCTCCGTCTCATAAAATCCGTCAATGATTCCCTGCACAAGAACCCGCTCGTCGCTCGAAGTCTCCTGTACTTCCTGCGCCGGCACACTGGTGACAAACGGCTGCTCACGGTAAAGTGTTCCGTTCTTTTCTGCCTCCGTCATCGCCCGTCCCAGATTGGAATGTAAGAATTTTACAATCTTCCATGGACGGATAAATTCTTTCTCCTGTGCATGGATCCTACCTGATTGTACCATATCTTCCAGCTGGTTTTCCACCTCTTTTTCGTCCACAGCTTTGGCAAAACAAAGAGAAGCCATCACCTGATGCCATGCCGTACCATAACCTGCACCGGCAAGTGCCCCAATTTCGTCGGTTTCGGTCTTTGCAAAAGCCGGTACCGGCGACTGGTTTTCAAGCGCATCGCTGTACAAAACCGTAAAATTCTCTTCCTCGCCTTCTTCCATGGATTTCTTCTTCAGGTCGGAAACGGAAACCTTTGTCGGAATTTCCTCTTCAACCTGGCGATGGTACTCATCCATAAAGTGCAGCGTTTCTTCTGTTTCTTTATCATATACAACAGATGTGTCAAAATTATTTAGCATTTTCTCATCCAACATCTGATCGATCCGGCGCGCCATTTCCAAATTTTGCAACTCTTCGTCATTTACTTCGACGTACTCAAAAATCGGCGATCTGGCAGCCACCGGAAGCACCCAGTCAAAATAACTGCCCGCCGTCACTCTGCTGTAAAATCCGCTGTTTCCCAGCCACATGGTATCATCCACTCTACCGGTAAAGATCAGTTTTTCTTTGGCTCTCGTCATTGCCACGTAGAGAATCCTCAGTTCCTCCGCAAGATCTTCATTGGCATTGATATGGCTGAGTGCCTTGTAAAATATGCTTCTTTTCTTCGTTCCCTTTTCGCTGTCGATCACATCCGACGCGATGCCGGCATCACCATTGATAACGACAAAATCGCGCTCCGCTTTTCCCAGTTTTTTATGCATACCGGCAACAAAACAGATTGGAAATTCGAGACCTTTACTTTTGTGAATCGTCATGATCTGCACGACATTTTCCTTATCGCCGCTCAGATTGACTTCTCCAAAATCTTCTTCGCGCTCCTTCATTCCGCGGATATAGCGCACAAACTGGTAGAGTCCCTGATACGATCCCTGGTCAAATTCTCTTGCCATCTCCAAAAGCAGTTCGACATTTGCCTTTCGCTGCAAACCATTTCCCATTGTCTCCAGAAAATACATCAATTTGGTTTCTTCCAGAATCTCCTCTAAAATGCCAAGCACCGGCGTATACGTCGTCTTTTCCCTCCATCGCTCCAATTTTTCCAGAAAATCTTCCGCTTTTTGTTCCAATTCTTCCTCGCCGCTGTAGTTGCAAAGCGCATCGTAAAATTGGAGTTCTTCGCTGTTTCCACGAATTTTGGCAAGATCATCGTCGCTCATTTTTCCAATCGGTCCGCGCAGAACCGCCGCCAGGGCAATATCCTGTCTTGGATTGTCAAGAATTGTCAAAAGACTTACGATCATGCGGATCTCTCTCGTATCAAAAAATCCACTCTTTGCTTCCAAATGCGCCGGTATCCCGTGTGCATTCAATATTTCCAAAAGCTGCTGTCCCTCATTTTTCGTCGAACGCATCAATACCGCCATATCGCCATACTGCGCTGGCCGGTACTCTCCGTCCTCGCCAAGCACATACATCGGATCTTCCGGATCCACGTACTCGCATATCGTTTTCGCGATCACCTGCGCTTCGGTTTCCTTGTCCGATTTATCGGAAATTCCGAATATCGTGACATTGTCGGCGTGCCGCTTTGCCGTCTCCGGAAAATCCGCTCCGAGATACAGCATCGCCTCTTTATCATAGGCAATTCCGCCAAAATCTTCCTGCATAATATCCGTAAATACGTCATTTGTCGCCTCCAGCACGACATCCCGGCTTCGGAAATTCTTCGTCAAAAAGACAAGGCGGTTTTTCGCTCCGTCCGTCGTCTCAAACGTATTCATTTTCTCCAAAAACAAATCCGGCCTTGCATTGCGAAAGCGGTAAATGCTCTGCTTGATATCGCCTACCATAAAACGGTTATTTTCTTTCGCTACACTGCCAAGTAGAAGTTCCTGCACCAGATTGGAATCCTGATATTCGTCTATCATGATCTCGTGAAACTGCTCGGAAAGTTCTTCTGCCGCGTGTGTGCGCACAAAGTTATCCCCGTCTTTTTTTACAAGGATTTCCAACGCCATCTGCTCAAGGTCATTAAAATCCGCAATATTTTTCTCCCGCTTCGCCAGCTGGTAGCGTTCCCGGAATTTCTCTGCCAATGACAAAAATGTCAGCAGTTTCCCCCGCATCTGCTCCATTGTCACCAGTAATTCCGGCAGACTTTCCCCGAAAAGATCAGCCTGCATTTTTTTCAACAGATTTTTAATATCCGTTCTTCCCTTTTTAATGATCTCTTTTTTGTCCGGATCGGCTTCGGAATTTCGCTTGGAAGGCAGTCTGCCAAACGAAACCGCCCCCAGCCGCCTCCGCATCGTTTCATAGGAAGAAATCCCCTCAAAGTTTTCGAATTCGACGCGCTCTTTTTCCAAAAAAGCTGCGTATTCTTCCGGTCCTTCCTGCGTATAACAAAGCCGGATCCACAGCTCGTACTGATCATAAATTCCTATCATCATATTTTTGGCGTACTGCAGATTTTTCTGAATAAATGCCGTCTGCTCCAATTCTTCTTCGCTTTGGCACGCCAGAAATCGGCGCATGCGTTCAAAGAAATCCTGTGGAAATGGTTCGCTCATCGCATCGTTGTACAATTTGAGAATGATTTTTTCCATCTCCGTATCGCTTTTGATAAACCGCGCCATCTTCGCCATATCGACAAAGGATTCATCTAAGTTTGTATATTCTTCTTCCAGAAGTTCCGCGAGCACGTCGGATTTGATCATGTTTAACTCGTTGTCATTTGCCACACGATAGCTTGGATCCACCCCTGTCTGGTGGAAATAATTCTGTATGATGTAGCCGCAAAAACTATGTATTGTAGAAATCTGTGTGACAGGAAGAAGCATGACCTGACGCTGCAAATGTACATTTTCCGGGTCTTCCTCCAATTTCTTTTCGAGTGCCGCCTGCAGTTTTTCTTTCATCTGCGCTGCCGCAAGCCTCGTAAATGTCACAATGACAAATTCATCGATGTTCACCGGATTGACCGGATCTGTCACCTGGGACACGATGCGTTCGATCAGCACCGCCGTCTTTCCGGAACCTGCCGCCGCTGACACGAGAATGTTGCATCCCCGCAGGTCAATGACCGTCTTCTGCTCATTCGTCCATTTCATTGTCCGATTCCTCCTCCCTCATTTTCAGCAAAATCTTCTTTATGTCAATTTCTTCCAAATTTCGTTCTACTTTTTTCACATCGGTTCTTTCCAGTCCACAGATGTCTTTCATGCCACAATAATCGCAGCCCCGTTTTTCCTTCAACCGGTACGGCGCAATGTCAATATTTCCGGCGAGAATGCTCGTTCCGTTTTCGTGGATCACGGTTTTTACGTGTTCGATCAGTTTCTTCCACTGTGTACTCGAAAGCACCTTAGTCGTCGCCGCAAAATCCCCGTCTTTCTTGATTTTGACCGGATAGCACCGCGAAGCGCTCTGCGTATTAAGTTCCCCATTCGCACCAAGGATCGAATCCAGTTTTTCGAGGATCTCCGGGCTTTCATTGACATAGCCGTCGCACGCATACTCGGCAAGCAGCTTTTGTTCGTACTCGATCTCGTCCTCTGTGCCCGTGACTTCCAGCTGCGGATCCTGCACATAGAAATACAGCATTCCCGCCGGCTGCACATCCTTGCCCGGGTGCTTTTTCTGCTCCGACTGCAAAGCCGAATCGAGATACAAGATCAATTGCAGCTGCAGACCAAAGTACACTTCTTCCAGCGACAATTTGACATTTCCGGTCTTATAATCCACGACCTTCACGTACACATTTTCGGCATCTTCATACAAGTCGATCCGGTCGATGATACCGCGAAACCGCATCTTTTTGGCAATTTCATCCAGTTGTTCTTCGTACGCATACGGCTTTTCTCCGTATTTTTGTAAAAATGCTCCGTGCCGCAGCTGTTCTGCGACAGCCCATGCGGTCTGTTTCATCATATGCACGATTCGCCGGCGCATAAAGGCAATTCGATTCGACTGGGAGAAAATGACATCACGATACCCTTCCATCACGCGTTCGACACAGTATTCGACAAGTTCATCGCTCTCGCTGCGTTCCAGTTTCTGCCATGTCGTGTGACGCGCCTTTATAATTTCATCCATATTTTGTAAAATCTGATGCACGACATTTCCAAAGTCCGGTGCAGCCACCGTATATTCTTCGCGGTCATGCAGCCGCAGTCCGTACATGAGAAAATACGAAAATGGACAGCGGGCATACGTTTCCAGCCGCGTGATGCTCTCCCGCAGTTCGTCTCCATAAAGCGCCTCCAATGCCTCTTTGGACAGTTTCGGAGTGCGCTTTGATTCCATGTGCACGCGAAGAGCTTCACGCAGCCATTTTCCCTCGTCACGCTTGGCGTAATACCGCCAGACCTCCCACCAGCGCTCCTTTTCTTCGCCTTCGGCGTACCATTGTTTCTGAATGCCCTCGATCAAAAATTCAAAACCGCGGTCTGTGCCAAGACTGGTTTTTACGTCGTTTTCCTGACCGCCCTCGATCACAGTCAAAGCCGGGAAAATTCTACGGATCTTGCCTAGGATATAGGATGCCTGTCGTTTGGTGCCGTCTGCAGCCGAGCGGCTGTATGTAAAAATCAGTTTTTCCGATGGCTTCGTAAAGTTGATGTACAGATAATACAGGTCATTTGCCACCTTCTGATTGCCCGTCGGTGCCAGTGCAATGCCCATTTTTTCCATCTGATGCCGCTCCCGGTGATTGACGATTCCCGGCGGCTGCATCGCAGCGGGCACAAAGTCATCGCTGAATCCCATAAAGAATAGCACTTTGATGTCTTTCAAACGGGTTCTCTCGATGTCGCCGACCATGATCTGATGCTTTTTCGGCGGCACAAATCCGACCAGCCCTTCCGCAATTCCTGCCCACAGAATCTGCTCAAATTCTTCAAGTGACACGACTTCCTTTCCGAGAAGTTCCATCATCTCATCCAAAAGATTCATCACTACTTTGTATACATTTTTATACTCTTTGGCAAGAAGTGTTTCTCCCTCTTCTTCAAAAATCCGGCTCTGCTCCAGCATTCTGTCATACACATTCTGCTGCACCAGAAAATCGTATAATGCACGCACAAATTTCTCGACCGGCTTTTTCCCGCCGCGAAGTTCCAGGAAAAAGTCATGGATACAGTTCGTCACTTTTTCGCGGATCTCATTGATTTCCTCGAGCGGATAATCATTTGCCCGTGCTCTCCACAGTTTCATATAGGACGCAATGCCGCGTTTTCCGGTCGCCAGCACATAATTTTCGAGAAGGTCGGTCTCGCTCCGCGTCAACGGAGAAAGTCCGCAGCGCAGGAAACGGAATGTCGTCGCCGCGTCCATATTATAACGATACATTTCCAATACCGACTGGATGTATTCGGCGATCCAGTTGGCACCGATGTTCTTTTTATTGTCAAGGAAATAGCGGATGCCCGCACGGTCAAACTCCCGTGATATCGACTGTTCATACGATGAAATAGAGCCGGTTACTACCGCGATCTCTTCTTCCGCATACTCTCCCTTTGCTAACATCCACCAGATTGTTTTTGCCACATAAGCCGCTTCTGACGCGGGTTTATCTCCGATATAAAGCCACATATTTTCTGTTTTCTGATTCCACTTCTGATACGGATAGGCAAAGAGATTGCGCTCCAAAAATGCCATCTCGCCTCCCTCAGCAAAACGATAGGGTGCTTTTCTTCCTTCTCGCGGAACAAGAATTAAATTCGTTTCTACCGGAATTTGATTCGCTTTTTGCATTAATGTCCGCATTGTCGTGTCAGCAATCTCAAATACAGAGCCACGTTTTCCTGTCTCATCGGTTGTTACCGTCACGATCACGCGGGAACAAAGGCGCATCATTTTTTCCAAAAGATCATACTGCGTCGGCGTAAATCCGGTAAATCCGTCCACCAGTACCTCACTGTTTCGAATGAGTGATGATTCTTCCAGCTTTCCCGCCAGAACCTCCAGCACATCCTCCGCCGTCACGTAGCGATTTTCCAGATATTCTTCAAATGCACGGTAGATTACCCCGGTGTCTTTCAGCTTTGCTGCCAGCAGCTTTTTCTCTCCCGTCTCCTCCGCCCACGTATCAAGCTCGGACGGCGCAATCTGATACTGCTTCAGCTCGGAAATCAACGATTTCATCTGCGAAACTGCGCCGGTTCTCTTTAACGTACTTCCAAGAATCGTCAGCTCCTTTTTCTTCTCCTGTGCAACGCGTTTTACCACAAGACTCTTTCCCGTTTCTTCGAG